>Ga0209164_1001867_pt1 | contig 24730 bp, 22 predicted proteins | sample MTBNYHSulfiMetaG_FD_187458 | JGI IMG/M metagenome (GOLD analysis project Ga0209164, IMG submission 187458) | Enrichment culture microbial communities from rom New York Harbor, USA that are MTBE-degrading - MTBE-NYH (New York Harbor Sulfidogenic)... | ecosystem: Environmental > Aquatic > Marine >... | reverse complement strand
AAAGGCAACAGCTACCGGTTGAAAGAAAAAAATCAAATAAACTTGCCGGAAAAACAGGAAAATAACCTATGAAAGTGGTACACTTTTGACGACCGAAATTGGTACACTTTTAAACGACCGTTGACAATGACATTATTAATTTCATCAGAAACAATACTACGAGCTTCCAATCTATCTAAAAATGGTAAATACTTATCATAATCAGTATAATTATGTCTAATATAGGCAATTACAGCTAGAATAATTGCATATTTATCATAGTTTTTTGCACTTTCTGTACGGCCAACACGTCTGCTACTAGTCTCACATGCATGACAAGCTATTTCATATTCAGTGTCTTCTGGGCAATATGGATATATTTCCCGGATTTTCTGTGCAAACCGTATTGTGTACTCTTCCTCTCTTAAATTTCTTTTCTCACGTTCGCGTTGCCTTTTCTTCTCACGGATATCATGATCATTATTACATTCTTCTTCTGCAGTTCTAAGAGCTTTTTCTTCAACTAAAATACCTCTTCTTTCATAATGTTTATACTTTTTACGCCATTCTAAAACTATAGCATATCGATTAGAATGTTTCTTTGCACGACGTGTTAATGCAGCGTTGCCAGGTGGAAGAAATATGAGGTGGTTTAAATCTGAACATGTTAAACATAATGCTCCATTGTCACCATCCACAGTAATCCAAGATCCGGACTCTAACAGGGTACCACATTCATAACAAGTGGAACTCTTTTCTGAATCATTATCATATGAACGGGTAGTAATGAAGACTTTCACTTCTTTCTCATTTGCCATTTGAACTCCTTTCTGCTCTTATTATTCATTAATTACCGCTTACATATAATAATAATCAATACATTTATAGAGTATTAAGTGTCTAATTTAGTTATTATATATCATTAAATTTAATTCATTTAATTAATAATATGCAACTTGTATTTGCATAAATGTATAATGTGAATCATAAAGAATTAAGCAATGAGTAATACTTATAAAATTATAAGTTAGACATAATAACGCTGTTTATATTGGATGATTTATTAAATTGTAGCATTGTATAATGATGATATGTTGTTCTATTCTAGATCTTTAATATTTGCATCATTAAATTTCTGCTGGATCTCAGTTGTCAACATGAAATACTCTTTTACTCCATTACTGTTTCGGTTGTACTCCAACGCCGTCATATTGCGACTCTCTGCTTTTTTAAACACAGAGTTGGTGTGGATAATAGTGTTAAACAGCTTATCTTTAAAAGTCTTCTGCGCGTTTTCTTCGATGATCTTGCACATGTTCATGCGCATGTCATAGTGGGTCAGCAGCACGCCCAGAATATCAAGACGGGTGTTTGCCTTCATGATATTTGCAATTACATCTGTCATCTTGGTCAGGCCCGACAGCGCCCAGCGGCTTTTGCTGTCAATGGGGATGATTATATAATCCGCCGTCATAAAGGCGTTGTTGTACAAAAACGGACTCCCCGAGGGCGGCGTGTCAATGAGCACATAATCAAAATTATCCTCGGAGGCGTCCCGGATCTGATCCAACGCATCGCGCAACAGATCATCCTCCCGCATATGCGCCCTGTGCTTGATTTCATACTCCAGCCAAACAAGCTCGTCGCTAGAGGGGATGAACATGGTGCCTTTCCGCCGGGACTCGATTACGGCGAGCATGGGATCCTTTTCCACCATGGCAGTCAGAACGTTTCTGCTGAAATCGGGAGGTTCTTTTCCCCATGACAGATTTGTGGTGGCGTTGCCCCGGGGATCCATGTCGATTACTAGAACCTTTTTTCCTCTGCGACGCAGAGATTCTGCGATGTTCAGTACAGTTGTTGTTTTACCGACACCTTTCCTGGGATTAGCCACAGTGATAATATTCATCATTATCTCCTCTTAAGATTGCCAAGGAACTATTGATTGTACAATAAACCATATTGATAAGTGAATGCCTTTGTTTAACGAACCGCCGCATAAGGCTTCAGTTGCTCAACCGTCTTCGGCCCAATCCCTTTGATCTTCTGTAAGTCATTCAGCGTTCTGAATGGTCCATGAACTTTCCGGTAAGCAATGATCTTATCCGCAGTTGCCGGTCCCACTCTCGGCAGTTGCATGAGTTCAGACCTGGATGCAGTGTTGACATTAATCTTAGGCTTTCCGGCCAGCTTTTCCGGCTTGGTCTGGTACGTGCTGCTGCCGCTTGAATAGGTGGATGAACTGCGAAAGCTCCACTGGCTCACATTTACGGTTGACTCGATCTTTTCCTCAATCTCATCATCCAGTGCATAGAAAAAGTCGATGCCGGTCTGCCTTTCCACTTCATCAATGGTCACAGCATAACTCTGGAGCGGATTACTTGATTTCATGTTGGGCAGAATAAATCCAATACCTTTCTGTTCCGGTTCTTTATAATCCAGTATGACTTTATAATAATGGGTTGGGATTGATACTCTGTTGGGTCCGATCGCCGGATATGCACCTGTCAGTATGGGACCGGTAACAATGTAGATTTCACTGTTATCCGTTGCCCAGTTCCTGACGGTGCCTTCCAGCTTTTTCCAGATCCCCCGGTTAAAACTTGGATCCTGGGGTGACATATTGGACATATAAAAGGACTCACTCATCGCCACACGCGACCATTTGAAATCAGCTGCCGGTGCCAGATGTCCCCGGTCATACCCCGATCCCTTGTAGTCTGCCAGTGAAGCCGATCCGGTTTTGACTTTGGGATCCGGCCGGAAATCATCAGTCCGACCTACTGTCCCGGTTAAATGGCCGGCTGTCAGTTTATAGGCAACCCAATATGCTTGTTCATGTTCTTCACTGTAACTCAGTGTATAAGCGGTGTGGGTAATGATCTGCTCAGAATCGGTGTAGAAGGGAAGACCGATAGTCTGTGCAAAGAGAACATTGCAGACTGTTGTTATGAATAAGAGCGCTAAATATCTCATACTTCAAGGTAATAAGCAGTTTCATATATTTCAATACTTTAATAACCTTTCCAAGGACAGGAATTCTTGCTGTACATTGAAAGTAAAGATTCCAATGTTATCGGTTATGAGGCCGGTGAACGATGTTAATTGATAATCAAATTAAGATATACATTGAAATATCACAGTTAGAGTTAAATGGAATGTCACTTATTATCTTCACGGCAATGATTTACAGATTGTCAATTCTCAATTAATGTAACGAGTGAAATGGCATCTTTATAAATCATTTTGCAGCTTTTTATATGTTATAGGATTTCTTCTTGATATTATTAAAGATATATTATATTATTCCTAAAAGAGATTGTTATATTGTATTAAATATTGCAAGATATACTACGTAAAAAGGACATATTAATTTGATTAACTCCATGTACTCAAGTAATCAAAGTGCAATTCCACGTGTTGGTATGATGGTAATAATTCGTAATCGTCGTGGTATTATCAGTGAAGTTCGTGACTTTGATACAAATGGTGATGGTGTTTACCATATTGTAGGCATTGATTACAAAGATGATCTGCTGCCTTACTCGGAAGAGTTACTTTGGGAAAACGAACCTCATACTCAGTTAGTGCAGCCAGCAGTTTTACTAAAATCAGTTGATCATCCGATGCCCAACAATGATTTTGATGCACTTGTTAGAGCTTCCCGATGGTCCGCTATCAGTCCTTACCTTGATCCAGATGGTGATGGCCCATTAGAACGTTTGCCAGCATCTGCTCCTTTTTTTGGGGCTCTCAAAGTGGATGATTATCAATTAATCCCTTTACTCAAAGCACTGCGCATGCCCCGAGTAAATCTTATGATTGCTCATGATGTTAATCTGACTCAAAAACTCAGAGACCTGCCCATGACTAAAAAGATTGCAGAGGGAGTGAAGCTGCTCGGATTGGCATTACTGAATCATCTAATCATCACAAAATCCGAACCAATAAGCTTTGTAGATCAAGGACTTATGTAATCTTTTCTGCTTGATAAAAGGAGGAAATTCTTGAGAATCATATCCAATACAGCACATGATAGGATCATTAATCATCTGTCGGATTTATCAGACTCAGTTGATTTCCTTGATATCCTGAGCAATAAAATCTCAATCTATGCCCTTGACGCACTGATAAAGACATTAAGCCTTAAAGGAACATCCAAGTTAATTCACTCCGAAATGCTGACCATCCAGGAGCTCATGGGAAAAGCAGACGATCGTTTTTACAGGAATAAACTGGATGCACGCTATGTGGCTAAACGACTGGTTGACATCCTTCAAAAGAAATTCATCATAAAAAGCTACCCTGAATTAATTCCCCAGGGGGCACTGATCTTTCAAAGCGGTGATAAAAAAGCAATCCAGTCTTTTTCAGGATCCCTCGAAATCCTGAGCAGCAGCATTGGCACTGCACCAGCCCAACCCATGCAGCTTATCCAGGCCAGTGAATCAGAAAGTGAAGCAAATTCATTGCTACAATGGTTTAATACACTATGGTCACAAATTCCGGAATCTGATAAAACCCAGGATCTGATAACTCAGCTGCAATCTATCGCAGAATTGAAAAGTCCTTATGACCTCTATGCTGTGGTGCTGTCCCATCTTTTTGATAACCTCTCGGAGGAGATGGATGAAGAGAAAATCATCCGAGGGGCTACCGGCATACGAAATACAAAAGTCTGGCAGAAGCTCTATAAATTCCAGAAGGATGCCGTCATCGGTGCTATTGATAAGTTAAATCGGTATGGGGGTTGTATAATTGCCGACAGTGTAGGTCTGGGCAAGACTTTTGAAGCATTGGCAGTCATCAAATACCATGAATTGCGGAACGACCGGGTCCTTGTTCTCTGTCCCAAAAGGTTAAGAGATAATTGGACGCTTTTTAAGGCCAATGATCGACGAAACATGTTGGGTGACGACCGGCTAAATTACGATGTACTAAATCATACCGATTTATCCCGAGATGGAGGTACATCCGGTGATGTTGATCTCAGTTTTGTCAATTGGGGCAATTATGATCTGGTCGTGATTGATGAATCCCACAATTTCCGAAACAAGAATGCCGCAAATACGGGCAGTGAAAGCCGTTATCAGCGTCTGATGCGTAAGATTATCAGAGAAGGAGTCAAAACACGGGTACTCATGCTGTCTGCAACGCCTGTGAACAACAGGTTGGCTGACCTGAAAAACCAGATTGCCTTCATTACAGAAGGAAATGATCTGGCACTGCATCAATTCGGTATTGCCAGCATCAATATAACGACCCAATTAGCCCAGAAACAATTTAACCGCTGGCTGGATCTCCCTGACGAAAGAAGAACCCCCACCGAGCTTATAGATATGCTGGGATTTGATTATTTCAAGCTGCTGGATCTGCTGACTATCGCTCGTTCAAGACGTCATATTGAAAAGTACTATGGAACCGCTGAAACCGGCGAGTTCCCAGAACGCCTGAAACCCATCAATATAAAAAGTGACGTGGATACTCAGCATTCCTTCCCCAGTATTGAAAATATCAACCTGGAGATCCGGCGACTCAATCTTGCTGCCCATGCGCCATTGCGCTATGTTCTAGGGCATAAAAAAGAAGCCTACGACCGCAAATACAATACGGAAATCCGTGGTGGTGAGAGTTTCTTCCGGCATGCTGACCGAGAAGAGAGCTTGATTCATCTTATGCGTGTCAATATGCTGAAAAGAATGGAGAGTGCCGTTTCATCTTTTGCTCTTACTATCCAGCGACAATTACGTGATGTGGAATCCATTCTTGAGCGGATCGACGAACATGATCTTGAAATTGAGGAACTGGATATTGAGGATATTGATTTTGATGATCCGCTGTTTGAAAGCCTGACTGTTGGGAAGAAAGTAAAGGTTCTTCTGCAGGATATGGACCTTATACGCTGGAAACAGGATCTGACAGAGGACCGAAACCGGCTCAAAGGACTGTATCGGGAGGCAAAACAGATTACAGCCAGCCGGGATGCGAAACTTAATGACCTCAAGGCTGTGATACTCCAAAAATGCAATAAGCCCATCAATGAAGGTAACAAAAAGATCCTCATTTTTACCGCTTTTGTAGACACAGCAGTCTATTTATACGATCATATTGCCTCATGGGCACAGAAGGAATTACAGATATACAGCGGACTGGTTACAGGCACCGGACGCAATAGAAGCAATCACCCCACACTGCATAAGGATTTCTCTTCCATTCTGTCCGCATTTTCACCCCGATCGAAAGAGCGGCCAGAAGAATTAAATACGGAAGGAGAACTGGATATTCTCATCGCCACAGATTGTATCTCCGAAGGCCAGAATCTGCAGGATTGCGACTGGATGATCAATTATGATATTCACTGGAATCCTGTACGCATTATCCAGCGCTTCGGACGGATAGATCGTATCGGTTCTGTTAATACACAAATCCAGCTTGTCAACTTCTGGCCTAATATGGAACTGGATGAATATATCAATCTGGAACAGCGTGTCAGTGGTCGGATGGTCCTTCTGGATATTTCTGCCACTGGTGAGGAGAATATCATTGAACGGGATACTGCAAACCGGATGAACGATCTGGAATACCGGCGTAAACAGTTGCTCAAACTGCAGGATACCGTCATTGACCTGGAAGATTTATCCACCGGCGTGAGTATTACCGATTTGACTCTGAATGATTTTAGAATTGATCTTGCTGAATATTTGAAGGAATTTCCTCAGCAGCTGGAGGGAATGCCACCGGGAATAACATCCGTCCTGACCCGTAATGATGTGGAACTCCCGGCTGGGATGATCTTTTGTCTGAAGGCGGAAGGAGCGAAAGATATGACCAAGACTCAGGGAACCTATCCGCTTCATCCTTATTATCTGATATATGTGAATGATGACGCCACGATCCTTTTATCACATACTCAGGTTAAAAAGATATTGGATGCCTTGAAGCGCAGTGCCTACGGACGCGATCTGGTTGATACAGAAGCAATGGAACACTTTGATAAACTGACACAAAACGGCCGCAATATGAAACACACTCAGGACCTTCTGTCGGCAGCGTTTGCATCCATCAGCGGAAAAAGCGAAGAGACCGCCATGGCCAGCCTGTTCAGCCCGGGCGGAACCTTTATACAGAATGGAGAAATCAGCGGAATAAGTGACTTTGAGGTCATTGCATGGATGGCGATCCTTCCAAAAGAATGATGATTACACCTGAATCTGTCATAACAGCACTGGTACTGCCTGTATCCTGCAGGGTCGATCGCCGTATTCCCAAAAAGATCCTTCTGGATAATACGGACTTTTCAGCCAGAGACAGACGACGGATCTCTGAAGACATTAAGGAACTGCGCTGGCTTGCCGTATTGAAGCCCGGCAATACAGGAATCCCTGGATATCAGGATGATATAAGAACCTACCGGGAAATATCTGTTCTAAGTATGGAGATACGGAAGCCAAATAGCGGACCTCGACTGAATGAACTGGTGCATAGAGCGATTCCTTATCCTATACTGCTTATTTACAATTATGAAATAGATCTGCATATGTCAGTGGCCCATAAACGGTCTGCCCTAAACGAAGCCGGAAAAGTGATCATCGATGGTGACATTACAGATGTGGCAATTGATAATTCAGATGAGCATAGCTCAGTCTGTACAGACTTTATGGCAAATCTAACAATAGAGAAACAGAAACAACAATCTATGTTTAAGGTATATCAGAGCTGGTCAGACACCCTGATAGCACTGAGAGCCGCATATATCAGCGGACAATTCAAATTAGTGGATAATACAGACCGCCGGCTGCTGCTGGATGAATATGAATCCCTTACAAATGAGTTAAAACTGTTGCAGAACAGAATCAGACAAGAGGGCATGATGGCCCGTAAAGTAGAACTGAATCTGCAGATAAAAGGTATTAAATTAAAACTGAGCGACATAAAAAGCAGATTATAGAGGAAAACATGCATAAAATCACCGATCAAGATCCGATAAGTAAAAGTGCGGATATTCTGCAGGAAAACATACAGAAACTGAAGTCTCTGTTTCCGGAGATCATCACTGAAGGTTCTGAGGGTACAGTTGTTAATGTGGATGTCCTCAAATCACTGGTGGGTGACGCAGCCGTCACGGATACCGATGAAAAATACGGCCTGATCTGGCACGGAAAACGCAAGGTCCGGCAGCTGGCTCTGACACCCAGCACGGGTACATTGCGGCCGGCACCGGAAGACAGTGTGGACTGGAACACAACTAAGAATCTCATGATTGAAGGTGACAATCTGGAAGTGCTCAAACTTCTGCAGAAAAGCTACGCCGGCAAAATCAAGATGATTTATATCGATCCGCCCTACAATACCGGGAAGGATTTCGTGTACAAGGATGATTTCCGGGATAATATCAGCAATTATCTTGAGGTTACTGGCCAAAAAGAGGGGGACCGGAAACTCAGCACAAACACCGAATCCAGCGGTCGCTATCACACGGATTGGCTGAATATGATGTATCCGAGATTGAAATTAGCACATTCTCTCTTGAAAAATGATGGGGTAATAGTTATTCACATTGATGAGCATGAATATTCGAATTTGGAAACAATGCTCAATGAAATATTCGGTGAAGAAAATAATATAGGGACAATAATTTGGGATAAACGAAATCCAAAGGGTGAAGTGACAGGAGTAGCTCAACAACATGAATACATCTCTATTTATTGCTATAATAAAAGGACTTTTAAGGAACAAAATGACTTAAAAAGACCCAAAGAAAACGCGAAATATATCCTCAAAAAGGCAAAGAAATTGATAGAAAATGCAGGTGGTCAAGTAAATGCTAAGGTGTTAGATGAATTTAAAGCCTGGATTGCAGGAAGTAATGATCTTAGTGGAGGGGAAAAAGCATACAATCAAATTGATGAATTAGGACAGGTATTTCAATCTGTATCAATGGCGGCGCCAGATAGACCTGAAACAAGGTCACATAGACCATTGATACATCCAAAAACTAATAAGTCATGTCCTGTACCCTCCAAAGGGTGGCGATATCCTGATACTACAATGGATGAATTATTAACTGCAAATGAGATAATATTTGGTGAAAACGAAACTACACAACCAAGAAGAAAGTATTTGTTAGCTGAAAATATGTATGAGAAAGTGCCCTCGCTCTTTTACTATGGAGGAAGTGACGAAAGACTTTTATTAGAAATGGAGATCCCTTTTGATAATCCCAAACCCAAGGAAATAGCAAAACGATTAATTGAACCAATATGTTCTAACAATGATTTAATCTTAGATTTCTTCGCCGGAAGTGGTACTGCAGCACATGCTACTTGGGAGGTAAACAATGATTTTAATAAGATATTAAATATTATATTAGTCCAATTGCCTGAACAATGCTCACATAACGAAAATGATCAGAAACTAGCTGCAAAGTTTTGCGATACGAACGGCAAACCAAGAAATATTGCAGAAATCACAAAAGAACGTTTACGTCGTGCTGGGAACAAGATCCGGGAAGAGCACCCACTCTTTGCCGGCGATCTCGGCTTCCGGGTCTTCAAATTGGACAGCACCAACATTCTGGAATGGGATATCAACTCGGAGAATCTGGAAGCATCGCTGCAGATGTCCATTGACCATCTGAAAAGTGACCGCAGTGAGGATGATATCCTCTATGAAATCCTGCTCAAACTGGGGCTGGATCTATGTGTACCCATGGAAAAGAAAGAGATCGGCGGGAAAACCGTTCATTCTGTCGGTGGCGGGGTACTCATGGCCTGTCTCGATAAACAGATTACCCGGGAAGATGTGGAAACGCTGGCGCTTGGCATGATTGACTGGCATGAAGAGCTCGCTCCCGAGGCAGATACCACGGTCATCTTCCGTGATAGTGCATTTAAGGATGACATTGCCAAAACCAATCTTTCTGCCATTTTGGAACAGTATGGGATCAAAAACGTGAGGAGCTTATGAGTAAGGATCTGACTAATTCACCACTGCAGCGACAGAATATTCTGAATAATCCCTACGCCCTCGCGGAAATCGAAAAAGCTGCTGGGATTAAAGGAATAGTCTTTGAGAATAAACTTGTGATACTCAAGGAACAGGTTGCTGAATTCTTTGAGGTTACGCAGCGTACCGTGGATAATTACATTGAAAAGCACGGTGATGAACTACGGCAGAACGGTTACGAGGTCCTGCGCGGTAAACGTTTGAAAACATTGAAGTTAACGATTTCGGAGTCTTTTGTTAACGAAACAGATTTCGTGAACATCAAAATGACACCACAATTGGGCGTATTTGACTTCCGTGCATTCCTGAATCTTGCCATGCTCGTGGTGGAAAGTGAGCGTGCCCGGATATTGCGACAGGCTATTCTGGACATTACGATAGATACGATTAATAAAAGGACCGGCGGTGCGACAAAGTACATTAACCAGCGGGATGAAAGCTTTCTGCAGGCTTGGTTCCAGGAGGAGAATTACCGGAAACGATTCACTGATGCCCTAAGGGATTGTATTGATATGGGAAATATCAAATATGCGATATATACCAATAAGATCTATGTCAGCATATTCAGAGAACATTCTGAAGAATACCGACGGATACTGAACCTGCAGGCGAAAGATAAGACCAGGGACACCTTTTATTCGGAGATACTTGATCTGATATCCGCGTACGAAAATGGATTCGCGGATCAATTGAAATCCGCTGTCCGGGAAATCGGTCGTAAACTATCTCCCTGGGAGGTGGACAGCCTTTTCAGAGAGTTTGAATCAATGGCCCTGTGGAAGCCCCTGATTGACAATGCCCGAAACAAAATGGCCAGTCGGGACCTGGCGTTCAGAGATGTTCTGCATCTGCAACTGGAAGAGTATATTTCACCTTTACAACGCGATGAATTCGAACGGTTCCTCGGCGAAAAAAGCAAGGAGCTCGCCGAACGCCTGGAGGAAGCACAAGATGTGATGAAACGCCTCAAGGAAAGAGACTGAGATGCCGGTACTATATATCCCGCTTGATCTGGCTCTGGAAGTGCATAAAAAAACCATCACTGTCAGTGGTGGTGGTGAATACGGCGTTCTAAATCAGGGACAGCTGGAATCTGTACTTGAGCATATTCAGAATGATGATTATTATCCGACCATTGTGGAAAAGCTGACTCATTTATTCCATTCAGTCTGTACGTTTCACACTTGTGTCGATGGAAATAAGCGGCTGGCAATAACATTGAGTTCACAAATGCTGTTGCTTAATGGCTATCTCCGAAGTATTGACCATTTTATCAGGGAGGCGGAGAATATCTCCTATCATACAGCTGCCGGACGGATTGACAAGGACCTGGTCGGGGAATGGATGCAGGCCATTCTGACGGGGCATGAAAATGATGAATCCCTCAAACTTAAAATATTGGAAGCGATCAGCGATTATGACGATGAAACTGCACTTTGAACCGGATCTGGATTTCCAGCATCAGGCCATAGAGGCTGTCTGCGGTATTTTCAAGGGTCAGGAAGCCTGTCGGACGGAATTTACAGTCACAAAAAATGCCCTTGGACAGCAGACGATGGAATTAGCGGAAAGCAGTCTCGGCATCGGCAATAAGCTCAGTTTGCTGGATGATCAGATTTATAGTAATCTGAAAGATGTACAGCTGCAGAACGGTTTAGCTCCGTCGGAATCTCTGACATCCGGTGATTTCACTGTTGAAATGGAAACAGGTACCGGAAAGACTTATGTATATCTGCGGACGATCTTTGAACTGAATAAACGTTATGGTTTTACCAAGTTTGTGATTGTCGTGCCGTCCATTGCCATCAAAGAAGGCACCAAAAAGTCTCTGGAAATAACCGAAGACCATTTTCGAGCTCTGTACGGCGGTATGCCCTATACCTATTTTCTCTATGACAGCAGCAAACTGGGGCAAGTGCGCAACTTTGCCACCAGTGCCAATATTCAGATCATGGTGGTTACGGTTGGGGCCATCAACAAAAAGGATGTGAATAATCTGTATAAGGAGAGCGAAAAGACAGGCGGTGAGCGGCCTATTGACCTCATTGTCGCCACCAATCCCATTGTCATTGTAGATGAACCCCAGAGTGTTGACGGTGGACTGACCGGTAGTGGCAAACAGGCTCTGGAGCGGATGAATCCTCTTTGTACTTTACGCTATTCAGCCACTCATGTGGACAAACATCACATGCTGTATCGGCTGGATGCTGTGGATGCCTACGAACGAAAACTGGTCAAACAGATAGAGGTGGCTTCTGCCACAGTGGAACATGCATTCAATAAACCTTATGTCCATTTGATTAAATGTGTCAACAGGCGGAATATCCTCTTTGCAGAAGTGGAACTGGATGTGAAGACAAGTTCCGGCATCAAGCGGATGAAGCTGATGGTTTTCGATGGCGATGATCTGGAGCAGCGAACCGGTAGGGCACTCTATGCCAATCACACTATCGGTGAAATCTCTGTTCACAAGGGCAATGCATTCATGGAGCTGAAAGTACCCGGTGATCAGCACTTCATGACTCCAGGTGGCAGTTGCGGCGATGTGGATCTGGAAGGATTTCATCGGCTGATGATACGGCGGACCATTCAGGAGCACCTGGACAAGGAACTTCGACTGCTTCCCCAGGGAATTAAGGTTCTAACGCTATTTTTCATTGATGAAGTAGCCAAATACCGGCAATACGATGCGGAAGGAAATTCCATCAAGGGAATCTATGCACAGATCTTTGAGGAAGAATATTCCCGTCTGATTAGAATACCCAAGTATAATTCTCTATTCCGGGAAATTGATACAGATATTCCCATTGAAGAGGTGCATAACGGCTATTTCTCTATCGATAAAAAGGGCGGCTGGACGGATACAGCGGAGAATAATCAGTCAAATCGCGAGAATGCGGAACGCGCGTACAATCTCATAATGAAGGATAAGGAAAAACTGCTGTCACTGGATACGCCTCTGAAATTCATCTTCTCGCACAGCGCCCTGAAAGAGGGCTGGGATAATCCTAATGTGTTCCAGATCTGCTCAATTCGGGATATCCGGACAGAACGGGAGCGTAGACAAACCATCGGACGTGGATTACGTCTCTGTGTCAATCAGCAAGGTGAGCGGGTGCGAGGGTTTGATATCAATACACTCACGGTTATTGCTACGGAAAGTTATGAGGAATTTGCCGAGAACCTTCAAAAGGAAATTGAAAAAGATACCGGAATTCGCTTTGGGATTATAGAGAAGCATCAATTTTCCGGAATTACCGTAAGCACAGACGAAGGCACCCGGATCTTCGGGACTCAGAATTCTGAGAACTTATGGGATCACCTGTTTGCCCAGGGGTATATTGACGCCACAGGGAAAGTCCAAGATACTCTCAGGAAAGCGCTGAAAGAGGGCTTAACGGATATTCCAGAGGAATATTCGAAGGAGAAACCCCAGATCATAGTCCATCTGAAGAAATTGGCAGGCAAGTTGGATATTAAAAATGCTGATGAACGACGCCCCGTTAAAACAAGGCAGACAATACTGCAGAGCGAGGATTTCCGTGAATTGTGGTCCCGTATCAAGCACAAGACAACCTACAGGGTCCATTTTGATAATGAAAAACTGATTCAGGAATGCATTACAGCGATTCAGGAAGCCCCAATTATACACCGGACTCAGCTGTACTGGCGAAAAGCCGGACTAACCATCGGAAAAGGCGGTGTTTCAGCGGATGAAATATCTCGGGCAATTACCAGCATTTCGGAAACAGTCGAATTACCGGATATACTGACAGAGCTTCAAAACCGGACACAGCTGACCCGTAAAAGTCTGTACAAGATTCTATTAGAAAGCCGTCGACTCAATGATTTTCGGAATAATCCCCAACAGTTTATTGATATAGTGTCAGAGAGTATCAATCGCCGGAAACGTCTGGCACTGGTGGACGGTATTAAGTATCAGAGAGTGGGCGATGACTATTATTATGCCCAGGAGCTTTTTGAGCAGGAGGAATTGACCGGTTATATGAAGAATATGCTCTCGGCCAGTAAGTCAGTCTATGAAAGTGTGGTTTATGATTCTGATGTGGAAATGCAGTTCGCGGAAGGTCTTGAAATGAATGAGGCTGTAAAACTCTATGCCAAACTTCCCGGCTGGTTCAGAATCCTGACGCCGCTTGGAGATTATAATCCGGACTGGGCGGTCCTCATTGAAAAAGATGGTGTTGAACGGCTGTATATGGTTGTGGAAACGAAAGGTGGCCTCTTTAAGGATGACCTGCGTGAAAAGGAGCGGGGTAAGATTTACTGTGGTAAGGTGCACTTTGAATCCCTCGCTGTCCATGAAAATTCGGCACGGTATCTCGTGGCCAATGAGGTGTCGGATATCTTAGAGTGAATGTATGAATGGGGTATAATGAATGAGAAAAGATCCAGTAACTGTAACGACGTGGGCTGAATTCCTTGAAAAGGTGGAGGAAATCAAGGATGAGTATAGAACTTTAATACAAAGACAACCGAATCTCGAATTTGTTAAGCCACTCTTATTCAGGGGACAGAAGAATGCTGAGTGGGGATTGAAAACCACTCTCGAAAGAAACCTTACAGCCCCAATATCAATCCAACATTATTATTATCTGGCAGCAAAACACTCCAAGGAGATTGAATCTTATCTTAATTCTGATTGGAATGTTCCCTATAATGTAGATTTATCACAAATGAACAGAGGTTGGTCTTCAAACCTGCCTCATTTGGAATATCTGATTTATTTGCGCCATCATGGTTTTCCCTCACCATTGCTTGACTGGACAGAAAGTGTCAATATAGCAGCATACTTCGCATTTATTGACAGTGAAACAGATGTGGCTATTTACTGTTTCAATGAAATGCCGGAGAATCTGAAACATTATCACGGTGGCCCATATATTGGCACCATAGGACCAAATATTAAAACAGATATCCGGCATCATCGACAAAAAGCACATTATACTTTTGGTGCTACCACTGATAATGAAGAAATGCTCTTTTTTCATAATCACGAAGATGTCATTGATCATCCGATTCCGGAATCTAATCAGGATGTCCTTCATAAATTCATTTTACCAAAATCGTTGAAACAGGAGGTGCTGCGTTATCTGAATGATCATAATATTACACACTACACACTATTTGGGGGCGAAGATGCGCTAATCAAATCTATAACTACCAAAGTATTTGATCTTGGACGGAATGAGTTATGATAATCGGGTTCAACAAGACGGGTATCATAGGTCATCGTGTTATTTATAAAGACTCTAGAATTAGAGACGAGCATGACCAAGAGTATTATAGTGGAAAAAAAGGTGCCAGGTGCCGCTTCGAGCCCCCGGGGTAATACTGAAGAACGTCTCCAGTCTCCGGAATTGCGGTAATCTTAATAATCAACAATAAAGCACAAAAAGCCTCCAAAAGGCAAAATATCCGCCGTTGATTAAAAGCTTTTTAGTCGGATCAGAATCTCATGTTCAGGGCCATATTTCACGGGGGAAAGAGATTTTCTGGTGAATATACGGGCAAAACTTCTGGTGATGTGGTTTGACCACTAGAATAATGTACCCATATAATGGGGCTGTGTATATGTTGTCTCCTGTAGCTGCTGTTTCTCTTTAGCGGCTGGTTGTCCTCTCGTTTGGCAGAGGTTATGTTGCTATCAGCGCTCTTTCTTTTAATCCGTAGCTGTTCTGTATATCTGTATGCCCGTCCACCTCTACAGTAAGCTTTCCGTGTTATTATATCTTTGTATTCTTTACTTGCGAGCTTCGCCATGCCGATGTAGCCCAGCTCGGCGTTGGCTTCATTTAGTGTCTGTTCGACAGTGTCCTGTGTTTCCTTTGCGTCTGCGTCTGTCGACATTATTATACCGGCAGCATCATGCATATCAATGCCTATATAGTGGCCCTCTGGTAGCCTCTCCTGCAGCTTGATAAGCCAGAGCTTCTTCTGCTCGGCGCCCTGCATCTGGTCCGCGATGGCCACCGCCTGGCAGTCCGCTCGCCGTCTGTCGACTACTAATCCGCTCTGTCCGAGCTTCGTCTTCTCCGTCCTTCCATGCTTCTCCTCGCAGTATTTCGTTCTCACCCCTCGATGCTCGCCCCACCTGGGTTCCAGTGCCTGTATTTCACTCGCAACCTGACTTGCGATCTCACCTTTTCCCTCTGCGTCAAATGTACTCAGTCCTTTACCTTTTGTCAGCGCGTGTACTATTGTTTTTACTTCTTTCCGGTCTATCCCCGTCCTTTCGTGTATACATGTTGCGAGGTCGCTTGTCGTGTTGATTTCGCGCATGCTCTCGAAATCGCGGGTTTCTGTGATGATATAGTTTTCCTGGCCGCTGATGTCAAACATAACGAGCTTTTCGCGTGAGTTTCGGAGTATATGCCGGAGATCTTTTGGAAAGTTTTGTATGTTGGGCCAGCGTGTTCCGGCCCGTTCGCTTGCCGTTGCACGGGGGATTATCATGGGGTATATGCGTTCTGTTTCCAGGTCGTAGTACTTCTTGATTTTTCGGAGGATCCTGAGACGGTTCATGACCTTTTCGTCTATCGTCGCTCGGTTTTCTATCTCGTTCAGCCCCTTTTTCCCGTATTCGTTCAGCAATTCCTTTGGCAGTTTCCGTGTTCCCTCAAGGTATCCTTCTAATCGCCGGATGAGGCTTTCTGTTTGCTCTATATCAAGCGGCAGTCCTCTGTCTTGCATCGGGAATTGTACTTTGTACAAATATTCCATTGCCAGACAGTTTGCTTTGTTTTCCCAGAAATCGCCCGTTACCGTGTATGGGTACGCGTTCATCCGTCGCGAGGGTATGCTTTGGGCTCTCCACGCGTAATCGAAATCCGAGTTGGGTTTATAATCCGTATAGAGTGAGAACAATTCGATCAGTGAAAAGGTTCCAAGTTTTGCTTTAATGTTTCCATTTCGCAGTATGAGGTGTGGTGCACGCGGGTCATTGTGGTATCTGGGGGGTCTTCCTGTATTGTATTCGTGAAGCATTTGCCACTGTTTTTGCTTCTCGCTGACAGTCCATTTGTCAGGGCAGGTTTCCCCTTCAAGAGGAATGCTCACCTGAATTTCCCGGCCCGTCCTTTTCCCTTTGGGCAGGCATGCGACGCAGTACTGGCATGTCTTCTTCTGATATTCAACTTTGAAATCCTGATATCTTTTTCCCAGTCTTTTTATAGCACGTTGGCCCGTCCTCTTATCCAAGCCCGTGAGAGAGTAAACAACTTGAGGATTGATGTTGAAAGACGTTCCAAATTCTGAGGTCAGGAGCTTTAGCGCCCGGAAAACGAGGTTCTCGGATTCATTGTGACTGATATACATATCAGCGAGTTTCTTCAGCTTTTCTGGTGTGAGGGTCACCCACCAGTCAATCCCGAGGGGTTTGTGCTTCCCCGTTTCCTTGATGTATGCCTGTAATGCATTCGCGGTCTGAGTGAGTGTTGTGTGTAAATCGTGGTATTGTATTTCATCATCTGAAAGATCTCCCGATAGAGTCCCCAGGCGTAAGGTTTCTTCATATTGATCGAGGATTTGGTTGTAAGCATCCGGATGGATCAACCCATAATGTAACTGGAAATCGATATCAGGTAATCTGTATGCAACCCCGCCGGCCCTAGCCTCTTTCATGGCCCTTTTAATTTCCGGATTGAGTGTTAACAGTTCATTGATATTATAATTAACAATGTCAGGTTGTGGATTTTTACCTTCGTTGAGCATTTGACTAGTATTTCGCACTAAATCTTTGGTGAATTGATTTCGCGCAACTTTAGTTTCATCTTTTTGAAGGTTTTGGTATATGCGTAGGTCTGTTTTGCGGGTTGTTATCTTCATTATCTTTCCGTCTTTCAGGGTAGTTATGTCACGGCCTGTTAGACCTTTTTTTTACGGGTATGTAACAGGCTAAAACGCGTGCATCTACATGTTTTTTAATAAAAGTTTAACGGATAACTTAATTTTAATCCCGAAGCATTAGGGTAACTTGCTTAACGCGGCACTTATTTTTTTTAACATATAAATATACAAAATTATTAAGCATAAGTCAAGTATAATATGCAGGTTTTGTAATCGTGTAATCGAAAAAAAACGATACCCCCCATGAAAATTATGGTGATCCGAATCTTTAATAATAATTGATAATATCTGAGTGGTGTTGGCCGTTTCGAGCCCCCGCCCCTTAGTATCAGAATGAGTTTTTTAAAACAAAACAAGGAGGACGTCATGACAAACATGACCTCAGGGGACCTGTTGTCTCTAAAAACAAATGTGGAGTCCGGTAAAGTGAGCCGGTCCCAATTGGAAGTGCTGCTGGAATCCAACCCCGGCAGCCGGCTTTCGGAGAAGCTCCGCGAGTACCTCATTACGGGAGATTCTCATTACCTGGAGTTCACACCGGAAGAGGCTTTCAAGGCGGTATTCTACAGAACAACCGTCCAAGCGGGTGTCCCTGTAATGCACGAGGGTAAATTCATCCAGGCACCATCTGTTAACGACCCGGATCCTGAGATTCCGATTATCACCAGCCGGCCATCAATCATTCCGGGGCTTCTTGTGGGCTACTGGCAGGACGAGCCCCTGGAACGGGTGGAACTGAGCAGTGGACGCTCGTCTGATCTGGTACGGCACGCGCCGTATGAACTGGAGTGGGAGGGAAGACAGTACCGCTTGGTCGCCGAGACACTGAGGAAGAGCTTTTACTTCCCGAAGGATAATATCCCGGAATTCATTCAGCCCTGGTTGTCACTGGAGCCACAAAAACGATCTGATTTGGCCGCTGGTTTAAAGAGACAAGGACTCCGTCTTGGCTCACTTGAGAGCCTGCCCCTCAGTAATCATTTGGTACATGATAAAGATACTGAGAACACCCGTGTATATAACGATTTGGGAGTTTGTGTCTTGTCAGACGGCCAGTTTATGAAGGTGAGCCAAGAGATAGGAATTCCGGTTCATGCTCTTCAGGTTACGCTTTGGTTTCAAGACGGTTCTTATTTCAAAGGCACGCTTCAATCGGAAGCCTTATCCGGATTAGCACCGGGGTTTTATGGCGGGCTGAAGCATCCAAAGGACCTAACCGAGCCAACTAGAAGCATCCTGGGCGCTGTCATGGATGAATATTCATTAGTCCCGTGGACGCCGTCCATGAATCGTCAGCAGACAGACTACGCGGATATTCCCCTTCCTGTTCGGTCTCAGTTCCCTGACCAGGCCACGTTTGTGAAAGCAGCGACTGGATTCCCAGGGTATGTAAGGCAATTTAATCAAGAAATACTTGCAAGTACATACCGGCTCTTCCAGAAATCCACGGTAAAGGGTTTTGCCGGCAAGGTGGGCGTGACGACGGATTCTGACCCCGTGCATTTTGTGATTCGGGGGCAGTCCATTCACCGGGAGGAAATCCGGGAGATGGCTTTTCTTTTCAATCCCGCGCTTCCGATCCATACGGAAATCATGCGTGTTCGGGTGAAACTGATCCCTGATGACAAGATCCGGAACCACATGATTCTCCTGAATGTGCATCCGTCAAATCTACAGTGGATAGAGCGCTGGTATGTGCAATGGGCCGGCCGGGATTGTGATGGGGATGGCTTCACTCTCAGTGACGATTCCTGTATCCTGAAATATGCCAAGACACCTGATCAAATCCAATGGTTTGACACGACGCAATTCAAGAGTGTCGATGATGCACCTGAAGACACTCCTTTTAATGCCGTCAGGACAGCCACGGGGCGCATTCGCAGCGCGTCCCATCTCATTGGCATGTATGACAAGGCAGCCCGGCGGATCATTCGTCAGGCACCTGAACTGATGAGTGGTGAGCTCAGAACCCTGTTTACTGAAGCCATCCAGCGAGCCATATCCTCTCAGAAGAAAAACTCCGGATCGGAAAGGTTTCGGGGGTATCAGTGGATTCTGGAGCACCTACCGGAAGGCAGCGATTCCTGGTTGATTCCCCGAGATGAAACCCTTTCAGATCATGACCGGATTGATGCCCTTGAACCGGCATTCAAATCTCTAGGAAAAGCCGGTCTGTCTGTCCCGGAGATGATGTCTCAGGCTCACAATTTATTAAAAACAGTACAGAACATCATGCCGGAGCATACACGGGAAGCCCGAAATATCTTAGAACTACTGATGGAACCGGATCCGGAAACTTTAGACCGCCTCAGAAACCGCGGACGGAACAGATTTGAGAGTGTTCAGTCACGAACCCCCAGAGAGACCGTCATCCGTGTTCTTGGTGAGGTCGATGAATGTAAGGCTTTGTGGCAATCCATCGCCGCGGGGAATGCGAAATACAATCTGACGTATCAGGAAGCATCTCGAATCATTGAAAATATGTTGGGGGGTATGCTAAAAATCGATTACACGATTGCAATTGTCAGCATTCTGAAGGAATTTCCCCTGACACTTCTCGCCAATATCCTCAGTATTGAGGAGCTGCAGACGCTGAGGATCATTAGCGGACAAATCCTGCCTGTGTGGTATACGAAAAAACTCTCTGTTAACAATTTGCTCACAGGGAAGAACATTCAGTCAATCGTCAGCCATCCTTCATTTGGGCAGTGTGTGTGTCCAAAAAACGATTACAGGATCACGGCTGTGAAGGAGACCGGAGCAAAATACCAGACTATAAGCCATATTATCAAAGTGAAGGAGGTAAGAAAATGATCGGCATACGTGAAGATATCCAATTCTACACCAATGGCAAAGAAGGTGTGATTGCAAGATTGCACCTTTTACATGGTGAGAAATCCATCATCATCAAAGGCAAGCATATCCTTGCACAATCTGCAACAACCCTGGTGGGCAGAACCCTGACACCGGATCAGTTCACCCTAATCTTTGGCGAAGGCGTGTATCCGGATTGGGGCGGTGAAATGAATTCCCTCAATGTCCCGGCCAAATTGATTGCCGTGGAATCGAACAAAGCGTCAACATATCTCATTTTCAAGCAGAATTAATGTTCAATCAATTATCCATCCAATATATATTCAGGCTGTAAAACCCTCCGCAGCCATCGACCCGCGACTCGCCGCCCGGCACACTGAACCCTCGCGGATCGGGTATGCGAATACTATAAAACGAGAATACCAATTTAGCACTTTATCCCCTGTAAAAGGGGCAATCGGGCACCAGTCGGACCCCAAGTGCGGATAAAACCCACACTTATATCAAATATACCCCAATATTGAACGCAATCAGGGTACAGCCATACACCCCCGGCCAAATACCCCACCCATAACATCAATTGTCCCCCACCTGAATGTCTGACAAAATGGCAGACAAATCCGTGGAATAACGATCAAAAACAATTAAGCATCATCAATATATAGTGAATTTAATCAATAGGCCATATCACGCGCGCATGACATGATGGCATAGGGTCTCACTGATCCACCAGATGTCAATAAAAAACAACAACAAAAGGAGCGAAAAATGACAGTACAACTGCAAAAAATCAGCCATCCACTGACGGATGTAAACGTGGAGAATCGCGTCGGTTCCATGTTTCAGGCGGATGTATTTCTCGCCAAACTATGGAAGATTGAAAGCCGGATTGAAGAGATTGAATCCTTGTATCAGCAGGAGCTTCAATATCTTAATCACTGGCGATCCCGCAAGCTGGAGTCCTTGGAATTCATGGCGCAGGAGTTTAGAAACAGCCTGAAAGTATGGATACTTGAGACCGGGAAAAAGTCCATCGGACTGCCTCATGGCCGCATTGGATTTAGGGTGCAGCCGCCGCATGTGGAAGTCGTGGATGAGGACAAGATCCTGGCCCGGGATGAGTTTGTCCGCGTAACAAAATCACCCGATAAAGCAAAGATTTTGGAGGTGTACAAATCCACCGGGGAAATTCCTGAGGGGGTTGACATTGTCACACCGGATCCCAAATTCTTCGCCAAACCAGAAGTCAACACATAAAGAAAGGAGTTTATGATGACACTTTTAATGCATTCGCAAGATGGTCAGCATGTGCCGCGCGCAGAGCTGGCTAACATCCCACTCCCGCAGCGAACCGACTCGTATCAGCCGGTTCCACACGCAGAACTTGTGAGAATGATCGAGACCATTGGCCGGGATATTCTGACGGTTTACCGTTTTGACAGGGAAGACTACGGTCTGGCAAGAGACGGCCGGCAACTGTTCGGGACACACACTTATCGTGTTTCTGAAGATGATCAGATGGGTCTTACCATCGGATTTCGGAATTCATATGACAAATCCCTGAGTGTCGGCCTGGCCGTTGGCGCGTCCGTTTTCGTTTGTGACAACCTGGCGTTTGCCGGCGATCTGACAGTGATGAGGAAACACACAGCAAACGTTCTGACGGATCTTGAGGACATGGTCATTGCCACAATCTTCCGCTGCCGTAAAAACTATCGCCAAATATCAACCGACGCCGAATCCATGGCGGACTTTCACCTTGACGATGACGACGCTTTCAGGATGCTGGGGCTGCTCTTTGGAAAGGGTGTCCTGACGCCGCGGCAGCTTCCAATCGTCAAACGGGAGTGGATGAAACCCACATATCCGGACTTTGAGCCGCGGAATCTATGGTCTTTCTACAATGCCTGCACCGAGGGACTCAAAGGTTCACCGCCTGCCCGCATTATGGAAAAGCACATTCAACTGCATAACCTCTTAACCGAAAGGAGATACGATTATGGTACTGATTGAAGGGAATCAATATGTCACCGTTCATGAAAGATTGCAGCAGATTCATAATCAAAACGAATCTGTAAGCATCGAGACGCAGGTGATTTCAATTGATCAGCGTTCCGTGACCGTAAAAGCTGTTGTATCTGTGGGTGATTGCAAATTCACGGGACACGCTTCTGAGGTTTTCGGATCCACGGAAATTAACGAGACTTCTGCCCTTGAAAATGCGGAGACATCAGCAGTCGGCCGTGCCCTGGCCTTTGCCGGATACGGAATCACGGGAAGTGTGGCTTCTGCAGATGAAGTGATTGCTGCGAAAATGAGACAATCCCCCAAATCGCCTGGAAACGGCAAACGGAACGGGAATGGCAACGGGAATGGAAATGGTTCAAAACCTGCCACACCGGCTCAACGATCCACACTTGAAAAACTACTTTCTAACCATCTGATTACCTCTGATGAACATAGCCGTATAGTAGATCTGCTGAATGAACCTGAACTGAAAATGGCCGATGCCAAGGCTGCCCTTGATTACTTTTTCGGTAAGTCTGAAAAACAGGGTGATTCTTGGGTCAAGGTTTCATCAGGCGTACTTGACGCTCGTCATAATGGCTGAATCCTAAGATCCCCCGTTCAAAATCCGCCGGTTTTTATCGTGACATAACTACCATAGGAGATCCATAAAGGACTCCCATAAAAGAGGAGAAATGTCATGAAAGATGATTTCGCCAAAGACATCATCAAAGCCGGCGGATTTCTATTGTTACCCGCAAAGGATAGGATTCAAATGATCAGTAACTCCGGATACCCTTTACCGGAAACGCCTGATCGAAATATATGGTATGAATTCTATAATATGTTAGGTGTCAGCGAACTTGCTCAATTCTTTTTGGTTGAAAACGACATCCACATGATTTTGGGTGAAACACCTGCAAACTTCAAATTGAAGTATGTTAATAACCGCTTAAAGCTTATCACGAGAGATGTAAAGCTTGATAGACGCATATTCGGAAATCTCTCAACAGAGTCATATAAACTAATTTCCGGAATACCCTATTTTTGGAGCAGAGAACATGGGATCTATCTGAATTGCCACCACATCGATGGAAATCATCGCAATGATACTTCGTCAAATTTGGGATTAATACGAGCTTCCCGTCATGGACAAGTTCACAATTCCCGGTGTACACTCAATCTTAATACTGCCCCATGTATTCCGTTGGCTCACTTGACAAATAATAAGTTCGGTATAGACTGGCTCATCACGGAAAACGGCATAGAACGCTCTAAGTCCTATAAACCATTGGATGTGGAAAGAGATGTCTTTCCTCTTTTGGATCAAATCGAAAAGGGGGGATTTGTCTCTCAATACAAGACAATTGAAGACTTGAGCATGAAGAAAATGGTAACCCAAAAAACACTATAAGGAGTTCGTAATGAGAACAAACACGAAACAGGCCTTTTCCTGGCAACAGGACGTTCAACAATTTCCGGTCCAGTATCTCACCATCCGGGAAGCGGCCCAAATGCTATCAATCGGCGAAAGTACACTCCGCCGGCTGATAAACGACGGGATCATGCCGTCTTGCCGGATTGGGGGATGTATCCGCCTGGAACTGAACCAGATTCATCAGGCAGCGCAAAATGGGGCGCTTGAACTTTCAGCATAGAGTTACTCCTCAATGGACAAAAGGGGCGGCGTTAAAACCGTCCCTTTTTTATGACTCCTTGCTCAACATTAAACATACCCTTTCCCCGGAAACCCTTTGTATTTTCCTATATGTATGAATTAATGAGAGAAAACACCCGCGGCGGCCGAGATGCCGTCAACCCTTTCTCTCAGTCCTGATGCACGCCTTTCACAATAATTCCTCCCGGGATACCTGAATCAAACAAGCCCACAATCACTGCCAGATTGTCTGTGTAGCGTGCCCGTCTTATCCATAACATATTATTCCCGTATAGTTGAAGCAGATCTGTCATTATTTTAAGACTGCTGCCATTGTAGTGTACGACAACGGACTCCGGAGAAATAAACAGAATATCATGATTCCGCTCACCACGAACC
>Ga0209164_1001865_pt1 | contig 24751 bp, 25 predicted proteins | sample MTBNYHSulfiMetaG_FD_187458 | JGI IMG/M metagenome (GOLD analysis project Ga0209164, IMG submission 187458) | Enrichment culture microbial communities from rom New York Harbor, USA that are MTBE-degrading - MTBE-NYH (New York Harbor Sulfidogenic)... | ecosystem: Environmental > Aquatic > Marine >... | reverse complement strand
CCAATAATAGCCCTCCTCCGAGAGCTGGTGCTTCAGGGCCAGGGTCATCACCACGGCACCCATGCTCTTGAGCTCCAGCAGCCCTTTCAGATAGGGATCGGAGAGGCCCGGGGCCAGCTTGGCAAGTAGTTGCGGCGAGGTGGTCACCAGGACTTGATCGTAGGGAGTCTGCTCGCCCTCGCCGCTGTGCACGTCCAGTTTCCCATCGACGGGTTGGATGGCGTTCACCGGGGCGTTGAGGCAAATGGTCACGCCCATGCCCCGTAGGATATCGGCGAAAGCATCGGCAAAGGCCTGGAAGCCGCCCTCGAAAGTGCCCAGGCGGGTGGTGCGGGCGTGCAGGCGCGCCCACATCCAGGCCATGTTGACTTGGGAGGCATAGCGCTCGCCGAACTTGCCGATCAGCAAGGGCTGCCACATGGTCTCGAAAACCTTGTCGCCAGCCCACTTACGCACCAGGCCTCGGCGGTCACCTTCTCCAGAGGGCGCCAGTTGCCGGTCAGCCGCAGGTAGAGCCCGACCAGGCCAAAGCGCGCTTTGTTGATACCCCAGCCCAGCCCGGGGAACAGGATTGCCTGGGGGATCGAGTCGAAGGGGTAGAATTTCCCATCGTGGTACATCACCGTGTAGGGGCGTGGGAAGAGCACCTTGTCACTCAGTCCAAGCTCATCGATTAACCCCAGCATGTGCTTATCGGAGGCGAACCAGTGATGGTAGTACTTCTCCACCGACCAATCCCAGCCCGGCTCTTTGAAGCCTCCCGCCAAGCCCCCCACCTGTTCGCTGGCTTCGTAGATGGTGATTTCTTGCCCGGCGAGTGTTAGATCGTAGGCTGCCGCCAGCCCGCCGTAACCGGCTCCAATGATGGCGATGTTCACTTTTTCTTCCTTTGTTTGGCTAATTTCACGAGCTGTTTCCCATCGTAAAGATGAATGGGTTTCCCACGCGCCCAGGCTTTTGCTTGGGGTGTAAACACCCCGCTGGTCACAATAGCAGCTCTATCGGCGTTTTCGTGGTGCATGGTGCCGTAAAGATCGCGCACGGCAGGTTCTCCCACTTTCCCTTTGTAACGCTTGCATTGCACCAGCCAGCGCTCGCCATTCTTGGCATTCACGATCAGGTCAATGCCGTGATCGCCCTGCCTGCCAATGACCTTGACCTTGTGGCCTCGGGAGCGGTAAATGCTGGCGACCAGTTCCTCGAATTCGTTGGGCGAGAGATTCAGAAGGCTGTCAGTATCGCGAGTGGCAGAGCGCAACCTCATTTTTTTGAAGAAATTATTTACGAGGTAGAGTATAGCTAACACCCCTCCGGTGCTATAAAAAATATCCGTACTGAGGGGTTCCGGGACCAAGATTTCAACCAGCGGGGCGGTTGGGAAACCAAATGCCAGCACCATGCGAACTATAGCCAACATGACCCACATTATCAGCATGTTGCCGATGAGCGAACCTCGTTTCCACGTCAATGGAGCAATCATAAATAGGGGCCATAGTGCAAAGATCATGGCTAGGATATCTGATATTTGCATGGCTTGTTTTATCCTCCCTTTACTTCAGATTCGATCTTATCTCCCCATTTGACCCCCTCGCGTGCCAGGTAATAGGCTCCCAGCAGAGTGATTGGCAGCCACAGGGCCACGTGCAGCACGAAAGTGTAGCTGGTCGCCACCGCTGTGGGCACCTTGTAGGCTTTCAGCACGGCGATGCCCGGGGCGTCGAAGGTGCCCACGTAGCCGGGCGCCGAGGGGATGGTGGTCGCCAGGTTGACCACGCCGTTCATCAACATCAGGGCGAAGAAGCTCACCTGGAAATCGAAGGCGTGCATCACGAACCAGTACTTGCCGGTCTCCAGCAGCCAGATCACCACCGAGGTCAGAAACACCATCAGCGCCTCGCGCGGTGAGCGCAAGGATTCCAGCCCTCCGAGGAAGCGCGCCGTCAGGCCGCTCACCCGCTCTCGGAAGCGGGCGGGCACCAGGTGCCCGATGAGCCAGTTTGCCACCCGCTCGGTGTGGATGGGGAACATGGCAGCCAGGAGGAAGACCAGCAACGCTCCGATGAAGGCCACCGATCCCCACAGAGCGATGTCCTGGATGCCAAGATCACCGATCAGCTTGTCGCCACCCGTCAGGCGCGCCAGTTCGGGCAAATTGAGGAAGACGAAGGCCAGCATGACCACCCCATCGAAGACCCGCTCGACGATCACGGTGGCCAGGGAAGCCGAGATCGCCACCCCCTCGCGGCGCTTCAGCACCACGGCGCGCAGAACTTCGCCCGCCCTCGCCGGGTAGATGTTGTTGCCCATGTAGCCGATGGCGACGATGGGGAACATGGTGCGGGTGGAGATCGACTTGAGCGGCCTGAGCAGGTAGTGCCAGCGCCAGGCCCGCACCCAGACGGCTACGAAATAGACAGCCACTCCTGGGAGTAGCCACCAATAGTTGGCCTGCCGCACCTCGATCCAGAAAGAGCCCAGCTCCAGATCGCGCAGCACGTCGTACAGGAAGAAGGCGCTGATGAGCAGGCCGACCCAGAATTGCCAGCGTTTCACGATGTGCCGATTCTACCATTCGTAGCCAAAGCGGGCATGCGCCGGGAGGTGTGGGGATTTGATAGGTTGAACCCTGAACCTACCTTATAATATCTCCCATGGAACTGCGACGCGTTGTGATCGTTGGCGTGGTGATAGTGGTCTTGACTGCCGCGGGGATTACCTTCTGGCAGCTCAGCCCCCAGGTGGAGTCGTTTTCTCCAGCCGATGGCACGCGCGACGTACGGCCCACCTCGCAGGTCAAACTGACCTTTTCCCTAGCCATGCAGCCAGAGACGGTTGAGGCTAGGCTGACTTTCCAGCCCTCACGCGAGGGGGAATATAGCTGGGAGGGCAATACCTTGACCTTCACCCCCTTACAACCCTGGTCGGCTGGCGAGCAAGTCACCGTGAGCCTGGCGCGCGGGGCGCGCTCCACGCTTGGGCTGGCCGTTCCCCGAGCGCTCGCCTGGTCCTTCACTATCGCCCAGGTTCGTTTGGCCTATCTTTGGCCGGCAGATGGGTCCGCCGAGATCTATGCCCTGGACCTGCTGACCCATGAAAGCGAGCAGTTGACCAACACCGCTGGCGTGGTGGATTTCAGCGTTGCACCCGATAGCACCACCCTTTTCTACAGCGCCGCCAATGATTTGGGCGGCAGCGAGCTATGGTCTCTCGATTACGCCAGTGGAGAGGGCGCCCTGGTGCTGGATTGCGGTCGCGACCTGTGCTCCTCCCCACAACTCTCGCCGGATGGGGGGCAATTGGCCTACGAGCGCACACCCACGGCCAGCGGCGGGCAAGCCACGCACATGCAGGTGTGGCTGCTCCAGCTTGAGAGGGGTGAAACGATGCTGGTGGGGCAGCCCGATCATCAGACGCGCGCCCCGGCCTGGTCTCCCACCGGCTGGCTGGCGGTCTACGATATGGACGCGCAGGCTTTTTTGCTGGTCGACCCAGCCACGGATGAAACCATTGAGGCGCCCAACCAAGCCGGAGAGGCCGGGAATTGGTCTTCCGACGGGCGCTTGTTCGTCTTCCCCGAACTGTATGCGGTCGATGCGCTGACTTCGGCGGGGGTGTTGGGCGGTTCCGGGCAGGCTGTGTTGTCCAGCCACCTGCTGGCCTACAACCTGCTCAGCGGCCAGGTCGAAGACCTCACCTTTTTCGATTATCTTGAGGACACTTCACCGACTTTCTCGCCGGATGGCGAGCTGCTGGCCTTCGCTCGTAAATATCTTGACGAGCAGCGCTGGACGCTGGGCCGCCAACTGTGGCTGATGAGCGCTCTGGGCACCGATCTGCGCATGCTGACCGATTCGCCCGATTACGAGCACACCGCCTTTGCCTGGCATCCGGATGGGGGGCGCATCGCCTACGTGCGCTTCAACGAGGCGGCGATCATCGATCCGCCCGAACTGTGGGTCATCAATGCCGATGGCAGCGGAGCCTTGCGGATGATGATTGGCGCTTACAGCCCTCAGTGGCTGCCGTAGCTCGTTAGATTGAGGAATTAAGAAATTCTAGATTGGGGGCCAGGGATAGGAACGCTCGTCCGCGCTGGGGGAGGGGAAATAGCCGCTGGCGATCAGCTGCTCGGCGCGCTGCGCCAAAGCCTGGATCTCCCCGGCGTTGAGGTAGACGCTCAGTTGAGTGGTGAGTTCCTGGGGTGGCTCGAGCTTACCCAGGAAAGTGCGTAGATCTTCCAGTAGTTCTGGGAGGATAGGTTGTTCGGCGAAATCCCACACCACCGTGCGCAATTTAGGTTCAATGTGGAAACACAGGCCGTGATCGATCAGCCAGAGCTTGTCGTCGGCGTCGAACAGGATGTGCCCGCCCTTGCGGTCGGCGTTGTTGATCAGAGCGTCGAACAGCGCCACCGGCCGCAAGCGCTGCTGGTGCTCTGGGGTGAGGTTGAAGTAGTGGTATTCAGGATCGTGGGCCACGAAAAGCTGGAGTGAGCCAGGCCCGGCTAGCCCTTGAGCGCGGAAAGCAGTGGGCGGCACAAGCTCCCAGCCCAGCGCTTCACTGACCAGGAAGGCAGCCACCTCCCGCCCCGCCAGGCTGTGTTGGGGGAAATCCCACAGTGGCCGCTCTCCCTGCGTCGGTTTGTAGACCGCTTGCAGCGTTTGGTTATCGTGGCTGAGGGTGGCCAGGAAAGTGTAGTTTGACCCCCACATGAACTGCCCTTCGACGGCCAACTCGCCATGTTCCAGGCACTCGATTATCCTGGCGGTTGGGATGGCGACCATGGGTGCAGGTTAGTGTTTGTGACCGTTCTTGCGGGGGCAGAAATGGCCCTCGGGGTCCATCGGCTGGCCGCATTGCGGGCATAGCGGGCGGCCGCGGGAGGCGACCTCCACCCCCCAATGCACGAAGGCGCGCAACTGCGGGCGCGTGCACCAGAAGCGCACCACGCTGACGTCGTCCTCGCTCTGGCCTTCGAGGATGACCTCGCGCGCCACCAGGGCGACCTGGTCGTTGTCCGCATCGTAGCCCAGGCCGATCTCGCCTACTCGGAAAAGCGGCTCGACGGGGGGATGGATGTGCATCTTCTCTTCGTCGTAATCGGCAGAGGCATCGGCCAGTTTGGGGAATTTGCGGCTGATCTCGGCAAGGAATTGCTCGACGCCGATCGCCAGGGTCTGGATTTGGAATTTTTCGACGATCAAGGTCACCGTGCGCTCTTCCGTCCAGCCCTGGATGTAGAAAACGCGTTTGCCGGGCGAGCCGATGGCGTCGGTGGTCAGGTGAGTTACAGGTTTGAGGTCGATTTCCAGCCGCTCATCCATGGTTTTTTAAAGGCGTCGTTTATTCTCTGGTGGGAATCCTGAGTAGTATACCAGCTATGCTGCCGACCGATTTTAGCTTTGTGTGAGAGTTCAAGGGTGTTTGCTGGGCGAGATGATGGTGTGGTTAAGGTTGATCAACCGGCTGTGGGATTGGCCGATGTGCAGCGTGCTAACGGAGGCTGGCTGCACGGTCAGGCGCTGGAATAAGTCCAGTGGAAGGCCTAGGTAGTAGGCCACGGCCAGCTTGATCATGTCGCTGTGGCTGAAGCAGGCAAGCAGGTCTTTGGGTTTGTGCATTGCGGTCAACGTTTCGAGTTCGTGGACGATGCGCATCTGCGCCTCGGCGAAGGTTTCGCCTCCCGGAAAGCGAGCCAATGCCGGGTTGTGCTGCACCACTCCCCACAATTTGCGGCGGCGCAGTTGCTTAAATGTCAACCCTTGCCATTCGCCGATATCCAGTTCCAGCAACCCTGGGCAGGGGATGACCTTCAGCCCTTGGGCGGCGGCGACTGGTTCGGCGGTCTCCATGGTGCGCTCCAAGGGACTGCTATAGACCGCTTTGAGCGGCACATTTGCTAGGGCTTGGGCCAAGGCTTCGGCCTGAGAGCGGCCCTTCTCGTTGAGGTGCACGCCAGGGAGGCGACCGGGCGCGCGGCCCTTCTCGAAATAATCGTTCTCGGCGTGGCGGATCAACAAGATAGTGGGCATGGTGAGCCTTCAGTCAAGGTCGTGGCGTCAATTTCGCAAGTATACTCGCAAAATCGTTTCGGTTCAGCGGGTCGATTTACCGCTGGTGGGCTTGTGCCGCCGCTTGAGGTCGTCGATGGTCTCTTCGGGTAGATCAGGAACCTCCTCGGTCTCCGTGATGCCCAGCGCACGCCGCTGCGCTTCCCGCCAGCGCGCCAGTCGGTCGACGACCTGCTGTTCATAGCCCTGTTCGGATGGCTGGTAGAAGTAGGTGCCCAGCAGCCCTTGGGGCAGGTATTGCTGTGGGGTGAAGTGCTCGGCGTGGCTGTGAGGGTACACGTAACCTTTGCCATGCCCCAGTGCCTCAGCGTCACGGTTATCGTCCTTGAGGTGGTTAGGCACCTCGACCAGGCCTTTGTCCTCAACGCGCTGGAAGGCCTTGAAATAAGCCCCGGCGGAGTTGGACTTGGGCGCGGTGGACAGATACAGGGTGGCCTCCACGATGGGGTAGATGCCCTCCGGCAGACCGATGTAATCGAAGGCCTGGGCGGCGGCGTTGGCGACCACCAGGCCGAGTGGGTCGCCTAGCCCGATGTCCTCACCGGCCAGGATAATCAGCCTACGCAGGATGAAACGCGGGTCTTCGCCGGCGTAGAGCATCTTGGCCAGCCAATACAGCGCCGCGTCGGGGTCGGAGCCGCGCACCGACTTGATGAAGGCCGAGATGGTATCGTAGTGGGCGTCGCCGTCCTTGTCGTAGAGCACCGCCCGCCGTTGGATGGATTCCTGGGCTACTTCCAGCGTGATGTGGATCACGCCGTCCTTATCCGGCGGGGTGCTCTCCACGGCCAGTTCAAGGGCGTTGAGGGCGTTGCGAGCATCGCCACCCGCCACGCGAATCAGGTGAGCCATGGCATCATCATCGATCTGCACCGCTCGCTCCCCGTAACCGCGCTCGTTGTCCTCCAGGGTGCGCTGCAAGATCAGATGCACGTCGCCATCCTCCAGGGGGCGTAGCTGGAAGATACGCGAGCGCGAGACCAGGGCGCCGATCACCTCGAAGTAGGGGTTCTCGGTGGTGGCGCCAATCAGGGTCACCGTGCCGTTCTCGACATGGGACAGCAGGGCGTCCTGCTGGGCCTTGTTCCAGCGGTGCACCTCGTCGACGAACAGGATGGTGCGTTTGTTGTACAGCTTGCGGCGTTCCTTGGCGTCGCCGATCACCTGGCGTAGCTCGGCCTTGCCGGCCAGCACGGCGGAAAGCGTCTCGAAGTGCGATTCGGTCAGGTTGGCGATCACCATCGCCAGGGTGGTTTTGCCGGTGCCGGGCGGCCCCCATAAGATGATGGAGGAGAACAGCCGGTCGGCCAGGATGGCGCGGCGCAGTAGCTTGCCCTCGCCCAGGATATCCTCCTGGCCGACGAATTCTTCCAGCGTGCGCGGGCGCATGCGCGCTGCCAGCGGCGCCTCACGAGCTAGGTTCTCTTTCATGGCGTGGTCGAAAAGGTCTGACTCTGACATGGGTAATAGATTTTATCATCATATTGTATAATAAGAACAAATGTTTCGGTGAGAAAAATGAGACGCGGGATAGACTAGCCGCATTGGAAGGAAGACCACGATGACGCAGGATTTTTCAATCGAGGAGCTCAACGCTTTTAGCGTGCAGGCGAAGGCGGCCACTTATGTGGGGAGTGGCGCGGAAAGCCAGCCCAGCAGGCCAGGCTCACACGATCTCGAATATCACGCCGGGGACTTTGCCTACCTGGATAGCTACTTCGGAGGCGCCGATTTTCTGGGGCAGGAAGTCGTCTATTACAAGGATGAGGCCGTGTGGGCGATGAACTATTACGGGCGCATCCTAAAGCCAGAGAAGATCACGGCCGCAGAAGCCGGGCAGGTCATCAAGGCCAGCCTGACCCGGATGTATGCAGAAGGCCGTTTTCTGGGCGGTTTCACCTGCGAAACACACGGCAGCGTCTACCGGGATACGAATGAGGGAAATATCGCCTCTTTCAAGGGGATGGAATGGATCGAGCGTGGGGGCGAGACCGTGTATGAATTGGTCTATCATGGAGGGCTGGTGAAGTATTAGGGGCGGACACGCCGGGTGGTCTCATCATTGCCCAAGCTCGATTTCCACTAATAACCCCACATGGTCGGATGCCCACAGCCAGCCCTCCGCGCCCTGGAAAGGCTGGTCAAAAACCCGGTGAGCGCTGACGACTCGGGGGATTGGGTTGTTGGGGACGATGAAGAGGTAGTCAATGCGCTTGGTCAGGGTCTGGGCGGGCTGTGTCAGGCCGTCGATGCAGCAGGTGAAGCCGGGATCGTCGGGGTTGGCGGTGCGGTAGGCATCCAGCCAAGCTTGGGTCAGGGCCTCGATCTGCGGGCTGTCATCCTGGGCGTTGAAATCGCCGGCCACGATAGCAGGCTGGGTAACATAGGCCGCCACAAAATCCAGCAATGTGGCGGACTGCTCTTGATTGACCTCGGCGAGGCCATTGGTCAGGTGAGTGACGAAGAGCTGTACCTCGCCCCAGGGAGTGAGCGCCGTGGCCCCTAGCACGACGCGGTGCTCAAAGACCCCAGCCTGAGGCTTCAATTCGGCGTAAACGGGGTCTGCCAAGGGATAGCGGCTCAAGATGGCCTCCCCCTCCTCGAAGAAGATCGCCCAGCGGTTGCCGTTGGCGCGCAGATATAGGTAGTTCAAGCCGCTGCGCTCGGCCAGATAGGCGGCGGCGGTTCCCCCCAACTGGTGTCTCCACGGCACCTCCTGCAAGAGCACGATGTCGGGGTCCAGGCGTTGAATTTCACCTGCGATAATTTCCAGCCGTGCATCCAGATGCTCGAAATCGGGATGGCCATGCAGCATGTTGAGCGACATCACCCGCAACGGCCCGGCGCGCCGTTCGTTCGGCACAGCGCATCCTTGCGGGCAGCCCTCCACAGGGCCTCCTGGGCGGCTGACGTTGAGTAGCCAGACAGCCGCGAGCGCCAGGGCCAACAGCGCTATCAGTAAACCTGCCCGGATTCGTCCTTTCTCCATCACCTGGCTCCGCTAGAGGATTGACACCACCCTGCATTATAATGGTCTGAATTCTGAACTGCGTGGCGAACTATATCGGCGAGGAGAGATCATGAGCGAGAAGGGGATCTCGTTGGAGGATGAAGAGCTGAGGGGCTTGAGTGAGTCTTGGGAAACAAACGAAGCGTGAGCGAACGATGAAGGATGACGATAAGCGCACATTCCGCCGACTGGCGCGCAATTTCCTGATCGAATTGCTGATCTACGCCGCCTTGGTGATCGGCTATTTCGTGATCGTGCTGCGGGTGTTGGGCGATCCGCTGTCTCAGCTGTTTGAAGATAACCTGGTCGGCTATGCGGTGGCCAGCTTGGGGCTGGTGGTTGCCCAGGGCGTGGTGCTCGATTACGTGGTCACTTTGCTGCTCGATTTCTTTGGCTTGGACCGGCTGGACTGAGAGGCGTCGGTGGAATTCCCCATAGCTGGCGTCACCATAAATCCAGTTTTGCTTGCCGGTGTCGGTTTTTTGGTAGGATTGCTAGGCGGCTTCTTCGGCGTGGGCGGCGGGTTCCTGGCCGGGCCACTGATGTTCTGGACAGGCGTGCCGATGAACTTCGTCGTCGGTACCGACCTGGCGCACATGACCGGCAAGTCGATCGTGGCGCTGCGCCGCCATCGCGCCCTCGGGCACGTCGATGTCAAACTGGGCCTTTTAATGGTGCTGGGCACTATACCCGGCATTGAGATCGGCGTGTTGGTGATCGAAGCTCTGAAGGCCTCGGAAGCTGTCGATCTGGTGATCGGTTCGATTTACGTTGTTATTTTGCTGGCCATCGGCACTTTCACTGCCATTGAAAGCCGCCGCGCCCTGCGCATGATCGCCACCGAGAGCATGGAGATTGGCGAGGTGCTGGGCTTTCAAGGCGTGGCCCGCAGGATGCGCTCGATTCGCATCCCGCCGATGATCTCGCTTCCAGCTTCAGGCCTAAAAGAGGTCTCACTGTGGAGCGTGCTTGGGGTCGGTTTGGTCACCGGCGTGCTGGCCGGAATGCTAGGGGTGGGCGGTGGATTCCTGCGCATGCCTCTGTTGGTCTATTTCCTGGGCGTTCCCACCCACATCGCCGTGGGAACCGACCTGTTCGAGATCATGTTCTCGGCTGGCTACGGCACGCTGGCGCACGCCATTAACGGCAACGTCGACGTGCTCATGGCGCTGGTAATGCACACGGGAGCGGCGCTGGGCGCGCAGATTGGGGCTGTCTCCACTCGCTATTTCGCCGGGCCGCGCATCCGCCTATTTTTCTCGGTCTTGCCATTTGTAGGCGCGGTCGTGGTGCTGATACGCCTGCTGGGCGGCAGCCCAATATAAGTGTGGAAGGATGACCAATTTGACATGAAATTGTTACTCTTTACTGCAAACCGTGATTATTCGCCTGAGGTGATCGCTTTCGTTCGCTTGCTGGCGCGGTGTACGGAGGCCTCGATCACGCTGCAATATGTAGCCGCGCGCAGAGCGGGCAGGCAGCAAGGCGAAGATACCCTGGCCCGTGCTGCCGAGCAGTTGGCTGGATTGAAGATCGCCCGGCGGCTGCAAATTGGAAACGCCATTCGGAAACTGCACGGCGAGATCAAAAGGGATGGCTATGATATGGTCGTCATTGGTGCCCGGGCGGGCCTAGATTTCTTCCGGCGCAAACTGGCCTCGTTATCCAAGAGCGTGGTCAGCCGGAGGATAAGCATACCCGTCATGGTCGTTCGGGAGACGCGCCAGCAGTTGAAGCGTTTCCTCATCTGCACCAGCGGATGGGAGCAAGCCAAGAAAGTGATCGAGCGGGGTGCCGACCTCGCTCGCCTGGTTGGCGCCAAAGTGACCTTGATGCACGTTGGCGATGCTCCTCCGGGCATGTATACCGGCTTGAGCGGGATGGAAGAGTCGCTTGAAGCGTTGCTCGATAGCGATACGCCCTTGGCTCGCCATTTGCAGGAGGGCGCTGGGGTATTGGACCGCCTTGGCGTGGAAGGCGAACTGTACCTTTGCCGGGGGGTGGTAGATGAATGTATCCTGCGGGAGGCGGTGCGTGGGGATTTCGATCTGGTTGTGCTGGGAGCCTCGGGCGCTTCCGAGTCATTCTTTGGCTGGGTATCGGGGGATGTCACCCAGCAGATCATCGAGCGTTCGGATAGTCCAGTTCTGGTCGTGAATTGATTACTTTGCTTTAAAGGGTAACCGCCCCACTAGCTGGTGGGGCGGTTTTTCGTTCATCTAGTTTTATTAGCTAAGCAGATCGATCAGGTAGTCGATGGCGGCCTGGAGCTGTATGTCATAGGGTGTCTGCCTCAAGCCCCACTCACCCAGCGGCACCTGGATGTCCGGGATGATGCCCACTCCCTCGATGGAGGAGCCATCCTCGAGCAGCAAGGCGCTTACTGCTAGGCGGATGATCGAGCTATCAGCCAGGTTGAAGCCGGTAATCCCTTCGGTGTTGCCGGCGCTGGGCATGCCGATGAGGGTGGCGCGGCCCAGCACGCGCATGGCGGCGGCAAAGTAATCCGAGGCGCTGTGGCTGTTGCCATCGGTGAGCACCACCAGTGGCGTGGTCTCGTTCCAGTCCACCGGCCCGCGAACGTTCAGGATCGAGCGCAGTTCACCTTCCCGCAGCGCACCTTCTGAGCCGTACACGCCCTGGGCGAAGATGCGGATCGAATCGTCCGAGCGCCCGCCGGGATTGTGGCGGATATCCACGATCAGGCCATCGAGCGGCTGTTCGGCCTCCATGGCATTGATGGCTTGGAGGATATTGAAGGCCGCGTTGCCGGAGAATTCGGGCACCTGGATGTAGCCGATGCGCGGCTCGGTGGAGACCAGTTCATAATCCCAGCCATAGCATTCGGAAGCGCCGCTCAGGGTCAACGTGAAGTCCTGTGGCTGGCTATCCGCCCCCTGCAACACGGTCAGGGTGACCTGATCGGAGCTGCCATCGCCGTAGAGCGCTAGTATGCGCTGCTCGCGGGTGAAACCGTCCTCGCCTGGCGTCATGGCCTCGCCATTGATGGCTAGGATCTCGTCGCCGCGTTGCAGGCCTGCCGCGGCGCCAGCCCCGGTCTCGCACACGTACCAGATTAGCATGCGGTCGTCCTCCTTGGCAGGCCATACCATCAGCCCGGTCCAAGGCACTGCTGTGCTGTCAGAGGTCTCGATATCGAATTCGGCGGCGAAGCTAGTTGGGGGCACGAAGCGGCTGTGGCTGTCATCAAGCTCTGCAATCAGTGCGCTCATCAAAGCCCAGAAATCTTGCTGGTTATCGACTGCCTGGAATTGGGGAAGGTACTCCTCATGGATGGCATCCCAATCCGCGCCGTTGAAATCATCGCGCACGTAGTTGTTGTTCACGATGTTCCAGGCTTGCTCGAACATCCCCACGTAGTCCTCGGGGTCTACCACCCCGATTGATTCCGTCGGCGGAACTAGGGTGATCAATTCGGTCAACGCCCTGGCGGTGGCTGCGGGCCCTACCATGATCGGCGTTTTGGTGGGCTTGCGCGTCGGCGTGGGCGTTTCAGCTGGGGGCTGGGTGTTGGTCGCGGTGGCAACCTCATCCTGTGCAGCGCCCCCACATCCTGCAACGATTAGAGCCAATAGAACAACTATCAGTGAAAAGATGGTTAGGCGTTTCATGACTTCTCCTTCCGCTCCTTTTCCGTTATTTTACACAACCCTTTGTTTATTCGGCTTTGTAATTGGGCAATTGTACAATGGTTTTTCTCGATTGCAAGGGCGTCGTCGAGGCGGTGAGCGCTGATCAGCGAACTCAAGTAGTTTTTATCTGGGTCAGGGTGAGCGCCGAGAGCAGGAATAGGGCGGCGTAAATGGCAAACAACACCAGATAGCCCAAACCAGGTTGCAGATTGTTGAAGAAATCGGCCAATGGGCCGCCGATGCCGGCGCCGATGATCCCGGCCCCGGCCCCTGCTAGATTGGAGATACCCAGGTACCGCCCGGCTTCCTGGGGCGGGGCGATGTCGGTGCCCAAGGCCCAGTTTGTGGCGTAGAAAGTGCCGGTGGCGGCCCCGAGTATGCAGCCACAGACCAGCACGAAGGGCACCGTGGTGGCGAATAGCAATAGCACCGTGCCGCCCGCTGCTACCAAACCCGATACGGCGATCAACTTCTTGCGGCCAATGCGGTCTGCCAGCGCGCCACCTCCCAGGGCCGCAGCGATCAGAAAGACGCCCACCAATCCCAGTAGATAACTGGTCACCGTGGCGGCGTTTTCGATGTGCAGTACGTCTCTCAGAAAGTACAGGGCGAAGACCTGGATCGAGCCGATCGCCGCCAGGAACATCAGCCGGTTGACCACCCACCAGATGAACGATCGCTGCTGGCGGGCCTCCCGGCCGATGCCCACCCAGGCTCCAGCGTAAACGCCCACCAGGATAGCTCCTGCCATGCCGATCAGCCCCGCCAGGCCCACCAGGCCTACCTGTAAAGGGATGGCGAGGTTTTGCCCACTTAGATAGCCGCTGCTGAGGTTCACCAGCCAGACGGCTACGCGGGTAGCCGCTACGAAGATCGCCGTGAGCGCTACCAGCCGCAGGATTGCTCTCCAGGCGTTCTCCTTATTCCCCTCAACCAGGGGTTCTTCACGCACGAAAGCCAGCGTGATGAAGGTGGTCACCAGCAGAGCTGCGGCGATGATCGCCACAGTCAGGCCATAGCGTCCCCCATCGACCAGCGGGCCGATGAAGATGATTGGGAAGGCTGGCAGCAGTTCCATCACAGCCTTCACGCCGGAGGAGCGCCCGCGCTGGTTCTCGGGCACCAGATCAGGTATCAGGCCTTGCAGTGCGCCTTGTGCAGTGTTGGCGGCGATTTGCAGCAGCACCACGCTGCCGAGCAGCACGGTAAAGGCCGTAGTGACGCCGAAAGTGGGCTGGAAGAAACTATCCAGCGCCGAGCCGAGAAAGAGCGGCACCGAGGCGATCATCAGCAGGAAAAGCAGGTCGAGCACGGTGCCCAGCAGGATGAAGGGCCGCCGACGGCCCCAGCGCGAGGTATTGCGATCGCTGAGCATCCCCGCCACCGGCTGGAGCAGCATAGCAGTGGCTAGACTGATCACACGCACGGTTCCCAGGTAGCTGTTCTTCTGCGCCTCGGGGACGGTCAGCAGAATCAAGGCGGGCAGCAGGATCGGGGTGATCACCCCGGTGACTACATTCAGGCCGAACCAGTGGATGTTGATAGTGATGTGGTCGTGCCAGCTCAGGGCTTTCTTCATGCCTTTCAACCGCTCAGGTTACGCTTTGGCCAGTGCTTCCATGTAGCTCTTAATTGTTGGCACGCCGATCAACTTCTGATAGAAGAAGTTGTTGACCACGTTGATCACTTCGGCGCGCGCCGCTTCAGCTTGGGGGGAGAGCTGATCCCCGGCATCTTCGCGGGAAAGGATATCGCGCAGGCGCAGCAGCAGGCGGACGATCTCGACCTCTTGCTCCCCTTCCAGTAGCTCTATTACAGTGAGGATCAGTTTGTCGGCCTGTTGCAGGATGTTTTCCAGCGAGATGGTGGCCTTAGGCCCCATAGCATCGTCGATGGTGCGGATCAGCGACCAGACCTGATAGAGCACGGTGGTTGGCTCGTCGAACAGCTCGCGCAGGTAAGCTGCCTCCTCGTAGCGCCCGTTGAGACGGAAGATGTTGTACATGCGCTTGGCGGCTTTGCCGTAATTGGGCGATTTGGTGATGTATTTCTTGACTTCGCGCTCCAACTGGGTGACGTAGTCATCCACCGCATCACCGGCGACCTCCTTGGCCAGCTTGGTGAATAAGGGGATGGAATCGGCCTCCAGATAGACTTCCTGGAAGTAAGGATCGAGATAGCCATCCAGAGGGGTGATGCTCCCGTCGGGAGCTTCCCAGGTGACATCCAGCATATTGCTGGCGTTGACCAGTTGCTTGCGCACCGGGTCGGCGACCACCCAATCGAGCTTGCACCATCCTGGATCTTGGGCGGCCTGCTGCCAGAGGATTTCCACCGCCGAACCATCGGGGTGCTGGGCTTCGATCTTGCCGGCCAGCACCTGCTCAGGCGTCCACGAGATTGGCGTCCCGGCTTGGTGGGTGTAGTCATCGATCACCACTGGGAAGGGGTATGAGCCCATCTTGACCTCGATCATCTGGTAGGTCTCCCCTTTCTGGGTGGCCTCGACCTTGGCGAGCATCAGTTCCGCCAGGATATTGCAGGCCTGCTCTTTGCTTTCCGCCTTGATGTTCACGCGCTCGAAATAGTCGGCGTCGCCAGGGTAGCTCTGGATCTTCGATTGCGCCGCTGAGCCGGAGAGCGCCAGCGCGGTTTCGACCACGCCGGGCTGATCCTCAAACTCAACCAGCTTGCCGATCTGGCGAAAGTGGGCCAATTCCTGCGAACTGAAATCCAGCATGGTCACCCGGTGGCCGAACACGCCGCTTTTTACATCCACGACGACGTCGCTTTGGTCCTGTGAGGCAGCGATTGCCGTCAGCCACTGGAGCGCGTCGGCCTCGTCGAGCTCGATGCCCAGCCGTTGGGCGGAGGTGATGATGCGCCGCAGGTCTTCCGAGGGGCTTGTCTTGCTTTCGTCACTCATGATTGCTCTCCTGTTTTCTATCCTTCTGTTTTTCTGATCCTTCCGGGTCGTGCTGCCGCTGGTTTTTCGATTGCTCGGCGGTGATCAATTCGTAGAAGATCTCGGCTTCATCGATAGCATCCTGCAAGGCGTGGTGGGTGAGTGCTCCTTGCTGAAGATAAAGCTCGCTGATTTCCCGGTGCGAGGTGTGCTCCCAGCCCACCCTCTCTAGGCCCATGTAGTAGGCCTTGATATCCAGGGCTTTGTGCCCGAAAGGGTTGTGCCCCAGATAACGGTGGAAATAATCGTTGACGAACATCCAATCGAAGGGGGCGTTGAAGGCCACGAACACCGGCGAGGCGCCGTCTGGCGTGCCCTCCGCCACCCACTCGGCGAAACGCGCCATGGCCTCCTTGGGCGCCAGGCCGTTCTCTCGAAGGTCTGCTAACGAGAGTTGATTGATCGCCATCGCCTCGGCGGTGTAGTTATCATGGATGGGCCGAAGTTCGATGTAGAAGCTCTCCCTGGGCGGCCAGACCGTGCAAGCGCCGATCGAGAGCAGAGAATACAACCCGGGGGCAGGGCCTGCGGTTTCCGTGTCCACCGCAATATAGTGCTCATTGGGGAAAGGTGGAGATGTTGCTGTTTGGCTTTTACTGGGGCTCATGGCTTAGGTGGAGTGCGGAATGTCTGTGTGGATCGGGGGGCGTTTGGTAGAGAGAACCCGGACAATTATTTTGTGGGTGGGTTTGATCGAGATTCAATTGTACTCGAATCTCAGCGATGATGTGTGGTGCGAGGCGCCGGCGGGCGGCCGTGCTTAGTCGTTTTCGGCGAGTCGCTCGAGCAAAGGGATGAGTTCGGTGAGCTTAGTGATGTGTGCATCGGGGGTGATGGTCTCGGCATGGTCACGGTTGGCGGGGGTGTCAGCGTGGCGGGTAAGCCAGATGCTGTAAATGCCGGCGTTGCGTGCCCCTAGGATATCGGCGCCCAAGGTATCCCCCACCATCACGACCTGCTCGGGAGGTAGTTCCCAATGGGAGAGCGCTTGCTGGAAGATGCGCGGGTTGGGCTTGCGGATGCCGCTGGCGGCCGAACTGATCACGAAATCGAGGTAGGGGCGAAAACCGGCTTTGTCCACCAGGGCCTGCACATCGGCGTCGTCGCCGGCGTTGGAGATGATCCCCAAGTGATAGCCGCGCTGCTGCAATGCTTTCAGGGTCGGCAGGGCGTCTTCCTCAGGAAGCCAGTGCTGTTGCGAGACGGCGTACAGCTTTTGCATCCCCTGGCTCAGCGTCTGCTCGGGGACCTCGTCGTGGCCCAGTTCGGCCAGCAGCGTGCGCAGGATCTGGGCGGTGGTGTACTCGATGAATTCGGCCTCGCGTTGCTGGTAGTAGGCTTCCAGGCGGCGGCGGAACTCCTCCAAGAAGGCTCGATCCTCCAATTGCAGCCCGGATTCTTTCAGGTGAGTGAGCAGGGCCTGGTCGGCTCGTTTGAATACTTGAGGCCAGGAGCCATCAAAGTAGAGTAGGGTGCTTCCCAGGTCGAACAGTACGGCCTGGATGGATTTGGGCATCAATACCCCCTATCGAACTCGAATTGGTTCAGCAGTGGCTTGCCTTCCAGATAGCGGCGCAAGTTGAGGCCGAAGAGTTGGGCGGCGCGCTCGTGATAATGGGCGCTGAAACCGGCAATGTGCGGCGTCAGGATCACGTTGGGCATTTCCCAAAGCGGGCTATCGGCGGGTAGCGGCTCTTCCGGGAAGACGTCCAGGGTGGCGCCAGCGATCTTGCGTTCCTCCAGCGCGGCGATCAAGGCTTGATGGTCGATGACCCCGCCGCGCGAAACATCGATGAGGTAGGCGTTGGGTTTAAGCGCCGCCAGCTGCTCTTCGCCGATCATGCCGCTGGTCTGCTCGGTGAGCGGCACGGTGACGACCACGAAATCGCATTCCTGTAGCATCGAGCGCAATGCCTTGCCGGGGTAGATGCGCTGGGCGAACTCTCCCTCCGCATCCCCTTGCCCCTCGGGAGCGTAGCCGTGGTCTTCGGTCTGCATGGCGTTCTGCTTGCTTGCCAGCACGGTGACGCCAAAGGGTTGCAGCAAGCGGGCGATTTGACGGCCGACGCTGCCATAACCGATAATGCCCACCGTGCTACCGCGTAGCTCCTGGGGCGTGAAGCGTTCGGCGCGCCCGCTGGGCCACTGATTGCGCCCTTGCTGGGCGAGCAACCCGGGCAGATGATGGCCCAAAGCCAGCAGCATGGTGAGGGCGAACTCCGCCACCTGGGAGGCATTGGCCCCGCTCAGGGTGGTGGCGATCAAGCCTTCTTTTTTCAGGATAGGGGCGTCGCTGATGTCATCGATACCGGCCCAGTGGAACTGCACCCAGCGCAATTTGGGGGCTTGCTCGGGCTGGGGCAGGGTGTTCAGGGTGTAGAGTACTTCGGTTCGTTCCCAGACATCTGCCGGGATTTCGCTCGCCTGGCGGGTGGCGTGCTGGCTGATCTTGATGTCGGCGGAGATCTTGCGAAGCCCATCGACGAGTTTCTCGTCAAAGGGCAGCGTAATCAGGACGTGGGTGTGCTTTTCCATCTGCTTCGGCTTCTCTTTATTGTTTGGCATGGCTTATTTTACATTAAAGCGTGCCGGTGGTATGCCCTATCGTTAACTGAAACGCTCCGCCAGGCGGCGGAGCGTTGGCATTGTTTCGGTTGAAGCATTTAGGGGACGGCTTCAATGTCTATCCACAGCCAGGATTGGCCGTTAGCCCCCACGCCGAAGACATCTCCGTCGGGGCTCCTGAGCATCCAGTACCCCCGATAGTTCCCCGCGTTTATTGGTGCGGTGAGCTCGATTGAAACGGTGGCATGCCCGTAAGTGTACACATCCTCATCGGTTAACTTCAGAACGAGTTCGGCGCCCATCTTGTCGCCCTCGATCCAGAACACTTCGAAACCAGAGGTCCATTTGCACGAACCGGTGTTCTTGAGGCGCCACTCTTGAACGAAATTGCTGCCGACAGGGAATTGAGAGCCATCAGGGTACTTCTCATAATCTAGGTAGGCCCGCAGGCAAGGCAGGCTGGAATCCCCTCCTGAGGAAGGGACGGGCGTGTTTGTGGGGGTGGCAGAATCAGGTGTGCCTATGGCGGCGGTGGGGAACTCAGCCGTGGTGCTGGTGATGGTTGGCGTGGGTGTGGCGGCGGTGGGCATGATCAGCGTGACGGTAGGGCTTGGGCCTTGCGCCGCGGCGCTGTTTAGCACCTCAGCAGTCTGCGTGAGGCCTGCGCTGGCGATCTCGGCGGCCTGCGTGAGCACCAGGTCAGCGTCGGAGACACCTTCAGCCTTGGAGCCGCCGCAAGCGACCAGCGCCATGGCCAATATCAGCATGAGAATCGAGAGAGTAATTGTCTTGCGCATCTTTGTGCATTCTTTCAGTGAACCCGTGGACTGGCTGGCTATTATACCGTGTTCTGACGGGAGAGGGTGTAGCGTTGGATTCCCCAGGCCCCTAACACCAAGACCGGCAGGAGGATCAGGCCGGCCTCCGGCCCGAAGGCCCCTCCGGTGAATAATTCCGGTCCGATAGCGTTATGTTGCAGCAAGCGGATGGTTTCGAGCCCACTGACCGGGAAGCCGAACACCGGCCCCTCGAAGAAGTTCCAGCCGATGTGCAGTCCGATGGGCAGCCAGAGCTGCTTGGTGCGCAGGTAGCCGAAAGCCAAGAACAGACCGGCTGCCAGGATGCCCAGCGTGGAGATCCACGAGGCACTTGGATTGAAAATGTGCAAAGCGGCGAACACAGATGAGGAGATCAGCACGGCTGCGGGCATGTTGATCCCGTCGGCTAGGTTCTGCAGGTGGTAGCCGCGGCTGAGCAGTTCCTCATACCAGCCCACGAAAAGGAAGATCATCCCCCAGACGAACAAGGAACGGGTGAGTTCCCACGTGGGAAGCACCTGCCAGGCAAAGGCTTCGAATTCCAGCCAGCCCAAGGCCCATTCGGCCAGGAAGATCAGGCCCATCATCAACCCGGTCAAGGCGATGCCGAACAGCAAATCTTGCCCCGCCTGAGTGTTCCACTTCAGGCCCAGGCTGGCGAAGGAGCGTCGATCCAGCCAGCGGCGGGCGAGATAGATCGAGGCAGTGATCGCCAGCAGATTGAAGAGCGGGTCGTTCAATACCCACTCTAATGGAGGGATCATTGCCACCAGGAACAGCAATGGTACAGAGATCAAGAAAGACAAGATGAATTGCAATATGGATTGGATCAGCAGCCGCCAGCCGGCGCGCAAGCGCCGCTCCTCGGGTGAGAGGAAGATGCGGGCCAGTAAAGGGCGGGGAGCGTTATTCTCCGTCATTTGCGTGCTCCTATTCGATCAATGTTTTGAGTTTTCCTCATCTTCCTGTTTCCCTCGCGCCAGGATCTTGCGCACCGTGCGGAAGCGCTGGCTCTCGCGGGGACGTTTGCGGAAGAGCCGCCGTAACCCCAGGCCGAGCAGCACGCCGCCCAACCCCCAGGGCAGCAGGTCGAAATTGGGGGATTGGATGGCGTACGAGACTGCGAAGATTCCCAGGAGGAACAGCCCCACGGTGAAGAGGAAGGTGCCTAGTCGTCGCATGATGGTTAAACTGTGCGGTGGCCTTCTGCAGGCTGGCAAGGAGGCCACCGCGGCGTCCTTATTCGATCAGGGTGTTGATCTGCTCGTGCATGTAAAGCTGTAAGTAGTAATGGCCGCCAGCGTTCTTGCCGCTCGAACCGGAGCCTTTCCAGCCGCCGAAGGGCTGGTAGCCCGGCCAGGCGCCGGTGGTGGCGCCTTGCGGGCGGTTGGCGTAGGTCACCCCGGCCTCGATGTTGTCGAAGAACCACTGGGCTTCCTCTTTGCTTCCGTAGAAGCCGGCGGTGAGGCCGTAATTCACGTCGTTGGCGATCTTCATGGCTTCGTCCAGGCTCTTGACCTTGGTCACCAGGGTGATCGGCAGGAACATCTCGTGTTTCCAGAGCTTGTGATCGAGCGGCACATCAGCGACGATCGTGGGCTGGCAGAAATAGCCTTTGCCGTAATCGCCTTCCGTGAGCACCTGGCCGCCGGTGAGGAACTCTCCGGCCTGGGAGAGGTCTTCGGTGAAGGTCTTGAAATCCTGGTAGGCGTTCTTGTTGACCACCGGGCCGAGGAAGATGTCCTTTTGGGTGGGGTCGCCGATCTTCAATGCCTTGGTGATCTCCACCAGGCGGGCGACGAGGTCGTCAAAGATTGGCTCCTCGATCAGGATGCGGGAGGCTGCCGAGCACTTCTGGCCTTGCAGCCCGAAGGCCGAGCGGTAAATGCCCTGCGCGGCGCGCTCCAGGTCGGCGTTGCGGGAGACGATGGCCGGGTTCTTGCCGCCCATCTCCAGGATGATCGGGCGGGGGTAGCGGCCCTCGGCGAAACTGCGGTAGATGCCCATGCCCACGTCGAAGGAGCCGGTGAAAGTGATGCCGTTCACCTCGGGGCTGTCGATCAGGGCTTGGCCGAGCGTGCTGCCGGGGCCGGTCACGTAATTAACCGCGCCGGGCGGGAAACCGGCTTCCTGGAAGCATTCCGCCAGCAGGCGCGAAGTCCAGGGGGTATCGGTGGCCGGTTTGAATACCACCGTGTTACCAGCTACCAGGGCGGCGCCGACCGGCCCTCCGGTGAGCGCGGCGGGGAAGTTGAAGGGGCTGATCACCACCCATACGCCATAGGGCTTGAGCAGCGAATAGTTGGTGGCCGTGTAGCCCGTCAGCGGGTCCTGGCCCATCTTGACCACAAAGCCCTCATTCTCTTCCATCTGGTCGCAGGCGTAGAGCATTAAGTCGGCGGCCTCGGCTGCATCGGCCAGGGCCTCCATGCGGTTCTTGCCGACCTCCATCGAGATCACAGCGCCGAATTCAAAGATGCGCTTGTTCATCACGCTAGCGGCCTTGCGCACCAATTCGATGCGCTCCTGCCAGGGCGTGCGCCCCCAGCCGGGCGCGGCTTTGCGGGCCGCGGCCAGGGCATCGTGGGCATCCTGTGCATTGCCTTTCTGGAAGATGCCCAGCACCATGCCGGTGTCGATCGGAGAGTGGTCTTCGAATTTCCCTTTGGCCTTGTGGTCCTTTCCGTCGATCAGCATGGCGTACTCGACCCCCAGGTTGGCGCGCAACTTGGCGACCTGCTCCTCGTAGCGGGTGTGCAGCTCTTCGGGGGGATTGAACATCGTGGCGTAGGTCAGCTTGAAATTGCTTTCAGCACTCATTCCTATTTTCTCCAGGGTGAATGGATTACTGGTCTTGCTGGCAATGTTTCCATTAGTATAGCCCAGGGGATGGTTCCCGTCAAAGAACACCAGGGCGAGCGGGGAATGGCTAGATGGAGTTGCTTCCGTCTTGCTTTTGGGCTACACTGGAACCGGATGTGTAAACGTCTGGTTCTCGCTGTCGCTCGCCAGGAAACGGATTGATGAACGCTCATGGATGCCAGCCCCTCCCTCTTTATCGGAATTGACCCTTCTGCCGGTAGGCGCGCCATCAGCTATGCTGCCTTGGACGCCGATATGCGCGTCTATGCGCTGGGGAGCGGCGGCTTTGAAGAGGTGCTGGATTACGTCGGGGAGCAGGGGCAGGCCATCGTGGGGCTGAACGCCCCGCGGCGGCCCAGCCTCGGCCTGGTGGAGGGGGCCGAAACCCGCGTGGTGGAGCAGCAGTTGCGCGAGCGGGACATCACTGTGCCGTTCACCGCCTCCGAGGAGACCTCTTGCAAGCCCTGGATGCGGCGCGGCTTTGCTCTCTATCATCGGTTAGAAAGATTGGGCTATCAACCGTATCCGGATGCCGAGGCCGGGAAACAATATCTGGAGGTCTCTCCGCTGGCTTGTTACCACGCCTGGCTGGGCAAGTGCCCCTTCCCCAAGCGCAGCCTGGAGGGGCGTTTGCAGCGCCAGCTTCTGCTTTGCGATCTAGGTCTTAATCTCCCTGACCCGATGCGCTTCTTCGAGGAGATCACCAAACATCGTCTACTGAAGGGAATCTTGCCCGATGAGGCGCTGTACAGCCCCGAGGAGTTGGAAGCCTTCGTGATCGCTTACACCGCCCGGCTAGCGGCGCTCTCGCCGGGTAGGATCGAGCTGATCGGCGAAGTGGAAGAAGGGCAGATCGCCGTGCCCGTCGAGCTGATGGGAAGCTGATGTCCTTGAAGCGGGCTTGTCGCTCCCCCTGGCCCTAATTACTTCACCCCTTGATCTCGCTTATCTCGTAAACCTTCACCGGCTGGCGCTTGCCCCTCAGCGCAAGCGGTTCTAGCGGTTGCGCTTCGACCGCTTTGTGCACTTGGCGATAGGCCGGTTCGCTGATCAGAATCTGTCCTGGCGCGGCGCCTTCTTGAATGCGCTTGGCGGTGTTCACCGAGTCACCGATGGCGGTGTAGTCCAGGCGTTTCTCGGTGCCCACCAGCCCCAGCACGGCTTCCCCGAAATGGATGCCAGCGCCAAAGCTCAAGCGGGCTTCCGCCGGCAGTTGCCGGTGAAGCTTCTCGAAGGCCTTGCGAATATCTAGTGCAGCGCGCACCGCTCGCATGGTGTGATCGGGTTGAGGTATAGGGGCGTTGAACCAGGCCATAATCCCATCGCCCATGAACTTGTCGATCGTGCCCTCTTGAGCCAGCACCGCTTCTGCCGAGGCCGCCAGATAAAGGTTGAGCACCGCCACAAGTTCCTCAGGGGAGAGCGGCTCGCTGTAGCCGGTGAAGCCACGGATATCGGCAAACAGCACCGTGATAGGGCGCTGCTGCCCGCCCAGGGATAGCTTGTCGGGGTCGAGCTGCTCGATCACCGCCGGGGAGACCAAACGCTCGAACAAGCGTCGCTGGGCTTCCAGGCGCTTCTGCTCGGTCAGATCATCTACCACGATGGCGATGCCCTGAGCTTGCTGCTGGGCATCCCGCAGGGGCGAGAGGTTGAAGCGTAAATCGACCACCCCGCGTTTCGGCAGCGTAGGGCTGATTTCCAGGCCGATCACGGTACCGTCCTTTTCGCGCACACTCTGAAGCGAGGCGGAGAGGCTTTGGGTGATCTCCGGCAGCGCCTGCTGCAATTGCTTGCCGACCAACGCCTGGGCAGAATGCCCGAGGATGCGCTCGGCGGCCTGATTGCACAGGGTGATTTTCTCTTCTACGTCGGTGGTGAGCACCCCGCTGGCCACCGAGGCGAACACGTTATCCATCAAGGTCTTTAGATCGGTGACCTCGGCCAGCGTGCGGCGCACCGATTCGAACAGGCGGGCGTTTTCGATGGCCACCGCGGCCTGGTTGGCGAAAGCGTCGAGTAGGTCACGGTCGGCTTCGGTGAACAGCGCTGTGTGCACGCGGTTGTCGGCGTAGAGAACGCCGATCAACTCCTCCTTGACCTTGAGCGGCACGCACAAGATTGAGCGCAAACTGTAAGCCAGCACGCTCTCCTGCTCGCCGAAGCGGGGGTCTTCTTGGGCGTTGGTTGTGAGCACCGCTTGCCCGCTGGCGGCCACTCGCTTGACCACCGTGCTGCTGATGGCGAACTCGGAGGGCTGTAGGGATTCCTGCTCCCAGTTACGAGCTACCTGGATGGAAAGCTCGCCCTCTTCGTCCTTGAGCATCAAGAAGCCGCGCTCCGCCTCGGTCAGGCGCACGATGGTATCCATCACGATGCGCAGCACCTCGTCGAGCTTCAAAGAGGAATTGACCACCTGGCCGATGTCGGCCAATGCCAATAGGTTGGTGCGCTCCTCCTCCCGTTTGGATACCAGATCGACCAGGCCCTTGAGCCCCTCAGCCAACCGTGACAGCCCTTTGACGGTGGCTTTGGAGGCCTCTTCACCCTGTTGCGCGGCGAGTTTGCCGAGCTCTTCAGCAGCTCGACTGAGTTGCAGGATTTGCTGGTCTAGGGGGAGGGAAGCGGTGCTTTTCTTGGCCATGGCGGGCGCTCGGGTGTGAGCCTTGCTATTGTACAACAAAGCCCGCCTGGAGGCCGGGAAAAAGGTCTCCGTGCTGGTGTGGGGAGAGGCTTTGGCTTTAGAGACGCGCCTCGCGCTGAGGCCTCTTATCGCGCAAGGATTCAAGCCAATCGATTATTTTCTT
>Ga0209164_1001863_pt1 | contig 24762 bp, 27 predicted proteins | sample MTBNYHSulfiMetaG_FD_187458 | JGI IMG/M metagenome (GOLD analysis project Ga0209164, IMG submission 187458) | Enrichment culture microbial communities from rom New York Harbor, USA that are MTBE-degrading - MTBE-NYH (New York Harbor Sulfidogenic)... | ecosystem: Environmental > Aquatic > Marine >... | reverse complement strand
AAAGGACCAATCCTGAAAAAACAAAGGGGTTCAATATCAGCTTAAGTAATTCGCCGATCACAGACCCCTTGAGGATTATTTCCCCTGTCATAAAAACACCTTTTTTAAAAAAGATTTGGCCTAAAGTGGCCGAGACCACTGATATTAAGAGTAACCACACTGGTTTCATTTATTTCTCCTCTAAACGGCGCATGGACTGGACCGCCCGGGGAATAGCTCCATACGGTATTTTCGAACAGGTAATGCTTCGGACTCCAGGAGCGCTCGTATTTTAGAAAGAGGGAGGATCTGGAAATTCATGCTCCGGACCTTTTCGCATAACTCGATGAAATAATTGTTCCATACCCCTCCCTCTACCTCGGCATGGACTGGGAGGACATGCATTCCTCCGGACTTCAGAATTTCAAGAATCCCTGAAACCCCCTGATGAGCACCAATTTCTTCGAAACAGGGGAGATCCGAGGGAATCTCTACCAGACCCGATATTTCATGGATAAAAGGTTCCTTCGCCCTTGTACAACTCAAATAATAAAAAGGGTATCTTCTTGCAATCTCTAAAGCCCTGTCGTCAATGACCCAAGAAGGCGCCCCGAAAGAGGACGGTTCCTTCTTCACCAGTTTCCGATAGGCGAAGATACCCTTCTCAAACCAATTCTTGATCCACTCAGGGGATCGTGTATAAAGTTCATCTTGCCACCGCCGGTGATCCCAGGCGTGAAACTCCACTTCATGCCCCGCTGAAATAATTTGCTCGACGAGTTCTGGAAAAGAAAGCGCGATCATGGGTGAAGGAAGCAGAGTGCCATACAGAGCCGTCTTAATTCCGTAAAGGCGGCCCGCATTCGTTCTTAACATTTTTTTTAGAAATCGTGGGTTTTTGATCAATTGAAGGACGGCTCTCCCTGAAGAATCCGGTCCCATGCTTAGATAAAATGTTGCTTGAATACCAAAACGGTTTAATATGGAGAGAAGACGTGGGACACCTTGCTTCATGCCAACATAGGTATCGACGTCGATTTTTAGGCCTAAAATGTTTTTCCTACTCATTGACCCAACCAGGTTCTCATGTTCTTTCCGGGAAGCATAGAATGTCTTTTTAGGAGCCTCCCTGAGCCTGGTCTTGGGTATTCATCCAAGATGCTCTTAACCCTCTCGGATGTTCATTGACCTTGACAGGGTTTTCATTCTCTTCTAAGAAAGCATAGAGCGTAATTTTTAGGGATTCCTCGAGTCCAATCCTGGGGATCCATCCAAGAAGCTCTTTCGCTTTTTCGATGTTAGGTTTTCGAGTGGTAATGTCCTGGTAACCTTTTCCATAATACAAATCCGAAGACGCTTCAATGATTTCGGAAAAAACCTTGTCGTCTCTATGTTTCGGATGGGCCATAAAAATTCGTTTCAGAATGTGGCCGAGGTCTCTTATAGAACATTCATTGTCGGGGTTGCCGATATTGATAATCTGGCTCTTACAGCAGTTATCCTTGTTTTCCAGAATTTTCATCAATGCATCTATCCCGTCATCCACATAGGTAAAACATCGTTTTTGATTCCCCCCGTCCACCAATGAGAGGGGCCTCTTCATCAGCAATTCCGCTATGAACTGTGTCACGACCCGAGAGCTTCCCTCTTTGGCGGCATCCAGCGAATCCAGTCTTGGGCCAACCCAGTTGAAGGGTCTAAATAATGTGAACTCCAGGTGTCCGCGGGTGCCATACGCATAAATGACTCGATCGAGGAGTTGCTTGCAGCACGCATAGATCCACCGTTCTTTATGGATGGGGCCAAGGACGAGAAAGGTTTCATCTTCTTTAAATTCAGGATCCAAAGAGGCGCCATAAACTTCTGAGGTAGAAGGAAAGACAATCCTCTTATCATACTTCACACATTGTTTCACAACGTTGAGATTCATTTCGAAATCAAGCTCGAAGACACCCAGCGGATTTGTCAGATAGATTTTTGGGGTGGCGATCGCTACCAATGGAATGATGACGTCGCATTTTTTGACATGATACTCAATCCACTCCCGGTTGATCGAGACATCCCCCTCGATAAAGTGGAACCGAGGATGCTGGATGACTCTGTCCAGCCTGTCGAAGGTGAGATCCATCCCGTAGACATTCCAATCCGTTGTATCAAGTATTCGCTGGGTTAAATGATGCCCGATGAAACCATTGACACCCAGTATCAGGATCTTCATTTTAAAATTCTCCTTTCTTGTTTATTAAAAAATTCATAAATCTTATGCCCCTTCATCCTCTCCCCTCCCACTTCAATATCCAACAGTCTCAGTCTTCCATCCGATGTCCTGACAAACACACTGTCCTCTTCAAACTCTAAGGTTCCAACAGGGCTTTTCGAGATACTGCCCTTTTCAGGAAGGGCCCACCAGACGAACAATTTCAAGCCTTCGGGCAGATAGGTGAAAGCCCCTGGATAGGGTTCCGTGACCGCCCTTACCAAATTGTAAATTCTCATGGCCGGCCAATCCCAGTCTATCCTTCCATCATCAGGCCTCCGTCCTCCATAATAACTCCCCTGCTTTAAGTTCTGTGCGATGCGGGGGGCTATTCCTTTTTGGATAAGCGGAAGCACCTCTTCAAGGAGCACCTTTGCCTTTACACAAAGCTTTTGATAAAGAGTATAGGCGGTATCTTCAAATTCAATGACCACTTCTTTCTGTCCAACAATATCTCCCGCATCAGGCGCCTCAACGATATGATGTAAAGTGACACCCGTTCGCTGTTCCCCCTTCACAAGAACCCAATTGAGCGGGCACCGGCCCCGGTAGGCGGGGAGTAATGATCCGTGAAGATTAAAGGAACCTGCGGATGGAATCGTTAAGAGGTCTCGGCTCAAAAGGTTTCGATAATAGAATGAAAAAATAACCTCGGGCGAAATCTTACGAATCATTTCGATCCATCTGGGTGTGTTCACATTCTGAGGACAGAACACGGGAATCTGATTTCTCTTGGCCCATTCAACCACTGAGCCAAACCAAATGTTCTCATCAGGGTCATCGAGGTGGGAGAAAATCGCCCGAATATCGAATTTCTTCTGTACTAACACCTCTAAACCAATAACGCCTATATTATGATACGCAAATACGACGGTTTTCATTTGTGGGATAAATCCTCTCAATCATATACTCTGGTCTTTTCCTCACTTCCCTGTATATTCGCCCGATATATTCACCCATCACCCCCAGAGCAAAAAACTGAAAACCAATGAAGGCAAAGAGGATCGCAAAGAGGGTGAAGATACCTTGAGCAGCCCAGTGTGCACCGTAAACCAGGCGGGCAATCCCCAATAAGATGCCAAAGGAGATTCCCAAGAATGCCATCCCGATGCCCGCATACATGATAAACTTCAACGGAAAATCAGAGAATGAAGACACTAAGTCAAACTGGAGATTGATGAGCTTTCGCAGGGAGTAATGGGATTCTCCGCCATGCCTCGATTCGTGAGCCACCTCAATCTCTATTACTTTTTTGGAAAAGTAGGTCGCCAGCGCCGGGATGAATGTCGAGTGTTCATGACAGTTCACCATCCGGTCCACAATATTTCTCCGGTAGGCTCGTAGCATGCACCCCCAATCTGACATGTTCACCTTTGTGATCTTCCGTGTGATCCCATTGATCATGCGGGAGGAAAAAGTCCTGAAGAAGGAATCTTTTCGTTCTTTTCTGATCGTACCCACCACATCGTAGTCTCCTTCCTCCATCACCCTTACAAGATTTGGAATCTCCTCTGGGGGGTTTTGGAGGTCCGCATCCAGCGTAATCACAATATCACCCTTCACGAGGTAAAACCCTGAAAAAATGGCTGCATGTTGTCCGTAATTTCTCGTCAGTTCGACCACCCTGATCTCAGGATGGGTCAAAAAACTTTTCAAAATCGAAAGGGTGTTATCCCGACTCCCGTCATCCACAAAAATAATTTCATAACTCTTTCCCATCTTTTGCATGACAGACCTGAGTCGTTCAACCAGATGGGGCAGGTTTGCTTCCTCGTTGTATACAGGAATGACCAGAGAAATCATCGCTTCTCTATCCATTTCTTAATATCTCCTGAACGGCCTCACATACATAGGAAACATCATCTTCTTTTATGTCAGGGAATAAAGGCAGGGACACTAATTGGGTGCTGGCCCTTTCTGTTTCACTAAGCTCACCCTTCTTGACCTTATATCGTTCCCGAATATAGCTTAAGCGATGTCCAGCCGGGAAATGAATCCCATATCCGATCTGGTATTCGGATAATTTTTCCAAAAAACGTTCTCGATCCATAGAAACAATTTTGATGATAAAAAGGTGCCAGGCATGGGTGTGCGTATAGTCAGGAACCCCTGGTAAATCCAACCCCTCCACCCCATCTAGCCCTCTCCTGTATAGATCAGCTAACTGCTTTCTTCGACTGTTAAATTCATCCAATCTGGACAGTTGAGCAATACCCAATGCGGCCTGGATGTCCGTTAAATTATATTTAAATCCGGCGATTTTAATGTCATATTCGGGATTCCCACCTTTGCCATACCTTTTCCAGGCATCCCTCTCTATTCCATGAAATCTGAGAAGTCTCAATTGGCTTTCAAGGTGATCGTCATGATGGGTGATCATACCACCCTCACCGGTTGTAATGTTTTTCAGCGGATGAAAGGAGAAGATAGCGCTTTGACCAAACCCGCCGATGTGGACACCCTTATAATACGTGCCAAGGCCGTGCGCCGCATCTTCGACGACAAATAGATCATACTCCTTGGCAATCCCCAATATCTTATCCATATCGACAGGGGCCCCCGCAAAATGGACGGGGATGATCCCTCTCGTTCTTTTAGTGATTTTTTCCTCAATCAGATCAGCGTTCATATTCAAGGTATCATAATGGATGTCGACGAAAATGGGCTTCGCTCCGCAAAGAGTAATCATATTTAAGGTGGAAGCAAAAGTCATTGAGGGGGTTATGATCTCATCCCCTCGTTTTAAGTCCAGGCCCAGCAACATGAGGTGCATGCCTGCCGTGCCAGATGAAACGGAGAGGGCATATGAGGCACCTGTGAGTTGAGAGAATTTCTCCTCAAACTCCTTGCAGAGGGGGCCTGTCGTGATCCAACCCGATCTTAAACAAGCGACAACCGCCTCAACTTCCTTTTCACCAATGGAAGGCCTGCTCAAAGGCAGAAAATCTTTTCTGATCTCCATAAGGAACAGGTCCCCTTTCTTATCCAAAATATTTTAACAAATCGAAGATTAGGCTAACGTTAAATTTAAATTAAGATTTCTTAAGGAGATCTCTGAAAAAGTTCCCTTGACATACCCACGGTTCTCGCTTCAGAAGAGCCTCCTATGTGCTGCTTCATTATTCCGATCCTATCTCTTACTTTGATTAAAAGAGATGAGTGAAAATAGTTATCTGGCCTTAATGAATAAGGTTATCAATTTCTTATAATAGTTTACAATAGACACCATATTCAAATCTTTTAGAAATAGGAGGAAGAAATCCCAGGGAAACCACTTTAATTATTTGACAGAATTTACAAACCCATTGAGATAAATTGTCAGGTTACGGTTAAACAAGCCTTCTCATCTCTATCCATATAAAACCATTTGCCAAGAATCAATAAATTAAAACTTACCTCCTTTCTATGGATTGAAGCAATTTATAAACTTTTCTTAATTTCCTTTTTTCCCTTTTCCCCGCTTTTTGCCTCTTCATAAAGTGGCTTATAGGTATGATAAAGTATTCCCTCTTTTTTTGTTCCATTGTATTTTATGCCGATCATCACATCTCGCACTTCCCACTCGTGCTCCACACCAATTAATTGATCTTTAATATTTGTCTCAGTTTCAGTAGATTTAGGCTCACCATATTTTTCTTTTAGGAGAAGGATTAAAGAATTAAAATCATTTTCACCTAAGAATTTTGTAAAAACACTATACAATTTGTTCTTATAGAAAAAATAATTTACTCCGACACCAATTTTCCCAATAGATGAATCTTTTCCTACAACTATTATTACATTGCCTTTCTCCATTCTGATTTTCACAAATGACCCCTTCTCTTTGCATTGCTCAATTGATTCTCCCCATTTCATACCCATGAATCCATCGGGCTGTTCAACTGCAAAAGATAATGAGATCAGCCAAGCAAGGATTAGAATTGTCCAAAGCGAATAGGCAATGATCCCTTTCATATGTCCCCCACTATCCGTCTTGACTTTAACAACTTTAATTGCATTCACTTCTTTTCCTATTTATTTGCATAATAATTTGTATAAATCTTCCCCAATTGTATCTGGGACAATGGACGCCCAGGTTATTGTTTTAACTTTGTTAGATTTTATAATCTTTTCACTTTTTGAATACGTAGTTATTTCGAGAAAAGCAGCCTTTTTCTCAATGCAATTCATTTCCCATAAAATTATTATGTGGCTCAAATCCTTATAAGATGGCCCCAGTCTCTCAACCTCCCGATTTACACTTTTCTCGGAATAAACTATTTTAACGGAACCTCTGACAATTTTTTCGGATGGGCGAATGAGGCTGGCTACATCATAATAACAACTATCCCCACCTTTATTCATTCGAATAAATTTCCAGTCCGCTCCCCACACTTCGCCATAGCCAAAAACTAAAAACCCCGTAACTACGGTGATCATCAATTTACCTATCATTAACTTCATTCGAATTACCTCCTTGTTTGGCCATTGGCCAAAAAAAGTTAATCGGTTTCACCTCCTTCCTCATTTATTCACATGGTAATTTGTACCAAATTTAAAGTCGCTTTCATCTTTTTGAAAAATAAGCATCGTCTATAAAGATGTTTCGGTATGAAAATCATGCAGGATTCGGGTTTAAATAAAATTGTTCTAAACTTAAAATCCGTTAAGGTCATCATATAAAGTGATTATAAAAGATCTGACATGGATCTTCTTCATCTTTATTCTCTTTTCCATTTCTTCATCCAAGCTGATCCCCTTTTGAGGAAAGAAAGGCAGATCTGAGTTGGGAAGCGGTCTTAGACTGAGCTTGGTAAAGGCTTTTGTGACCTCTCTGGAAGGTTCCATGACTATGACCAGCTTCTCCGGTGGAGGAAGTACGTTCACAGTGAGGCTACTGCGAGGGCCTTTTCTTGAAAGGGCCCGGTATCGTTAAGGTACTCTGTGCTTTATTCGACAGGAGCACCAGGGTCCGGCTTGTCCCCATATCTTGTTTCACAAGGATATGGAGTTTACCCGTAGACAATAATTCTTTTTCTAACTTCCCTCTTATGTCCCTAATCATGATAAAGCAAGGTTCTTTTTTCTGGAGAATCGTTGCTACATTTCCAAAATCCTCTGTCTCAATAAGGTAACGCCCCGTGTAAAAAGGCATAGCGCCTCTTAAGGTTTCATCAGGCTTATAAGAGTAAAGGGGTTGATCGACAGGTACTATCGCCATTACTTCCTGACAGAAAGGCACGAAGCTCTTGTGACGATCCAGTATAGGTAGGATGGCCACGGAGGTAAAAGCCAGGACTAATATTATTGGGATATGGACTGAAATCCAATATCTTCTCATGTTCCCACGCAGCAGATACCAAAGAGCTACGAGGGAGAAGGTGGTAACGAGTATTGAAATGGCCGCAACCGAAATCAAGAGACTATCAGGGATGCCAGAAAGATACGCCTTTTTGAAGTAGAAATAGATCGGTGTCGCACTAAGACCGATGAAGAGCAAAAGAATGTTGAAAATCCAAATAAAGACCTTCCCAATTCGGTTTAATGGTTGCGAACCTAAGGTGTAATCAATGTACAATGCATTGAGCATGGCAATAGGCGTAAAGATGGGCATGAGATAAAGAGCCCGTTTCGTCGACGCAACGCTGAGAAAGATAATTCCTGCGAAAAACCAGCATTTTGCAAAAAGTCTGCCTTTTTCCGATGGACCGTGTAACTTACCTGTTTTTGAAAAGGCATGGTAGAGAACCGGTGCAAGCAGGATGCTCCAGGGGAGAAAGCTGATCGGAAACCGAGTGATGTAGTAGTAAAAGGGATGGTGGTGCCCGGAGATGCTTCCGGAGATGCTCCTAGCCATGCTCGCGGGAAGGAATCTTTGGAGATGATTATCGACCAGAAAGACATTCAGATAATCTGTCCCACCCTGATGCCACAAGGTAATAAACCAGGGGAGAACCATGATGATAAAAATAAGAATTCCAAGCCAGAGTCGCATTTTGAGAATTTCTTTCAAGTTTTTCTCTGTTATCAGAAAGACGAGGATACTCAGCCCCGGTATCACAATACCGATGAACCCTTTCGTGAAAAAGGCAAGGCTGCAAGAAACATAGAGAAGAATGTAGCAGAGAAGCTTTTTCCTGTTACTCTCCGAAAGGTATCCTACGATGAATAGACCCATGGCTGAGATCATAAAGAAAGTAAGGGCCCCATCCACTATGACCCAGTGGGCCACTCGAAAATATTCATTTGTTGTGGCCAGAATAAGCGCTGAGAGAAGGGCAACCCGTGGCCCAAAGAGGAAGGTGGCGATAAAGAAAACTACCATAACGCCTGCGAAGGCGAACAGGGCAGATGGAATTCTTGCCACTTTATCGGAAGCCCCTCCAAATACCTTAAACGCCAGCGTCAGAGAGCCGTAGTACAAAGGAGGTTCTTCAAGAAAGGGTTTTTGGTTCAAAGTGGGGACGGCCCAGTTGCCGCTGAGCCCCATTTCCCTGCCAATCTCGGCAACCCTCGGCTCATCGGCGGACCAGAGCCCGTGGTTGGAAAGGCCTAAACAAAAAAGTGGTACCACCACAACGAAAAGAAGAAAAAGGTACTTTACAATTTGATTTTTATGACCTGTAATATTGTTTTCCACTTGAGTAATTATTTTCTATAATAATCTTAAAAGGTCTGACACTAGCTTAGAATGAAGTTTAGATATCAATGGGAACTTGAATCCTCTTAATTGATTACAAAATTTAAAAACAGGCCTAGGCGTTTTCTCAAAAAATCGTGGTGGGTAAGATGCAAATCTTTTTTCTCACCGTTTATAATAATTGGCATGACAATTTGTTCCATTCGTTTGTTCAAAAATCGTCTTTCCATGTTTTACCCAATCGTGACCCAACGGCAGAAAATCTTTCCTAATCTCTATGAGACATGACCCAAATTTTAATTCCGGGTCAACATCGTAAGCGGAGAAGATAAAATGTTCCATTATCCCAGATCACTTTAAGGGTAGAAACCTCTTTTTTCAATTCTTCCATATTTTCTTTGCCTTGCGTTACACAGTAAATATCACCTTTTTCTTTGCAACGATGATAGAACTGTCCGTACAATAAAAAATAATGGGATCTCTCGTCGGAAGGGAGTTGATGAACACCAAAATCCAGTTCTCCACCCCCATATCGACCCACCAGGGGTGTCCTGATCTTATTATAGAACTCAATCCCATAAAGAGATGTCCTAAATTGATACACCTCCTGATTCGCAGGGAGCAATGCACGGATGGCTCTCGAAACAGGATAGGCTGATTTATAGGGAGTGAGAAAATGAGAAATCGGAAAGTGTATGGATACTAAGAAAAGGGTGGAAAGGATCGTGACCGTGAAAAACCAACCCCTTCTCCATTTCCTTTCAACCAGAGGGGGCAGGAAGACCATCATCAACAGAAATAAAATGGGCAAAAGGATCAACCGCCACCCATTTTCAAAAGGGAGGTTGATCTGATAAGCACCCAGGCTCAAATTTCTTATCAAGCATGCCAAAATGAGGCCAGCGATGAACAATAGGGACATTAATATAATAGGTAGATCATAAAGAAACCTTTTGCCTCTTCTCTTTTTCAAGTTGATATTCCGATCTTCATACAACCTAAAAAGATGACCAAAGATAATGGCAATGGGTATGAAAATGGGAGCGATGTAGGGGATAAGCTTACATGAAGAAAAAGAGAAGAAAATAAAGATGAAGAAGATCCATATCAAGAGGAAGGTTTTCTCTGTGGCCCTAAAGAGAGAGGCTCTTTTTTCTACCCCTTCCTTTAACGCTTTCAACAAAAACGCGGACCATGGCAAGGTCCCCAATAAAACAATGGGAATATAAAACCAAATAGGATGGTTTCGACTACCGTTCGTTGCGGTATATCTCAGAAAATGCTCGTGGATGAAGAAAAACCATAAGAAGTCTTTATTAGCTTTTTGAACCAAGATGATCCACGGACAGGAGATAAGAAGAAGAAGGATCATCCCCACCGGCGAAAAGAGTCTTAACATATCACGCCATCTCTTGGAAATGAAAAGCCACAGGATGATGATGGCAAAGGGGAAGACGACCCCAATCAATCCTTTCGTCAGAAAGGCAAGGCCACTGCCGACATAGAGGAGATAAAGCCAACCCTTCTTCTGACAGTCTCCAGCAAAGTACCGATATCCTGCCGAGGTGGCAAGACAGACGAAGAAAGCGAGGGGGATATCCAATATATTTATTTTCCCAAGGATCGAATAAAATAGAAATGTACTCAACACCCCAGCCGAATAAAGCCCGGTCTTTTCGTCATGAAAAAAGGCCCCTATACGATAGACGAGGAAGATACATCCCCAAGCACAAAGGGCGGTAAAGAACCGCGATGAGAATTCATTTTCTCCAAATATTTTAAATAACAGTGCCGTTGCCCAATAGCCCAGAGGAGGTTTCTCAAGGTAAACCACATGATGTAAGTGGGGGGTGATGTAATCCCCTGTATGGTTCATGAGACTCGGGATACAACTGTAACGGGCTTCATCAGGCTCTATTAAAGGCATGACGGGTAACAGGAAGATATAAAGAAATAGAGGGATGATGAAGAGGAAAAAGATTTTGCTTTTCGTCCAGTTCCCCCTTCGAATCTCAGTCAAATTTGCTACCTCCTTTAGACGTCGCGCTTTTTGAGTAGGCGGAAATGATCATTTTGAAAGCACCGCTCCTTCTGACCACTATTCCCCATTCTTTAAAGGCGTAATCTCTCTCTATATCTGAGAGAGACTTAATAAAAAAAGAATTAGATAAACATTAAGTTTAAATTAAAATATTTTACGATTAGGGGGATTAGGTAAAGCTCTCAACATTTCGTTGACAAAGCTATTTATTTTCACCGTTGGGAGTGTTAGGAAGTGAAAAATAGAAGGTGGCACCTTTGTTGACTTTCCCCTCAGCCCACACTCGCCCACCATGTTGATGAATAATACGCTGAACAAAAGCAAGTCCCACACCGTTTCCTTCAAATACCTCCTGGTTGTGTAACCTTTGAAAGACACCAAATAATTTCTCCGCCTTTTGCATGTTAAACCCAGCCCCGTTGTCCCTGACATAATAGATGTTTTCACCATTTTGAGTCCAGCTGCCAATTTCTACCACCCCCATCTCTTTACATCTTGTAAATTTAATGGCATTGGATAGGAGATTCATAAAGACCTGACGGATCATTGTTCGATCACCATAGACCGGAGGAAGGGGATTAATGTTCAATCGCAGTCCTCGCTCAGGAGCGGTCTCTTTCAGTTCCTCAAATAGAGCTTTTGCAAGCCCTTCCATGTCAATGGTTGAGGGCTCAATCTTTTTGTGCCCTAAATGAAAGAAGCCAAGAAGAGCATCAATAAGTTGATGCATATTTTGTGTGCTCGCCTGTATGATGTTTAAATAATGCTGCCCCTTTGGATCGAGGTAACCTGAATATTTTTCTAACAAGAGACGGGAGAAACCCCCAATGGCAATCAGCGGAGTGCGAAGATCGTGGGAGACAGAATAGCTGAACGCCTCCAATTCTTTGTTGGCCCCTTCAAGTTCAAAAGTTCGGCGTTCCAAGGCGTCATTCAGCTTTTTGATTTCCTTCTCCGCGCGCTTGCGCTCGGTAATTTCGTTTCTCAACTCTCTCCACCTACGCAGAGAGAAAATCCCAAAAGCGAATGCTAAGATCGTCAAGACAACAAAGAATTCATCAATGTTCCATTCTTCGTGCTTCCGTGATAACTCTGCAACGATTTCGAATAGATTGAAAACATGGGCTATCACGAAAATAAAAACAGCAGTGACAGAGATGATGGCCAAGTCTTTGAATGTGCTTGACCTGTTCCCATCGCCCTCTTCTAAATTCGTTTTCATTGTTCACCTCATAATCCCAAGGAATACCCATTTTTTGTAGTTGGTCTCCACTATGAATCACGACCGCCATCTCACAGTCCTCTAGGCAATATTTATTTTCACTTTTAAAATTTTAAAATAGGGTTGATTAAAGGGAGATTAAATTTAGATGAAGATTCCTTAACCCTGAGGATTAGAAATTCAGGTTTTCTGAATAGGCAAATAGACGGTGAAGGTAGAACCTTGATTTAACTCGCTCTCAACTTCGATCCTTCCATGGTGGGCGTGTACAATCCATCCAGCGATGCTTAATCCCAGACCCACCCCACCGGTTTCTTTTGATCGGGATTTATCCACTCGATAAAAACGCTTGAATATCTTCTCGTGTTCCTCCTTGGGGATGCCTATCCCAGTATCCTTTATCTTAACCAAAGCGGCGCCATCTTTTTTTTCGACCGTGACATGAATGGACCCTTTCGGAGTATATTTGATGGCGTTATCAATCAGGTTGGTAAAGAGTTGCTGAAGGCGCACTTTATCACCTGGCACTGTGACCTCTTCGATGGTGCCCATTTCCAGGACAATTCTATTCTGTTCAGCAAGGATTTGGAAAAGATTGCAAAGCTCCTCGATCAAAAGGTCCAATCGAAGGGGAACCATCTTTAATACCACTTGTGTAGCATCGAATTTAGAAAGGAGGATCAAGTTATTGATCATCTGATTCAAGTGATCAAATTGCTCTATGAAATGGATCAATCCCTCCTCATACTCTTCCGTTTTCCTTTCTTTGGAGAGCAAAACCTCTGCTTCTCCTCTCATTGCGCAAATGGGAGTCTTTAATTCATGAGAGGCATCCGCGGTAAATTCAGCCATCCGTTTAAAAGAGGTCTCTAACCTGGCAATCATCTCATTGATGGTATGGATGAGATCGTCCATCTCATCACCCGTCCCTCTCGGATGCAGCCTCTCAGTCAAATTTTCTGAGGTAATGCTCCGGGCCTTCGAGGCGATATAACCGATTGGAGAAAGGGACCTTCTGGCCAGTATCCACCCTCCCAGCACCCCTAATACCAATACGATCAGAAGGGCTATCAAAATATTATTTCTAAAATGAGAGAGGTTTTTCCTTACAAAACGGAGATGGGTCCCCAATTGAATAATTTCAGTGAGCTTCCCATCCCTATAAACAGGGGTGCTGATGATAAGATAGGGTGTCCTTCTCCACGGGGAACGAATCTCCTCCCGGGTAACTTTCTTATTTCTGGCGTTGACCAGCACCGTCTCTTTGAGTTCATATCCGGTTTTCCAGAAGTCTTTTGAATGATAGAAGGTTTTCCCATCTGGGTCCAAGATCTGAAATACGAAGGGATAATGCTTTCGGGGCATCACATCATCCTCGAATCTCATCAGCGAATAGGCCTCCTTGGACTCCTGAGATAAAACCCTCTCCATTTCTTTGGTCTCATCAAGAAGGAACTGATCGACCTCTTTGATGAGTTGATGCTTCAAACGCAAATATAGAAATCCGCAGATGATGAGGGCAGATATTAAGAAGGTGAAGAAATACCAGAGGGTCATCTTGAAATCAGTCCTTCGGTAAAACTTACCCCCGATCTTCGAGGACATATCCAACCCCTTTCAAAGTATGGAGAAGCTTCGGCTCAAAACCTTTATCGATCTTATTCCGAAGATGTGAGACATGGACATCGATGACATTCGTTGAAGTGTCGAAATGGTAGTCGAAGATCTTTTCTGAGATCATCGTCCGGGTGACGATCTCCCCCAGGTGTCTCATGAAGAATTCGAGAAGGGCATATTCTTTCGGGGTGAGTTCGATCTTAACTTTTTCCCGATAAACGCGATGGCCATCAGGTTCTAAAATGAGGTTAGCCAGTTGTAATCTTGAAGGGAAGCTTATTGGCTTACCTCTTCTCAGGATCGCCTGAATCCTTGCGAGTAGTTCATTAAAAGAGAAGGGCTTGGTGAGGTAATCATCTGCTCCCAAATTTAAACCATGAACAATATCGGCCTCCGAATCCTTTGCTGTTAAAAAGATGACCGGGGTCCGAATATCCATGGATCTGATCTTTTTCAGAACCTCTCTTCCATCCAATTTGGGAAGCAGGATATCGAGGACGATCAGATCGTACTGCCTATGAAGGGCAGAGTCTACTCCCTCTTCACCATCGGTAGCAACATCTACCGAGAAAGAATGTTCAAATAGCCCCTTTTTAACAAATCGAATAATGCCTTTATCATCTTCAACCAATAAAATCCTCATCGGGTCTTATTCTAACAAATCCCTTTGGAAATTCAAATCGACATTGAAAAATTCACATTTTTCCCTTAAGATGGGAGCCATGAAAAAAAGGGATATCCTTTTGAGTCTCCTCTCAGGAATTCTTCTCATCCTCTCCTTCCCTTATTTTGATCTCGAATTTTTGGCCTGGTTTGCTCTGGTTCCCCTTCTCTATTCCATTGAAGGGAAAGGATTAATCGATAGTTTCAAACTTGGTTTTTTGAACGGAATCGTCTCTTTTCTCGGAATTCTTTATTGGATCATTGTGGCTGTCCACACCTATGGCAATGTTCCTTTGATACTCAGTGCTCTTATCCTATTTCTTTTAATCCTCTACCTGGGCCTCTTCATAGGCGCCTTCACCTTTTTCACCCGACTCATCCAGATCCGTTTAAGAATTCAAACCATCCTTTTTGCCCCAATCCTCTGGGTTGCTTTAGAACATCTTCGCTCTTTCCTTCTCACAGGTTTCCCCTGGGCCAATTTGGGTTATTCACAATACCTCAATCTTACTTTTATCCAGATGGCTGATATCACAGGGGTTTACGGTCTTTCCTTTGTTATCCTTTTAGTAAATACCACTCTTTTTTTGGCACTCCATCAGTGGTCAAAAAAGACCTTTCCCCTTAAAGAATTCATCATCACGGCGATCGTCCTTTTAGGTTTTCTCATTTATGGGTATATGAAGATGGAAGCAATCGATCACCAAATGATTCAAAACCCTCCTTTAAAGATTCGATTGGTTCAAGGAAATATCGATCAATCCATAAAATGGGATGAATCTTTTCAGAAGGAAACATTGAAGATCTACGATAGGCTTTCTTTACGCATTTCAGAAGAAAAACCAGATCTCATCATCTGGCCTGAAACAGCCACCCCCTTCTTTTTTCAGGATGCCCGGGAATATCACCCTCTTGTGCTGAATATCCCGAAAAAGAAAAACGCTTTTCTCCTCTTCGGAACCCCCTCTTATAAAATTCAAAAGGGGAAAGCGAGCCATTACAACAGCGCTTACCTGCTCTCTCCTGCAGGGGAGCTGGTAGGTCAGTATGACAAGATTCATCTTGTCCCTTTTGGAGAGTATGTTCCCATGAAAGATCTTCTTTTCTTCATTGGGTCCCTGGGGGAAGGGATTGGAGACTTTAAGTCCGGAAAAGAGATTTATAATTTCTCCATGCCGCAAGGTCATTTTGGAGTTCTCATCTGTTTTGAAATCATCTTTCCGGACCTCTGTCGAAAATTTGTTAAAAAGGGGGCGAACTTTCTGGTGACGATGACGAACGATGCCTGGTTTGGAAAAACCTCTGCTCCTTACCAGCACTTCTCCATTGCCACCTTCAGGGCCGTGGAGAACCGGGTCTTCATTGCCAGAGCAGCCAATACAGGAATTACAGGTTTCATTGATCCCAGAGGAAAAATTTTAAAACAAGGAGAGATCTTTACAGAGGAGGCAATAGATGGGACAATTCGCCTATCCCAACAAAAAACCTTTTATACTCTTTACGGAGATACCTTTGCCTGGACATGCTCTGCCTTCTCTATTCTCCTTTTATTCTATGCCTTATTTCAAAAACCAAATAAGATGTAGTGTTGGCATTTATTGCCGACGAACTCCGCCCCTTTGTCTCCCCTGCCTACCGCAGGCAGGCAGTAAATGGGGGCGCTACGGGAGAAACGATCAATGAGAATTCGAAAGCCAGGAAAAGTACATGAGCGAATCTGGTTCTTAGGCCGGGAGGAATCCGGGGTTTATCTCCTGGAGGGAAACGATGGCTCAATGATGGTGAGCGGTGGCATGAGCTATATCGTCTCAGATATCATCCGCCAATTCGAGGAATTTCGCATTGATGAGCGCCGGATTAAAAAACTCCTCATCCTTCACTCCCACTTCGATCATGTGGGCATTATCCCCTTCTTCAAGCGCCGCAATCCGGAGATGGAAATCTATGGCTCGGAAAGGGCCTGGGAAATCCTCCAGATGGACAAGGCCATCCTGACGATCAATGAATTCAGCCGAAACGTGGCAAAGAGAATGAAAAAGGAGGATGTCACCTCCGCATACGATTTAGAATGGAGAAACGACGTCTCTGGGAAAACCATCCGGGAAGGAGACCGAATTGATTTAGGAGGCTTGGAAGTCTCGATCCTGGAGACCCCAGGTCATTCCTCATGCTGTATTGCAGCTTATATTCCTAAGTTGAAGGCTCTGTTCCCCACAGACGGAGGGGGCATTCCTTTTGATCAAACGATCGTCACCTCAGGAAATTCCAATTACACCCAGTATCAACAAAGCCTCGAGCGGCTAAAGGATCTCAAAGCAGACTATTACTGTGCCGACCACTATGGTTATGTCATCGGAGAAGAGGCTCGGGAGTTCATCCCAAAATCGATTGAGATGGCAAAGAAAAACCGTACCCAGATGGAGGAGGCTTACCGTTCCAGCCAAGATATTGATGGTGCCGCTCGGAAGATCATCTCTTCCTTTTACGAAGAAAACCCTTCCTACTTCCTATCTCCTGAAATTTTTTTCGATGTCTATCGCCAGATGGTCCGACACATTGCCATGGTAATCGACGGAAGGACTTAGAACAGGTAAATCCCTATTTTTAAAAGGAACGGACCGGGAAGAGAGGTGACTTTTAAAAGTTATAAGATATCTCGCTCAATTGAAACAGACCATTGAGAAGCTGTTTCAGTTTCGAATGCTCTTCGTCGACGATCTGAATAATTTTTAACCCATATTGAAATCCTTCGCTTTTGTCATAAACATGAAAGTCTTTCCAGATGATTTCGGCGGACACTTCGAAGTTGGTTAATTCGAAACCTTTTGGGAACAAAACGATGATATTTAATTTCAGGCCGACGGGCATGTCCTTGATGGAATGGATGAGAAGACCCTCCTCACTTGCATTGACCACTAACCCTCCATGGGCCTGGGGAAGGTCCTTCATCCGATATTCAAGAGGCAGGTCCATCATTGATCGAGGATACTTTCTTCTCTCTCTAAAATAAGTTGGACTTTCCATAGAATCCTTCACACCCCCAATGATTTAAAGTCAGGATGAATCCTTTCTCCCGCCTATTTCTCAATCCCGATTGTTTTCTTAAAGCGATCTTCCGGGGAGGGATAATGGATAATATTCCTTCTCTCAACGGGTAAGATCAGAGAGATAAAAGTCATCGGTTTATCTTCGTAGGCTTTATATCTCATCATCCCTCTATTTTTTTTGATAATCTCTTTCGCCAACTTTAAGATTAATTCAACCGCCTCTTCTTGCTGATAATAATTTGAAATTCCCGGGACAATCCCGACTTCTTCACCCGCCTTTTCATAACCTGTTGAAACAACCAGAATCTCAATGTATTTTCCATCTTTCTGGAGCTGACCCCTTTCTTTCTCTTTTAAAACCCCGATATCGAATAATCTTGTCAAAAATCCAATGTTCCCATCGGAGGGCATGGAAAGGAGGGTATATTGAATGACTGAGTCTAAAATATATCTTAACTGTTCATCGGGAACTGAGGTCTCCGGTAAGTCCTTTTCAAACTGCTTTTTTATGATTTTAATGTTTTTCTCTTCAAATTGGCTCTCATGCTTCTTGATCATTTCTTCAACAAAGGTGGTCACCGTATCCTTTTTTACGAGGGGGGTGCTGAAATTGAGGAAATCATTAAAACAGTCCAGCAGTGAAATCGTCTTCTCGATATCTTTGTTGATAATTTTGTAAAAATGCTCTCCCAATTCCTGGTCCTTGAAATGATCGCGTGAAAGAAAAGCAAAGGTTTTCATGGCGGCAAGACTGGCTTTAATTTGATTGAGCAGTTCAAGATAATAAAGAGACGTGGGAAGTCCATTCTGCCCATTGTAAGTGATTTTCTTATTGGATTTGGAACCCTCTTTCCCATCTTTGTTTAGAAAGGAGAAGAAAAAATCCTTATCATTCTCTGTCGAAGAAAATTTACTTTCCATGCAGGTGTAAAATCGTGCATATTTGATGCCAAGTTTGGGCAACTATTGTAACTTGCTATTATTCCAGACTTTCTTATAACCCAATTTCCTTTAAAAAAACCAAAACGACAAATTTTGTCATAAGGGATTAAAATTTTTGGCGTTTTCGGTAAATTTACAGGAACCTCAAAAAATTCCAAATTTGCCACTGCCCTCCCGTATCGAGTACGGGGTAAACTACGGCGGGAGTCCAGTAGTGTCAAAAGCTTATGGATTCTTGCCGGAGTTTATCCCGATGGAAATCGGGGCAGGAATGAAGTTTTGAATCGAGACGATGCTGGAGATGAAAGGCGCGGGGTTTGTTCCACTCTTTTTCGGATCTTTAGATCATGGGGAATTACCCTAAATTGCCCTTGAGTCCTATGGCTTCGGCAACCTCCTTCATCCCCTTGATCGTATCATCAATCAGTTCATCCAATCCAACTCCCAGCATCTCCGCCCCCTTTTCGATGATCGATCGATCCACTCCGGCTGCAAACCTTTTGTCCTTCCATTTGTTTTTCACCGACTTCACCTGGACATCCAGGACACTTTTGGAGGGGCGAATTAAAGCAGTGGTCACCACGAGTCCGGTAAGTTCATCGATGGCGTACAGGGCCTTTTCAAGAGCTGTCTGTGGCATGATGTCGGAGCATATTCCCCACCCGTGAGAGACAGCTCCCCGGATATATTCCTCTGGCCACCCCTGTTCGCGGAGGATCTCACCGGTTTTGGAGCAGTGTTGATCGGGAAACCTTTCATAATCGAGATCATGAATCAGGCCGATGATTCCCCACTTCTCCTCGTCCTCGCTGCGCTTCCTTGCAATGTAACGCATCACCCCTTCGACCGCATAGGCATGTTTGCGCAAACTATCGCTTTCGTTATACTGATGCAGAAGTTCCAAGGCTTCCTGGCGAGTTGGTATTTTTTCTCCCATGATCACACTCCTTTCCTAACCTTATACCATTTACCATGGCCCTCGTATGCAGGTCAAGTGAAACTCCCCCCTTGCCCACCCCCTTCCCTCTTTCCTCTTTTAATGTTAAATTTAATTCAATGATTGATTATTCTTTGATCGACCACCCCTCCTTGCTGAGATTCATTTTTTATCCCCGTAAGGATTTTACCTCTTGCCCCGGAAATGGTTTCGACCTCTCCATAGAGGTCGGGGAAGGGGCTTCCATTTTTTGTCGTTTTTACATGGGCCATCACGATTGGCCGTGGATTTTGTTTTTCCATGGGAATGGGGAGGTGGTGAGCGATTATGATGAAATTTCTTCTCTTTATCATCAAAAGGAACTCAATTTGGTCGTTGCCGATTACAGGGGCTATGGGGTGAGCAGCGGGATCCCCACCCTCACCGATCTCGCTCGGGATGCTCATACCATCTTTAAAAAGGTCCGAGAAGAACTTTCCATAAAAAATCTTCAAAAAGATCTTTGGGTCATGGGAAGGTCTTTAGGAAGTATATCTGCTTTGGAACTGGCCTGCAATTATCAAGAGGAGATGAAGGGACTTATCATTGAAAGTGGTTTCCCCAGCATCGTGAGAATAATGACACATCTCGGGATCCCGGCTTCAGGGATGGGCTTGGAAAGGATAGATCAAGAATGCCTGGAGAGGATCCAAAAGATACTTGTCCCCACCCTCATCATCCACGGCGAACAGGATTGGCTCGTTCCCCTTCAAAATGCAAAAGATATCTACCAGCATCTTGGGACAAAGGAAAAAGAACTTCTTGTGATCCCTTCAGCGACCCACAATGATATCATGCTCATTGGATCCAAAAAGTACTTCAACTCCCTTCAACAATTTATTGAAAAAACTAAATAGAAGCGGCGATGATTCCTTTTTTAAAAGATTGGTTTTTAAGGTCTATTCCTCCTATTAAATAGCTGCCGGGGACCTGGACTCACTCCCGAATAACCTTAGAAAGGAAATCACTAAAGACCTCAAAATACTTTCTGACAATCCTTTTTTATTCGGAAGCAGCATCAAAAAACTGAGAGGATTCAAACCACCTCTTGACAGACTCCGCTCAGGAGATGATAGGGTTCTGTACCGAGTTAAAGGTGAGATCGTAACATGAGGCGGGTCATTGTTAGAAAGGGTTTGGAAAGAATTATCAAGAGAATAAAACTTTAAATGGTCGCACGGGTAATCTCAATGGGTGACCCCAATTTTAGGTGAGAGGGAGATGGGTTATGAAAATCCTGGCATTGAACGGAAGTGCGAGAAAAAGAGGCAATACGGACATATTGATTGATCAGATTTTAAAAGGAGCAAACGAAAAGGGATATACCAGCGAAAAGCTCCACTTATACGATTATGAAATTTTCCCTTGCAGGGATTGCCGTGACTGTAAAAAGGGAAATTATGTATGTTCCTTGGACGATGGAATGAGAAAGATTTATCCAAAGATGAAAAAAGCAGATTTAATCATTTTCGGAACCCCGAATTATTGGAATGGCCCTCCGGCAAAAATGAAGCTTCTGATTGATCGAATGCGGCCCTTTGTTCCAAGTCAAAAATTAAAAGATAAGAAATGGGTGGTCGTATCGCCGTCAGGCGAAGGGCCAAAATCTTCCGGGCCGTTGGTCGAAATGCTTCGCCGTTCTTTTGATTATTTAGGAATGAAATATGTGGGCAAAGTTTTGGTGAAAGCATATGAAAAAGGAGAAGTAAGAGAAGATCACAGGGCATTGAGAAAAGCCTATGAATTGGGGGCATTATTCTAACCCTTGCCCTGCCCGATATCCCGCTTGGGGAGGAGGTTCGTTCTGGCTCTTATGGAGTAAATTATTAAAAATACCAAACTGCCTCTCTAAAACCGGCCATGGACTAATCCATTTTGTGATTACAGATTCCCTCCGCATCAGCAAAGCATGATCCCTTGAAAAGGAGGGATTCAATTTAAAATTAATGGGAGATGTAGAATTATTTTTCACTTTTTGAGGGAAATCATTTGGAACTTTTGAGGAAATTTTTTCCATTTTAGGTTAAAATTAAATTAGGAGAATAAAATAAATCTTTGTTATTATAGTCTTTTACGGCAATAAAGATAATTTGGCATCAGAAATGCAGAATCATTCAACAATGACTGAACGATTGGAGATACACATGAGAAGTTTATTAATTAACAAAAACCTATCTTTTTACTACTGGCTCAGAAGGAAAATCGGAAAAAAGGTAGCTTTTAAAGTGGCAAACACGATTGAAAAGGTTATTCTAATCTTTGGAAGAGAACAGGTTTAAAAGATTATGATAGCATATGAATTCTATTTAGTTGATGACGAAGAAGAATTTCATCACCTTGGTGTTCTCCCGGAAAGGAGAAAAGACCCGTTAAGAATAACCCAGGAATCCATTTTGAACTGGGGAAAGTTGACCGTGGGTGAAGACGTTGATTTAAGTAGTTTTTATTTTATTCAAATAGAAGTATAGATTGGTAGATCAATTTCGAATAACTGAATTTGAAAGCATAAAACCTTACAAACCAAAGTAGGCGGACTTTACATCGGGGTTTTCCATCAGTTCCTGAGAACTTCCTTCCAAAACGGCTCCCCCATTTTCAAGAACATACCCGTGATGGATGATCGGTAATATGGGGCGGGCATACTGTTCCGAGATAAGGATAGTGATCCCTGTCTGTAGATTAATATCATGAATGGATCGGGCAAGCATGCCCTCCATCATCGGACTGAGTCCGAGTAATGGTTCATCGAGGAGAAGCAGTTTCGGCTGTGCCATCAGGGCCCTTCCGATGGCCAGCATCTGTTGTTCCCCCCCGCTCAGGAAACCTCCTTCTCTCCGCTTCAGATTTTTTAAGGGTGGGAATATAACATAGATATATTCCAGGGTCTTTTTAGCCTGAGCCTTTGTGGCTAAATAGCCTCCTATTTTAAGGTTTTCCAATGTGCTGCTTTCGGCAAAGATTCTTCGTCTTTCGGGACAGAGGATGATTCCTCTTTTAGCTCTTTCGCTTGGTTTCATATAAGTGATATCCATTCCTTCAAACGTGATATTGCCAAGGACCGTGATCCTCTCTCCCCCTTTCATTTCTTCCTTCTTCTTTACATCCAGTATAATTCCGGAGATCGTATACATCAGCGTCGATTTGCCCGCACTGTTGGCGCCGAAGATGCCTGTCACTTTTCCACCTTGACATTTTATATTGATATTATTGATGGCGATGGCATTTTCATAAAATACCATAAGGTTTTTAATCTCTAACATGGCACAGCCTCCGTTCCGAGATAAGCTTCTCTCACTCCTTTGTTCTCATGACCTCTTCGGGGGACCCTTCGGCAAGCTTCTCTCCAAAACTCATGATCCTTACTTGATTGACCAACCAGAAGAGATCTCGCAACCGGTGTTCAATCATCATGATCGTTACCCCCTCCTCTGAAGCTTTTCCATCAAGGGTACCATCATGGGATCTCCTCCTTATTAATAAATTTATTAAAATTATCGTCTATATATCACAACCAAAATCTTTAAGTCAAATCGCCTCGATAATTGGGTTTCCATGTAGGATTTTAATGAAGCCCCACGGCCAAAGCCCACAGTCTTCTGTGTAGGCGGATAAAATACTTGATAAAAAAATTTTTTTGGTGTATCAAAACTCAGAAATAAAGAAACAGCGCATTTTTTCTGCTCATTCCGCTCACAAAAAAATCAGCGCTCTTGGAGGTGGATGATGTCTATCGATGCAATGCTTTCGCAGGAAGAGATTTCTTTTCGAAATGAGTTCAGGGCTTTTCTGGACAGGTTGGATCTTTCCTTCATCCTCAGGATGGATAAGGAAGATGAAAAAGAGTTTCCGAAGGATTTCGTCAGAGCCCTTGGACAGAACAACTATCTGGGCATTCCTCTGCCAAAGAATGTAGGGGGAAGAGGTCTCAACACGGTTTGCGCCATCCTTGCTGAGGAAGAACTGGGCGCATTGGCATTTCCTCTGGGCTGTGCCATGGGAATGTCAACCTATCTTTGCCGTGCCATTAATAAATTCGGCCACCCTGAGCTCTGGAGGAAATATATCATTCCCACTATGAAAGCAGATCTTATCTGCGCTGAGGGAATTACCGAACCCTTAAAGGGTTCTGATATAGCCCGTTTGCAAACCTCCGCAAAAAAAGAAGGAAAGCATTATATCATCTCGGGGGAAAAGCGTTTCCAGAAAGGGGGGATCGGTGCGGACTGGTTCCTCACTTTTGCCAGGACAAATCCTGACGTAGCGCCTCATAAGGGGATTACTGCATTTGTTGCCGAAAGAAAGCATGGCGTCCAGGTTGTGGAACAGTTCAACCTCCTGGGATGGCGAGGCATGGGAGCTTCCCATCTCCTCTTCAAAGAGGTGGCTGTCCCCGAAGAAAACCGGGTAGGACAGGAGGGTCAGGGATTTGAGGTTCTCATGTATCTTCTTCAAACAGAACGTCTCATGGAGGCAGCAACGGCATTGGGTTCTGCACGTGAATGCCTGAAGATTGCAATACGATACTCTGACGCACGAGAACAGTTTGAGCAGAAAATCAGAGAGTTTCAGGGAATCAACTTCAAGATCGCAGAGATGGCTGCCACCCTTGACGCAGGTCGTCTTCTCTGCTTGCGGGCAGCTAAAGTTATTGATCAAGAGGGAAAAAGGCCAAACCGGGAAGTGGCCATGGCAAAATTCTATTCTACGGAGGCAGCCTGGAATATCATTGATCAAGCCCTCCAAATTTTGGGAGGCATTGGTTACACGGATTACTATCCCATTGAACGTTTTCTCAGGGATGTCCGAGTTGCCAAGATCTATACGGGTACAAATGAAATCATGAGGGAACTGACCCAGAGAGGAACTTACGAAGAGCTGCTGAAGGAAAAACCTTCCCCAGCATGGAAACTCTGGAAGGGGTCCAAAAACCTGATGTAATACAATTTCAGATTGTAGATTTCAGCTTTTAGATTGCAGATTTAAAATTCCCCACTCCGCATTCCGAAATCCGAAATGGCAATGAAGCCAATCATTGAAATCCTCGATCACTGTTCAGCCTGTGGGGCTTGCGTAGAGATATGCCCTGTCTTCTGTTTAAAACTCAATGATGGCTTGATCGAAATAGTCAACGAAGAAGTTTGTTTTGGCTGCCGAAAGTGCGAAGATGTATGTCATGAAGAGGCCATTCGCATTAAAGGCATTGTTCCTTAACAGATAAGTATCTCTATGTTTTAACTATGATAACCTATTAATATATTTGATAAAATATAATTTCCATTACACATTACGTAAACTGGTATTTTTTTCTTGACAAAAAAATGAATTTTTGCTAATTAGGTGTGAAACTTGGGGTGTTGTTTTTCTCATCTGACTGATTCATTCCAAAATTTGCCATAAAA
>Ga0209164_1001862_pt1 | contig 24785 bp, 21 predicted proteins | sample MTBNYHSulfiMetaG_FD_187458 | JGI IMG/M metagenome (GOLD analysis project Ga0209164, IMG submission 187458) | Enrichment culture microbial communities from rom New York Harbor, USA that are MTBE-degrading - MTBE-NYH (New York Harbor Sulfidogenic)... | ecosystem: Environmental > Aquatic > Marine >... | reverse complement strand
AACGAAGAAACAAGTGAAAAATCATGCTTCCACTCATCTTTTTAAGGAACCTTTTTGACCCGCAGCCTATGTTTCGGATATCCTCTCTTCACGGTATGTGGCACGGCAAGTCCGACAGGCTGCTAGGCACGTCTAATAGAGTAGATACGCTGCGGGACCTGAAGGCAAAGGGGTTGGAACGCTGGGGGATATTCCTGCACGCGCAATTCAGGACGGATTCGGTTGGGGCCTGGTTTAATTGTAGATCATGGGGGGATAGGGGATTGGCCATGAAAAAATACATCATCTGGATACTTCCTTTTATTCTGCTTTCGCTTTTGGGGGCATGCGCGCACGTGCCGCCGGAGCGCTATAACACACAAAAAGGGGCGGCCGTTGGCGCGGGTTTCGGTGCCTTGGTGGGACAGATGATCGGTCACAGTACGAAAGGCACCCTGCTCGGGTTGGGTGCGGGCACAGTTCTCGGCGCCCTGGTTGGAAATGCCATGGATCAACAGGCTCAGGCCGCAAGAGATGCAGCTCATTACGATAGGCCGGTCGTTTACTACGACAGCAAAGGTTCGGCTGTCGAGGCTATACCCCAAGGGGGATCCGAAAACGCAAACTGCCGCAGGGTTACAAAGCGGGTCTGGGAAAACGGGGAATTGGTGAGCGAGACGGTGGAGGAGATCTGCGAAGAGGCCGAGCTATATGAGGTGAAGCCTCCCGTGGTGTATCGCTGCTATCCCAGAGTGTACCTATACTATCACCATCCATTGCACCGCCCTCGCTGGGCAAGACCTTATCCGGGCTGCCGGTAGTCGCACAGAGGCCCGTTTCTCCGTATCCAGATGGAGGATGTTTTGCCGGGAAGATGAGAGATTTTCGCTGATGCTGGAAAAAGGCTTGCAAACGTCTCCGCGTTTCGGATAAGATCGTTTTGAAGGGACAAGACCCTTGTGCCGGAGTGGTGAAACTGGTAGACGCGCTGGACTCAAAATCCAGTGGTCCTCGCGACCATGTCGGTTCGATTCCGACCTCCGGCACCAGTAAAATCAAGGATCTTGGCATAGCCAACGCTCCTAACACTTTCCCCGCGAGGCTTTTGATGGTATTCGCCGCGAAGAGCCTTTTCAGGGATTCTACAGAGTCTCGTTTTCCACTTTCCCGTTTTGCTCAACAGTTTGGTCAACATTTGCGAGATAAGCCTCCATCCGACCAACGGCCTGCCGGGTGTCCTCCAGGTGGATTTTGTTGTATCTGTCAAACATTGCCCTTGTTGAATGACCCGTGACAGCCATGATGACAGACTCTGGGACGCCGGCCTTACACATGTTGGTATTGAAGGTATGCCTCCGGTCGTGAAACACAAAACCATCCTTTACAAACCGCCTATACGAAATTCCAGCATCTTCACATGCTTTTCTTAGAGCTTTTCGGATATCCTGAATAGGCTTGCCTTTGAAGATAAACACACGGGCACTCCTGATTCCCCTGGGAAGCCTTTCGAAGATCTCTCAGAGTTCGTTACAGATGGGAATTTCCCTGGCTATGCCTCATGCTGATTTTGATTCTTTTTGGTTTATTGTCAGCCACCACTCTTGTCCGAAATCGATAAAAAGGAGCTTCTCAAATGGAACAATGAGGAGGGAATACAAGGCACATCCTGATGATAACCTCGTTTTGTCATTCCGGCGCGTCACCCCGGTGAAAACCGGGGCCGAATCCAGGGTCAAAGGTCCTGGAGCTGTCTTCTGGATGCCGGTTTTCACCGGCATGACGGGTTGGCTGTATTTCCATGTAATGTATTGCGAAACAAGTTCCATATATTTTGGACAACAATGGTCAGCCACTTTTTGTCTTCCTTTTTAGATGTCCTACATACGGTCTTTGATTTTTAAAAAAGACTTTGCCCGATAAGACACGGCGATGGAGCTTGCATGAAACCTTAACTCCCGCCTTCGGTCATCTTCGGCCCGAAAAGAAGCGCCAGGCTGGCCGCCGAGAAGATCGCTCCTGCAAAGAAACTGACGGCGGAACCGAAGCGCTCCCAAAGAACTCCGGCCAGCACGCTGGCGGCCAGCATCGCGCCGCCACTCGCGAGATTAAAGAATCCGAAACCAGTTCCGCGCAGGTCCCTCGGAGCCGCCGCGGCCACGAGAGTCGAGAAAAGCCCCTGAGTCGCGCCCATATGAAGGCCCCAGAGCGCCACGCCCACCGCCACCATCGGCAGGCCCTGAGCAGAAGCCAGAACCACGTCCGAGATGATCAGGATGGCGAGCCCGATGGCGAGCAAGGTTCGGCGATTGAGGCGGTCGGCCAGGCGTCCGGCCGGGTATGCGGAGAGCGCGTAAAAAACATTCATGAGGACCAAAACAGCCGGCGTCAGGGTATCGCACAAGCCCAGTTCGCGCGCCCGAAGAATCAGAAACGCTTCGCTGAATCGAGCCAAGGTGAACAACGCTCCGATCGCCACCACCCACCAATAGGACCGTCCCATGTGGCTCAGCGTTCGCCAGCGGATCGGATTTCTCACCGGTCGTCCACGTGAAGTGACATCGGGTTCCCGTACGCCAACGGTGAGAAGGGTCACAGAGAGAAGGCCGGGAATCACAGCGAGCCAAAACACCGCCCGATAATTTCCGGACCAGGCAATCATAAGAAGAATCGCCAGCAGCGGCCCAAGAAACGCGCCGACCGTATCCAGAGACTGTCGAAGTCCGTAGGCGGCGCCTCTCACGGAGAGAGGAGTGACGTCCGCGATGAGGGCGTCGCGTGGCGCGCCCCGCAGTCCTTTCCCGATCCGGTCGATAAATCTCGCGCCGAGAACGGCGTTTACGGTTCCGGCCAAGGCAAAAAGGGGTTTCGATAGAGCGCCGAGGCCATAGCCCAAAACTGCGAATTCTTTTCGCTTGCCGCGATAGTCGCTTAACGTTCCTGAGAATACCTTCACAATCAGTGCCGTGGCTTCCGCGATTCCTTCCACCAGACCCACCGCCGTAACGCCGGCGGCGAGCGCCGACACCATAAAGACCGGCAAGAGGCTATGAATCAATTCGGACGAGGTGTCCATCAAGAGACTGACGAAGCCCAGCACCCAGACGGTGCGGGGAATTGCCAGCTTTGGAACGTCGTTTTTAACCCTCATGCTTTTTCATCCCGCGACGGATATGGTTAACCGAGATAAGCGGATAGGAGACCGATTGCCAACAAAATGGCCAGGCTGAAAGCGATGGTGGAACCCGTCCCGATCATGATCCCGTGGCTGAAGAGATCGACGGACGTCCCAAAAAAGATCTCCAAGCACCGGTTGCTTTTTTCTCGCAACCGAATCGCTTGAGCAGTCGTCCAATCATAAGGTCGACGCCGACCGCCAGGCCGCCGCCGGCCAGGAACGCCAGAATCGTAACCCAGGGGCGATTGGCTCCATAAAGCGCGGCACCAGCTCGACGGCGACCACCCACAGAACGATTCAGACGGCGATATGAAGCGCCGACCGGAGCAACCGCGGAGACACGGTGCGAAATTCCGCAAAAGCGGCCCCTGCGAGCGCCCCCTGCGAAGTTCCCAAGCGCAGGGACAAGCGCGATGGCGATGACTTGGAGAAATTCGGTCATTTGAGTCTTATCGCCGATCTCACTCCGATTTTCCGGTCCGACCGGAATAAAAGCGCTTTTTCACCTCGTACGCGGGTCCTGATGGGGTCGTTCGGGTCGTTGGAGCAGGCGGGGTATTATTTTCACACTGTTCATATGCATTCTGACAATCGTGTTATAGAATTACAATGTAAAATTACAATATACCTCTCATTTAGTCGAACTTCTCTTTTACCTCCAAACTCTCCCTGGGGCTGAGCCAGGTTCGACCATGCCCACACAGGGCGCGAACGGAGGATATTTTTTGACCCCATAGGGAACCATGCACCCGGAAAACGCCTTTGGTCTGGATTTTGTTCCCGTCAAGGAGGTCCGCTGTGACCTGGTGGTGGCCCGCGACCTGATGGAACACCCCTCCGTCAAAGTCATCCTCGACACGTTGCAAACCCGAAGAATACGTGAAGAACTCGCATCACTGCCGGGGTATGATGCCTCTGTAACAGGTGAAATTATTTCAGAGGTCTGAGAGGCTAACTTGAACGTTGAACCCTGAAACGCTGAACGATTACTTCCGTTTCATAGGATCCAGCGCCTCTGAATATTTCGCAGGCTGACGAGGAAGAGTCCCATAGAGAAAACAATGAGTAGGGCAAAATCAATGGGCATGGGCATGGCGTTGCCGATGCCGAAGGCGCCATGGAGAATATCGGCGCCATAGGTCGGGGGGAGCACATAGGAAAGAGGCCGGATAAAAAGAGGCAAACGTTCAATCGGAAAGAACAGCCCGCAGAGAAATATCATGGGGAAGCGGAAAAAATTGGAAAAGGTCTGGGCTTCGAAGACTTCGCTCACGGAGACGGCAATGAACAGTCCCAGGAAGGTGGAGGTCACCGCGAGGAGAAAAACGGCAGGAATAACCGTGCCCCAGGCGGCTTGAGAAAGGTCGGCCAGAAAAGCCGCAAGGATGATGGGGATGAAGGCATTGGCCGCGCCGAAAAGGATCGCACCGGAGGTCTTTGCCAGCATCAGGATTACCAGGGGTATGGGAGCCAGCAATAGCCGGTCAAAGGACCGTCCTTTTTTCTCGAAGGTCACGGTCACCGACAGCATGGAGGTGGTCCCGAAGAGGATGGAAACGACCACCACGCCCGGCAGCATGGAAAGAACGCTCTCCAGGCCGCTGCCCGACTTGATAAAGGACATTCCTGTCCAGGCAAGGGGGAAGATCAAACCCCAGCTCACATTGGGCGGTTTGAGGTAATAGGCCCGCATGTCCTTGACAAGGATGTTCCAGAAGGCAATCCACCATTTCATGGATTGCCACCCCCTTTCTTTTCCTTTTCTTTGCGCATGACTCCCGCTTCAATGCCCGTGATCTGCACGAAGATATCCTCCAGGGACGGTTGCACGCGCCGGGCCTCGTTGACCTCGGCCCCCTGATCCTCCAGAAAACGCACCAGGGGTCCCACATGAACAGGATTACCGGCCTCGACCCGAATCAGCCCTCCGCCAAGGCCCTGGAATGTCAGATGTGGAAATGCCTGGGCGAGCTTATCGTGCAGGGCGGGTTGCGAATTGGATACGGCAAGCTCCATCACATGTTTTTCCTGAATGGGCTGGATGAGGTTAGGCACCGTATCGATCCGAACGATTCTTCCTTTCACGATGAAGGCGATGCGGCCGCACAGCCGCTCAGCTTCCTCGATGTAATGGGTGGTCAGAAAGATGGTCGCACCGGCACGATTCAGGCCGGCGATGAGCTGACGGATTTGCCTGGCACTGGCCACGTCGATGCCGGTCGTCGGTTCGTCCAGGAAGAGTATTGGCGGATTGTGAATAATCCCGGCGGCGATGGTGAGCTTGCGTTTCATGCCCCTGGAGTACCCGGCAAATTTACGGTCCGCTGCATCGGCAAGGCCGAAGGTCTCCAGAAGCTCACGTGCACGGGCTTCACGCTGCTTTTTTTTCATGCCGTAGAGGGCCGCACAAAAGCACAGGTTGTCAAATCCCGTCAGCTCGGGATATAGGTTGATCTCGTCCGGCACCACGCCGGTCATATGCTGGGCCGCCTTGGGATTCCCTGTGCAGTCGATGCCCGCGATCCTGATCCGGCCTGCATCCGGCCGGGCAAGGCCGGTGAGCATGTTGATGGTGGTGGTCTTGCCTGCGCCGTTCGGGCCGAGGAATCCAAAGAGTTCGCCCTGGAGCACCCGAAAGCTCGCATCCACAACCGCCTGAACTTCACCGAATCGCTTGGCCAATCCATCCACGGCAATGGAACTAGCTACAGCATCCTTCATGGTGGATTCCTCTTCCTGGCATCAGAATTTCCATTTCCGATCCCGTCTCCCGGAAGCCCGTGCCCGGCATCCGCCCCCATTGAGACAAATCCTCTTCATTTTTCTTCTTTCTTGAACACACAGGGATGGTCCTTTTCATCCCCGTGGCACTCCCTGATCTGCTCAGGGGTGCACTCTTCGGGTTTCCCCTTCAGACGATCCGGCTCTCGGCAGCAATCTTTACACATGGCAAGTCCCCTCCTTTCCATATCCTTTCCGTTGATCTCATCCGGCCCTGACCGGTGACAGAGTACCCTAAAATCCGGCGCATGATCGGTTTTCTTCACCAGACCTTCGGCGATTTGATGAATGGCTCTTTTCTCAACACTATAATGGGTCCAGTATCCCCGCTTCTCCCCTCTCACCAGGCCGGCCTTCCTCAATATCTGGAGGTGTTGGGATACGGCCGCCTTGGAGATTTTAAGATGACCCGCAAGCGCGCCCACGCAAAGATCATGGGTCAAAAGCAGGTCGATGATCCGCAAGCGCGTCTCATCTGCCAGGGCCTTGAGAGCGGGGAGAATGTCAGGCATGCCTAAATCCATTTCATCTAAAACTTAAATGAATCGTTTCATCTTTGATTCGATCTGTCAAGAAAAATTCCATTTCCCCCTTGATCTCTATCCCTACAACGTCACTTAGCAGTGGCGCGGCATTTGGCACTCCGTCATGCCGGACTTGATAGGCCTGCCCCGTACTTGATACGGGGGCATCCAGGAATCCGAGCATGGGAAGAGAATCCAATTGGTCAGATTCCTCACAGCTGTAACTGGATTCCGCCCCGGTTTTCACCGGGGTGACGCGCCGGAATGACGGGACACTCAGTATCGTTGTAGGGCTATAAACCGAGCAAGATTCAAATTCCTTCTCTACCAATAAGGCCCTTTTTGAGATTGCCATCAGGCTCGAAAAGGATAATGGGACTGAGAAAAAATGAAAGAACATTCATCTGATGGGGATATCCTTTCAAGAGGGGTTGCCAAGAAAATATTCCCTTCCTTGCAAGATTTTCTGATTCCTGTTGTTTAAGGAGATAGGGAAGTGAGCGTGGCAGGATCGATTTGAGCTGACCGGAGGTCTTCAAAGGGTATGGATGTTCTACTTGTGCATTTCAATGTTTCAGGGGTGGACACGTGGGTCTTCCTCCCTCCGCTGGTGGCTTTCATTGTCTCTTTTTTTACCTCCATGGGGGGGATTTCCGGGGCCTTTCTCCTCCTGCCTTTTCAGATGAGTTTCCTTCGGTTCACTTCTCCCTCGGTGAGCGCCACCAATTTCGTGTTCAATATCGTGGCCATACCGAGCGGGGTCTACAGGTACCTGAAAGAAGGCCGCATGGCCTGGCCCCTGACCTGGGTGGTGATCGTCGGGACCCTTCCGGGTGTCTTCATCGGATACTATTTGAGGGTCCTGTATCTGCCGGACCCCGGGGCCTTTAAGTTCTTTGTGGGCTGGGTGCTCCTCTATATTGGAGCCCGCCTCCTCTACGAGATGACCCCACGGTCCCGGAGGGGGAAAAAAGAGATGAAGCTCCTGGAGGAGAAATTCAACCGGCATGTCAAGGAACTCAAGGAATCTCAAAAAGGACGCGTTGCGTCCGGTCTTCCGGAAGAGGCCGTGATCAAGACGATCTCTTTCTCGCTCTCAAAGGTGGAATACGAGTTCTGGGGACAACGGTTTTCCTTCCATACGATCGGCATGTTTTTCCTGGCCCTTGGGGTTGGCATTATCGGCGGAACTTACGGGATCGGCGGCGGCGCCATTATTGCGCCGTTCTGTGTGGCCGTTTTCAACCTGCCGGTTTACACGGTGGCAGGCGCCGCCCTCATGGGCACCTTTCTCACCTCCATTGCCGGGGTCTTTTTCTACAGTGTGATACCCGCTGCAGGAGGGCTGTCGACGAGACCGGACTGGCTCCTGGGCCTCCTCTTCGGGGTCGGAGGGTTTGGGGGGATGTATTGCGGTGCGAGGCTTCAAAAATATGTCCCCCAGAAATTCATCAAGCTCATGCTGGGATTGATCATCACGTTCCTGGCGTTCCGGTATATCCTTCAGTTTTTCGGATAACGGGATTTCGGCCGCTTGTGAATTGCGCGGATTATTTCCATAATAGGCCCCATGGAGGGGTCGGACTACAGACTGGTTCAGGCGATTGGGGAAGGAAATCGTAGGGCATTTGAAAAAATTGTCAAACGGTACCAGAAAAGCCTGTTCAACTTCATTTACAGGTACCTTGGAGAGAAGGCTGCGGCCGAGGATCTCACCCAGGAGGTGTTCCTGAGGGTTTTCCTCGCCGCCGGGCGCTTTGAAGCACGGCCCGGCGCTTCGGTTTCGACCTGGATATACAGGATCGCCTACCATCTTTCGCTAAACGAGATCAAAAGGCGAAAACGGTTCCTTCGAATAAGGAACCATCTTGAAGACACCATGCCAGGCGGCGGGGATCCTTCATCTTCCGATCTGATGGAGGTGGAGGCCCTGAGGCAAGAAATCCTCTCGGGATTGCAGCTCCTTCCCGAGAATCAGCGGGCGGCCCTGCTGCTCCGGGTGAACGAGGAACTTTCATATAAAGAAATCAGTGAAGTCCTCCAGGTTTCCTTTTCAAGCGTGGAAGCTCTCCTGTTCAGGGCCAGGCAGACCCTCAGGCAGCACATTGAAAGACAAATTACGGAGTGAAACCATGAAATGCAATGAGGTCCGGGAAAAATTATCCCCCTATGTGGATAAGGAACTCGACCGGGGGCAGATGGAAAGGATTGAAAATCACCTTAACGAGTGTCCCATATGCCTGGAGGAATTTGACCGACTCAGGAAGACGGATGCTTTCTTGAAAAATCTTCCGCGTGAGGATCTTTCAAAGGAATTTCATAAAAAACTGGTTCGGGAGATGGAAGCGTTTCCCATGCCCATGGGTAAGGTGATCCATGAAAGACGCCTGGTCCGGTCGAAAGGGAGATGGATGGACCTCTTTTCCATTCTGTTCTTACGCCGGAAAGGCCCCTGGACCATGAATGCCTTTGACGATTTTCCTCCCTGGTCCCTCGGCCACGTGTATTTGCAGTTGATCGACCAGAACCAATGAGGTGCAGATATGGCTTTTCTATCTTTTGTCTCCGGGTTTGTGGCCGCCCTCCTCCTCGGGGCCCTCATCCTTCTCCCTGTCTATATGAGGCTGAAACGAAACCGTGAAAAAGGGAAGCTTATTCAGGGATACCTGGATCTGATTCCTGATCTGAGTCAGGAACAACGTCTTCAGGTTCAGGAAATCCGCCGGACCTTTCTCCCCAGGGTGGAAGGGATAAGAGGGCAGCTCAGGGTGAAACGGGCCGAACTAGCGGATCTCCTGTTTGCCGAACCTGCTGAAAGATCCGCCATCGACAGGGTAGCGGGTGAGATCCTGCGGCATCAGTCAGCGCTTGAGAGAGAAGTCATCGAGCACATCCTGGAAGAGAAAGAGCTTTTGTCCGCATCCCAGAGGAGAAAATTCTATCAAATCATTATGGATCAGTTTTCCGCAGGAGGGCTCGGTGTCCATGACATTAAGTCCAGGAAAACTTAAAGAGGAGAAACCAGGATGACAAAGGAGGCTATCTGAGCGGAAGGTTCAATCCTGACGGGGGGAGGCGGATTCGGGAGCCACAACCAGGTGATCCTGCACATCGATCACACCGGTGGTCAAGAGGGCGGCCTTGTAGGCGGCATGGCGGGCCGCCCAGGTAGGCACGGTGCCGGAAAGCACCACCGCGCTCTTTTGAACGGTGACGTCGATGGAACTCGCATCTACGTGGACGTTTCGCTCCAGGGCCGCCAGGATTTCTTCTCCGATTTTTTCATCCACAATGTTTTTCTTCGGCACCACCACGAGCTTGTTTTTGATCTCGGTCACTCCCTCGATATGGGACAAGAGATCCTCGCATCGAACCTTCTGCCGGAACTTCCTCACACTGCCTTCCAGGATCAGGCGCCCGCTGTTTACAGAAACATCGATATCCGACGCATCGATTTCCGACTGAGAATGGAGCAGTCTTGCGGCACGGGCGCTCACGGTGCTGTCCGGGGGGACGAGGACCAACTCCACATCGATCCGGTTGTCCACGGAAACCACGCCGGGCAATATGGCCGCGTCCATGGATGCAAGCCTCCTTCCCTGGTACGTGGGCACCTTTCCCGATAGGACGACCTTCCCGTCTTTCACTGTCACCTGGATTCTCGACGCATCGATCCGGCTGTCCCAGCGAAGCTGGTTGAGTACATCCTTTCTGATTTCTTTGTCTTTGTTTTCCATGCCCTGGTCCTTTTTCATCTGTAAATCAGAAATTACAGAGATCGCAAATGGGGGAAATCATGTATTTTTGCTACCCCGGTGTGGAGTCCGCCTGAAACTAGTGCCTAATTACAAAAGTCATCGATATTTCCAAACACCGTCATCCCGGCGCACGCCGGGATCCAGGACCTGCTGAAAATACTGGATTCCGGCTTTCGCCGGAATGACTGAGAAGGCTTTCAAAATTCGGTGCATTATTTTTGCAATTTGACACTAGAACGAGGCCGTGGAGGAAGGAGGATGAGTTTGGCTCTTCTCCTGTAAGGAGAGAAGGGCTTGCGCAAGGGTAAGCCCTCTTTTTCAAGGTTGACGTTCAAGGGATGGAGCAAAAGATGTGCTTTGCAGGAACCTCTCGCTATGGCGGGCTTCTAAGGAATACAGGTTTCAACCGATTCCATTCGAGCCCCTTGGGTTCACAAACTGGGGCATTGTTCTCGATATCACCGGTAAGCAACTGGAAAACCGTCCTGAATTCAAGTACGGAGAATAGGACGTTCCATTGAACGGGGCGGGTGGATATCCGCTCGCCCTGTTTCCGCTTCTTCTTTAAAGCGATCTTCGAAGACCTGCTGCGCGTGGGTACATTCCTCCAAGACAGATGAATACAGTGATTCCTGTATTTCCTTCCCTTCTCCCGCACGATTAGAATGTTTCGGAGATAGTGGAATACGGACTCCTTTGCCGCGCAAACTCGAATGCGTGGTGCTTCCACGGCTTCGAGGTTCCATACCACGATGATTCCCGCAAGCACGGCTGTCGGAAATGAATAAGTGGCTAAAAATAAGAAGAGACGAAGTTGGGTTGTTCCTTTGGGCTACCATCCTTCTTTTCCTCATTCGCAGCTCGAGCATCCTGTTCAACAATTTCGCGGAGACAGCTTTTCTCAAAAGATTCGGGGTCGAGTACCTGCCGCTCGTTTACCTCATCAATTCTCCCCTGACCTTTTTCACGATGACGGCTCTGATGTTTTTCCTTGGGAAGGTTCCCGTGAGTCGTCTACTCAGCCTGGTCCTTGTGATTTGCGGGATCAGCACGGCGGTGCTCAGATTTGTGGTGCCGTTGGGCTTCGAAATTCTTTACCCGATTCTCTACATTCTGAAGTCACAATACCTGGTTCTTTTGGGAGTGCTTTTCTGGAACCTGGCCAATACGTTGTTTAACGCGAGACAGTCCAAGCGGCTCTTCCCTCTCATTTCCGCAGGCGGAGTTCTGGGGGCAATGCTGGGAGGCCTGGGAACCCCGTTGCTGGTGCACGTGATAAGATTGGATGATTTCATGCTCGCCTACTCCGGCTCCATCCTGGCCGGAGCCATGGTGGCGAAGAGCATGGCTGCACGGTTTCCCAGTGCGCTTTTTCCCCGGGAAAAGGACGGAAAATCCGAATCGCAAGGATCCCTGAAAGAGGTTTTATCGCTTTTGAAGGAATCCAGGTTGGTGCGAGTGCTCGTGTGGTTGACCTTGCTGCCCAACATCCTGATTCCCATTCTGAATTTTCAGTTCAACTACGCCGTGGACCAATACTATGGAACGGAACCGCTCCTGATTCAATTTTTCGGTTACTTCAAGGCCGGTTTGAACGGCATCAATTTTTTGATTCTCCTCTTTGTGGGACGCCTCTATGGGAAATGGGGTGTGGCTGTGGCGCTGATATTTCATCCCCTCAACTATCTTCTTGTGTTTCTCGCCTTCCTGTTGAGGCTCGACCTGTACACCGCAGCCTACGCAAAAATCTCCACGACGATTTTTAGAAACACCCTGAACAACCCTGCCAGGGGCGTTCTTGTGGGTTTGCTTCCAGACTCCTATCGATCGATTGTCCGGCCGTTTCTTCGGGGCACGGTGGTGAGGGTGGGAATTCTGCTGGGCTCAGGCTTCATCCTGATTCTCGAGGGAATGGCGCATCCCCGGTATCTCTCCCTGGTTGCTTTTGCCTTTGTCCTGGCTTGGATCGGGACGACCGTATATTTCAAGAGGAACTATGCATCCATCCTCATCGACTTGATTTCAAAGGATATGCTGGACGTGGAGGGTCTTCAGGAAGGGGAGGTGGATGAAGTGCTGAGAGATGAAAGACTTCGGACTCAAATGGCCCAGGGACTGATATCGGCGGGGAGGGCCGACTGTCTCTGCTCTCCGGGGCTATGCAAACCGCTGGAGCACATATCCCTGGCCCCTTCATCGCTTCCCTCTCTCCTGGAACAGGACGATAGGACAAAGATCGCGTTGCTTTCGCTTTTTTCACCCCAGACTGACCCCGAGGGTATAGAGATGTTGAAAAAAATCGCCGATCCAGGGAAGCCGGAGCTGATGGTTGCCGTGGTCAAAGCGGCCAATCGGCTCCCTCACAGCATAAAGGCCGAATTCCTGCGGCAAGTTTTCGAAAGCAGCGATCACGCTGAGGTGAGAGCCCACGCGATGATCGGGCTCCACCGGGACTCTCCGGCCAAATTTCAACCTATGATCGAGACCTGGCTTCATTCGAAGCGGAGCCCGGAGAGAAAGGCGGGGGTCATTGCCGCCGGGAGCTCGAAAGATCCGGGCTACGTTTTTCCTCTGAAAGGAATGCTCGAGGATTCTGAAAACGAACCGATCGTTCCCTTTATCCTCAAGGCCCTCTGTGAGCTTGGAGCGCCCGGGATGAACGATCTGGTCACCCCTTTGCTCTCCCACCCTGAAGAGCCCGTTCGTCACGCCGCCCTGGAGGTCTTCGAAGTCAAGGACAACCCGAGCCTCCGGACCGTCATCGGCCTCCTGGCCGATCCTTCCGATCGTATCCACCACCTTGCGAAGTCCAAAATCATTGCGGGCTCTTACGAGGACGGCCCGACCCTGGTCGCGTATTTGACGGTGCCGAACCATCGTGTGCGGCAAGGGATCGTAGATTTGGTTGAGGTTCTGGACATCAAGGACGTGACGGTGTTCCAATTTGCGCGCTCCCTGGTGGCGCGGGCTTATCAGGCCCTGGCTGAAAAAGAGGGCTTGAGTCGGTTTCCGCGGAGCCCCGACAAGGCGGCTCTCATGGACCATCTCGACGAAAAGAGGAGTTTTCTCTCGGAGGAAGTTCTGCGACTGCTAAGCGCCCACGATCGTTCCAACCGGATGAAAATCATATGGCGGGGAGTGTCCTCATCCGATCCGCGACAGCGGTCGAACAGCCTTGAAGCTCTGGAGCACTTGCTCGAGTCGTCTTTGTCCAAAGTGCTGATGCCCCTGCTGGAGGACGCTGCCCCCTCTCGGGGTCTTGCCCCGGGGAGAACGCATTTTCACTTGCCCGACTATCCTTCCCGTCCCCGGAGGCTCTTTTCAGACCTGCTCGAGTCGCAAGACCGGGTGACCCTCGTGCTGACACTGAACATGATGATGAAAGAGGCAATCCGCACGGTCAACGAGGGCGCTCTGGAATCCCTGAGAAAGTCGGAAGACCAGATGATCCCTGGACTGGCAGAAGCCGTCTCCGAAAAGGCGCCCGGTCCTCCCGGCCGGGGACGGGCTATCACCTGGTCGATCGTCGAACGGATGGATCGATTGAAAAAAACCACCCTCTTCAAGCATCAATCCGTGACAGGACTGGCAGCCATCGCCTCCAGCGCGGAAGAATGGACCTGTCCATTCGGAGCCACTCCGGCTGAAAACGGAGAGGGGTCGAACCTTTACCTGGTTCTGAAAGGAGGGGTATCTTTTGTGGAGGACCCGGAGCAGGATTCCCGCGTGCCCATCCAAGGGTTCGGCTCTCCCGAGACCTGTCTGGAGATGGCTCTGTTGGATCAAGGCCTGCCGCTGGAAAAGATTCGGACGGTGGAAAAGACCCGATTCCTGGTTCTCCGCAAGAATGCGCTGGACAAGGTGCTGCGGTATTACCCGCAAGTGGGCCTTCACATGATGAAGGCATTGGCCGCTTCCCTCACCGGCTTGGAAGAAATGAGGTCTTAAAATTTGCTGCCTGGCTTCGGGCTGATGGGCACGGTCACCACGTGCACGGGCGAGTTTTTGATTACCTTTTCCGCCACGCTGCCGAAAAAGAAACGCCCCCTTCGCCCATGGGTCGCCATCACGACCATATCGACCTTTTCTTTTTCGATGAGGTCCAGGATCTCCTGTGCGGGATCGCCTATCGCCACGTGTCTCACATAATTTGGACAGGCATTGAGATGGCTCTGACAAACCTGGTCCAATCTCTCCCAGGCCTTTTTTCCCTCCCAGTCGTGGATTCTTTCAATATGGGAACGATCGAAGTCACCGTACCAGGGTTCGTGGACGCCCAGCTCTTCGATCACGTAAAGGACGTGCACTTCCGCTTGGTATTTTTCACTCAGGGAGGAAACGATCGGCAGGGCTTTTTCCGCATTTTCCGAAAAATCCGTGGGCCAAAGAATTTTTTTTATCATGTCTCTACCTCCATAAGATCTCCATGATCCTTATTGTTTTTCGGTTTCCCGTCACCCACGCACGCCACCCCTCCACTTTCCGCTTTGAAAACTGCCCGTGTCCTATAAGTGGCTTGCTGAACACCGGGGCCTCGATCACCCTCCCCTCGATCCCCTCGCGTCCCCGCTACAACAAAGCGGGATCTTCGACAAGGGAGGGAAGACCAACGAACTGACAAAAACCATGTATCTGCTATTATTTTGGAGAGCAATTCACCATGACTATTACCCGTTTTGAGACCCATATGCAAGTCGGTTAATGAGCCAATGCCGTACAAAAAAATCGAAACCGACCGATAGGATCGGGTAACCATCGGAGATGACGGAATGGTTTTGTTTCGCTCTTGTCCAAAATCGATAAAAAGGAGCTTCTCAAATGGAACAATGAGGAGGTAATGCCAGGCGCATGCTGATTATAACCTCGTTTTGTCGTTCCGCCCCGGTTTTCACCGGCATGACGGGTTGGCTGTATTTCCACATAAGCGGGGCCGCTGGCCGGGGCGGCCAGTCTAATCAAGGACAGAAACTTCGTGAAAATGGCGTTAGATTCCGATCATGGAAGTCCCCCTTTCGAAAAGGGGGATTTAGGGGGATTTTCAAGGGCTTAGAAGAAATCCTCCCCTGCCCCCCTTTAACAAAGGGGGGAGTTTTTGCCCTGATTTTCATGAAGTTTCATACGAGCGAGGCCGCTGGCCGAAGGGCCAGTCTAATCAAAGCACAGAAACTTCATGAACCACATTGCAGTTGGATCGTGAAAGTCCCCCTTTCGAAAAGGGGGATTTAGGGGGATTTTCAAGAGCTTACAAGAAATCCCCCCGGCCCCCCTTTACCAAAGGGGGGAGTTTTTGCCCTGATTTTCATGAAGTCTCATACGAGTGTATTGCGAAACAAGTTCCATATATTTTGGACAACAATGGTTTTGTTTATTGAAATTTCAGGTTGCCCGCCGCTTCCTTCGATGGGAGGGCAGGCAGGCTCGCCTGCCCCTATCGTAAAACCTACCGGGAGTCGGGGCGGTCAACGGAGGAAAAGCGGTTTTTGGCGAAAGGGCTTCATGCAGGATTTTCCGGGTTGCCCCGGAAAATGCGGAGTCAGCCCTGGCCTGAAGGCGCGTAAATTCTTTCCAGATCCTGTGCCCTGAGCCATCCCCTCCTTTCACCGGATAAATGAATGAGGCACCAACCGTCTTCGGATCTTTCATAATGGACGATAGCCCCTTCGTGGAGCCTGAAAAGCACGGTGTCTTGAGAATGGGGGCCGGCCAGCACATCCACTTCTTTTGCAAGAACCACGGCCCGATCGTCTGACTTTGCCTGGTACCACTTTAACGCGAGGGAGCTCGAGCCTATGAGGGCAAATATGAGAAGAGCGATTAAGAGGTAGTAGGTCCATTCTGAGTTGTTGAAGAGCCTCACAAAAAGGATCCCGAAGAACAAAACATTGAAAAGCATAAAACCAAGGAAGACTTCGTGGAGGTTCACCTCATCAAGCCAAAAAAAACTCTGCCGGATGAAACTCGGGGACTCGTTGATCGCATCCAGGGTTTGGTCCCGGGCATAAGAGAGATTGAAATTCAGATCAGCGTCTCTCGGAATGAAAAGACGAGCCCTTTCATAGAAAAGGATCGCCCTTCCGAGGTCTCCAAGTCGGAAGCAGGCATTCCCGAGGTTGTAGTAAACGTGCCCGTTTTGGAATCCATTCTCAACGAGACGAAGATAGCCTTCGGTGGCCTCCTGATATCGACCGTCCCTGTAAGCTTGATTGGCTTCGAAAAAGATCTCTTCCGAAGGCTTTTCTACCGGTCCTTTTCCCGTAGATGGAGAAGACAGGAAGAAAAGGGAGCATATCAAAAGCCAGGGAAATCTCCTCATCGGATCTCCTTTTCCATGGCCTTGACCAGCGCGGGCAAATCTTTTCCAGCCTCTGTGCGCTCCTCGCCCTTACCCGTGTAGACGGCATCCTCCAGTTTCCGGATAAGTGAACGCATTTTCTCCGCGGTTTCCACCCTCACACCATGTCTCTCAAAAACCTTCGCTGCTTCATCAGCCGTGAGGGCCCCGATGGATAGATTGAACCGGTTGTTCATATAATCCTTGACTGCGTCCATGAGATGATTGGCACTGAGCCCACCCCGGCGGCACTGTTTGATCAATTCCTTGGAAGCGTTCCTGGATCTTGACCGGTTCAGCAAGGCCGGAGAGCGTTTTCGTAGCTTCAAGGCGCAAAAAGCCATCATGTAAAGGGAAAACGGACCGAGCAGGGCCAAGTAGAAGGCTGGACCCTTCATGAAAGCCCGGTTTGACACGGACAAGTCCTTAATCCCTGTATGAATCGGCAGGATGTCTTTGCCCAGTTCCTTGATTTCCTGCTTGACGGGGCCTGCCTTCGTGTCTCTACTCCCAGGAAGGGATGTGGAAGCCACCACTGCCTCCTTCTCGCCGGGGAGAACCGAAAGGGTGTAGGAGGGCGTATTCAATACACGGTATTCTCCTCTTTGGGCATCGAAAAAACTTAACCTGAGGGATGGAACCTCGATCTTTCCCGGTCTTTCCGGCACAAGGGCCCATTTCATGACCTTTGTACCGCCGAGGCCTTTTTCGTCCTCTTTCATTTCGAGAACCGGCTGGTCGGCATAGATCTTGGTATGATTCATTTCGGGTATTTTGAGGTCAGGGATACGATTCGCGTTTCCCCTCCCCGTCACGCTGACCGTGAGGGTGGCGGATTCCCCGGCTCGCACCCCGGAAGGCTCGAGCTTGGATTCCATACGAAAATCTCCCACTAGGCCGCTGAAATCGGCCGGCTTCCCCTCTTCGGGTAGCGGGTGCACTTTCAGTTCAAGGGGTTGCGTTGTGAGGGTCTGAGGTCGGCCTGGCGAGAAAGAGAAAAAAGGATCGTTAAAGAAGCGGCCGAAGGGGGATCGATTGTCCGCTTGAAGGACGGTCATCTGCATCGTCGAGGGGCCGAGCACATAGTCCCCCTCCTTCGCAGGCAGCAGGGCATAGCGGATTTCCAGAACCCGGTAGTCAAGCCCCCCGTAAGTGCTTTGATACTCGATAGGCTCTCCCAGTTGCTTGAACACGATATGTTCCACCTTTGGCAGGCTCAGGGAAGGATCGCGAACCCTGATTCGGCGGTAGAGTTTAAGCGTGTAAATGCACTGTTCCTCAACGAAGAGATCATGGGTGGAAACCTCCGCCTCCAGAAACAGGGGGCCACGATCAGCACCTGATCTTTGAGCGGGGGCTTTTACCTCCAGCGTAGCGATGTTGCTTGTCAAGACTTTGCCCTCCACCTGGATCTCAGCCGGACCAAGCTCGAAACGGCCGACTTTTTTGGGCTGAAGGAAATAGGTGTAGTCGATCCCCGCATTGACCCGGCCGTTGATAATCTCCACCCGGCTGGAGGTCCCCCCTTCCCCTACCGTGAATTCCTCGAGCCCGTGGAGAACGGGGCGAATGTTACCGCTGCGGGTACCGGAAATTTTCACGACCATCGTGACGGTGTCCGCAAGGGTCGCCTCGGACCGATCCAGGTGAAGGGTCAAGGACACGCCGGCCATGGACCGCACGGGGACCAGGGTCAAGAGAAGGAGGATCAAGAATCCCGAAGCATTCTTTTTTAAGAGGCTGCGGGATCGCGCCGGTTTTGTCATGGATGTTGTCAATGGAACCTTTCTCCAATCTTCAAGGGTCCTACCAGTCCTTTCCTGATGGGACGCCATGCTGTTTCTCCCGGGGGATCAAAAAACGGAGAATCTTCCCGTGGTTCTCCTTCACATTATCGAGCAATGCCTCCGCCTTCTTCCTGTCAATGCCGGATCCGGCCGGCTCCGAGCTTTCATCCTCCTTTTTCATCTCCGGTAGATCCTGTAAGGGTTTTAGTTCGCCGGAGAGATCTTCCGCCTTCTCTTTTTCGGGTGTCTGTGTTTTTCGGGTTCCTTCCTCTTTGTTCTGCGCGGATTCCTTTTGAGGCTCTGGGCGGGCATCGCCTTTTTCCTCCGTCTTTTTCCGCCTTTCGGAACGCTTTTCATCGGCTTTTTCCTGCGATGCCTTTTCCTCCTCTGTCCTGTCTTTGCCCGTTTCCTTCTCTCCCTGTGGGTCTTCTCCCCCCCCCGGTTGGGATTTAGGCTCTTCCATTCTCTCCTTCTTTTGCTTTTCCAGGGCTCTCAAGGTCAATTCCAGATTGTAGCGGGCATCCTCACTCGAGGGATTGTGAAGAAGGGCCTGTCTGTAATGCGTTGCCGCCGATTCAAAATCACCCTGCTTGAACGCCGTATTGCCCAGATTGTAGGCGGCCTTGAACCGCACGTCTTTGTCCTCGGCCCTTCTCATGACGCTTGAAAAGGAGGCCAAAGCTTTCTCGTATTGACCATCCTGGTATGCGGCACATCCCCGGTTATAACGATAACGGATATCCTTGGGGTTATCCATATCCATGGCGGCATAGGCCTTTTGCGCCTCTTCAAAACGGCCTGCCCGGTAAAGTTCATCCGGATTTTCCCCCGCCGTGGCGGGCGCTGCGAAACCGTATGGGATCAAGCCGCAGACCAAAAGCGGCACCAGGAATCGGAACGTCCCCTTTGGCCCGCGCTTTTCTCCTACCAGGGCCTCCAGGAGAAGAAAAAGGAAAGCCGCCAAGGCAAAAAAAGTGAATCGCTCCTCATGGACTTTGATCTTCCCGCTCTTCAGGGTTTGGACCTCCGTTTTTTCCTTGATGCCGTCAAAATAAAGGATATCCAGATCCAGGTCGCCGGCTATCGACCGAACATAGGTGCCGCCCGATACGGAAGCGATCTCTTTTAAAGTCTCTTCGTCGAGTTTGGAAAGAACCAGCTTGCCCTCCTTGTCCTTCTTGAATCCTCCCTTGCCGTCATATGCAGGAACAGGCCCTCCGGACGGCTGTCCTATGCCGAAGACAAAGATTTTAACCCCTTTTTCTGCGGCCCTGCGAGCGGATTCAAGTCCCCGGTTCTCGTTATCCTCGCCGTCGGTGATGAGGAGGATCACCTTATCGGTCTCGCTTTTGAAATCAAATGCGGAAAGACCCACCTCCAAAGCGGCCCCCATGTCCGTACCGGGAACCGGAATGAGTCCTGGCTGCAGCGCGCTCAAAAACATTTGAAGGGCCGCATAGTCGAGCGTCAGGGGACACTGGACAAAGGCAGCCCCTGAAAAGGCCACCAGGCCCACGCGATCCCCTTGAATCACCTTGAGCAAGTCGATGATCTCCCTTCTGGCCCGCTCCAGGCGCGTGGGTTTCACATCCTCCACCATCATGCTGGGGGAGACGTCCATCACGACCAGGATGTCCACGCCTTTCCGGCTGACCTCCTGGTAATGACTCCCCCATCGGGGTCCGGCGAGGGAGAAGAGCAGGGCGCACAGGGAGCAGAGGAGGAAAATCCCCTTTAGAAAACGTTTTCCCTTGTGATCTTCCGGGGCAAGTCTTTTCAGGAGATCTTCATCGGCAAATCGCTCCAGGTCCTTCCTCTTCTTTCGGGTCTGCACGATAAGCGCAAACCCGGCAACGGGAAGGATCCAGAGAAAGTGAAGAATCCACGAATGAGCAAACGTCATGGGAGCATCCTCCATAGCGCCGTTCCGATGAAGATTTCCATCCCCAGGAGCAAGAACGCCGGCACGAGGAAATAGGGATAGAGTTCCCTGAAATGAAAGAACTCCTTGACCTTGACCTCGGTCTTCTCCTTCTTGTCGATCAATTCGTAAATCTCCTTGAGCCTGTCGGTATCCGCCGCCCTGAAATACTCTCCCTGTCCTATTTCCGCAACCCTCTTCAGTGTCTCTTCGTCCAGATCCAGCTTTTGATGGACAATTCGGGTGCCGAAAGGGGTTCTTACGGGGAACGGGGCGGGTCCCTTCCCACCCACGCCTATGGCGTAAATCTTGACGCCCAAGGCCTGCACGGCATCAGCAGCTTCATCGGGTGTGAGTTCCCCCGCATTGTGCCTTCCGTCCGTCAAAAGAATGAGGGTCTTTGATTTGGCTTCAAGATCCTTGAGCCTTTTCCCCCCGATGGCGATGGCCGATCCGAGGGCCGTCCTGTCACCCGCCATCCCGATCTCCATCCTGCCGACCAGATCCAGCAGGAGGCCCTTGTCCAGCGTCAAAGGGGCCTGGGTGAAGGCCTCTTCTCCAAAGACCACCAAGCCGATTCTGTCCATTTCTCGTTTTTTGATGAATTCGCTCACCACCTTTTTGACGGCCGTAAGACGGGAGACGGGCTTGCCGTCCAGCTCAAAATCCATGGCCTGCATGGAGCCGGAAGTATCGAGGCAGAGCATGATGTCCACACCCGGTGAACGGATTTCCCTGGAAACGTTATAGAGCTGCGGCCGCGCGGCACCCAACACCAGGAGGGCAAGACACCCGGCCCGGAGCGCCAGCGGGATTTTTCCCCGGATTTCCCCGCCCTTTCCTGCCAGTTGAGCGATAATGCTGGTCAGAGAATGGGTGATGCCGAAAGGTTTTCTTCGCAGGCTGAACACCACCCATCCTGCCACCAGAAGGAGGAGGCCTAAAAGGGCAGGGTAAGCGAATCGAAACATCACTGTGCGCCCTCCCGGGTTTCAAGTTCTCCATGGACGCTTTCCGAAAGAAGACCCGTCTCCTGGATGTACAACCGGACCATCTGAACGTCTTCCTCCTTTCGGGCCGGGGTTGGGACCGTGTCCGCGAATTTCACGAGATCCGCCTGCCTGAGAAGAGGGAGGATCTTTCTATCCTCCTCGTGATTGCGGATGCGGTGTGAAATTTCCTCCGTGGTGTACTCCGCCGCCGGGAAATGCCTGATGGATTCCATGTATTTTCTCAGGATTTCAGAGAGGTTGAAGTAGAACGCCTTGATTTCCCCTTTCTCGAATAAACCCCGGGCCTCGAGTCGATCGATCTCTTTTGCGGCAGTGATATGGGGAGGATCAATCACCTCCGCCAAGACCTGACGGGGTCGTCTCTTTCGGTACCACCGCGTCAGGGCTGCGATAATAAAAAGGAGAACCGCGAGAGCGGCCGCCCAGGGCAGGTATTTGAACCACCTGGGCTCTATGTGAATGATGTCCTGGATGGGCCTGAGTCCGGCCTCCTCGGGTTTTTGTCCCAGGTTGGAAAGCACTGTGAGAGAAACCGGGCCTGCGCTCACCGTTTTCTCTTCGCCGTTTCGATCCACGTAGGTGAGGCTGATCGGTCCTGATTTCCATGGCTCCAGCCGGTCAACAACAAATTTCACCTCGATCCGGTCAGTCTCTTGGAGGCGCTCTACGATCGTGAGTTCTTCGATCCCTTTGATCTCGGGTTCTCTAGGTAGACGGGCGCCGGCAGGAAGACGATAGCTCAGGGTAAGGGAGACAAGATCGCCAACCCGGGCCGATTCCCTGTCAAGGGTTGCGATGAGCACCGGCTCCGAAGCTCCCGTCCCGGTTTCCGCTCTTGCAACCGCAGAGGGATTGACCATGCATGTCAGGAGCAAAAACAAAAGGAAAGGCAACAGGGGGTTTTTCGTGTTTCTCCTGGACCAAAACGCCGTCACGGCATTTCTCCCTCGCCAAAGGATGGGATGATCGACCACGCGCAAGCAATCATCGGGTTTCAACCACATTCCCTGTGATCAGTAACGACCGCACCCTATCACGGTGAAGCCGTCACACCATTCGTCTTCTCCTCCTGTCGAACAGCCGAACCAGAGGTTCGACGACCGATCCGTCGGTCCTGATATCCACCAGATCCACTCCTGTGCTTCGCAGCAGATCGGATAGATAGGCCTCCTGTTCTTTCCGAAAGTCTTGCCACCTTTCCCGCAAGGCCCGGCTCCGGCTATTGATCAGGACCACCTGGCCCGTCTCCGGATCGCGAAGATGGATGAGGCCCAGATCCGGGATATTCTCCTCCCTGGGATCAGATACCCGGATCACCGTGAGATCATGCTTTTTGGACGCGAGTCTCAAAGGCTTTTCGAAACCCCGGTCCATGCAGTCGGATATCAGGAAAACAATCGCATGTCTTTTCACGACCCGATTCAGATAATCGAGGACCGCCTTGATATCGGTCGTCAATTTCGTGGGCTCATAGGTAAAAATTTCCTTGATGAGCCTCCAGACGTGGGGAGAACCCTTCTTTGGCGGGATGTACTTTTCCACCTGCGAGCTGAAAAGTAAGGCGCCCACTTTATCGTTTGTCCTGATGGCCAGGAAGGCCAACATCCCCGCCACCTCCGCCAGAAGTTCTCTCTTGAATTTTTTCCTGGTGCCGAAGAGATGGGACCCGGAGAGGTCCAGTAGAAGCACGACCGTAAGTTCCCTCTCCTCGTGAAAGACCTTCACGTAGGGGCGTCCGAACCTCGCCGATACGTTCCAGTCAATGGAGCGTATGTCGTCACCGGGCATGTATTCGCGAACCTCGGCGAACTCCATGCCGCGCCCTTTGAAGGCACTCTCATACTGCCCGGCAAAGAGGTCATTGGCCAGATGCCTGGTCTTGAAATGAAAACCCTGGATCTTTTTAAGGAGTTCGGCGGGAAGCATGCTAAGGGACCTCGATGCGCTCCAGGAAAAGCTCTATGATATCATCCGTTGTCTTAGCCTCCGCCTCTGCCTCATAGCTGAGGATGATTCGGTGCCTGAGGACATCCGGCGCCATGGATTTTACATCCTGTGGGGTCACATAGCCCCGGCCGTTCAAAAATGCGCAGGCCCGCGACGCCATCCCAAGCCAGATAGATGCCCTCGGCGATGCCCCGTAGCTGATCATGGGACCGATATCCAGACCAAATTCAGCCGGATTCCTGGTGGCCCTGGTAAGGCGTAAAATGTAATCGACGAGCTTTTCTTCCATGTGAAGGGAATGGATCACCTTTCGGGCAGACTCGACGGCCGACACGTCCACAACACCGGAAACGTGCTCTGTGGCGCCCTTATATACCCGCGCCATGATTTCCTTTTCTTCCTGCTCCGAAGGATAGTCCACCTTGATTTTCATCATGAACCGGTCGATCTGGGCCTCCGGCAGGGGATAGGTTCCCTCCTGTTCTATGGGGTTCTGTGTGGCAAGGACCAGAAAAGGATTTTCCAGGTGAAAAGTCTGATCCCCTATGGTGACCTGGCGCTCCTGCATGGCTTCCAGAAGCGCACTCTGTACCTTGGCCGGGGCTCGATTGATCTCGTCTGCGAGGATAATGTTGTGGAATATTGGGCCCTTTTTAACCTCAAAGGACCCGTTATCCGGTCTATAAACCTGGGTTCCCAGGATATCCGCGGGCAGGAGATCGGGCGTGAACTGAATTCGCTGAAAGGTTGTTCTTATTGTTGCTGCCAGGGTCTTCACCGCGGTCGTCTTCGCAAGGCCGGGAAGCCCTTCCAGGAGCAGGTGACCGTCACAAAGGAGCCCGATCAACATCCTGCTCACGAGGTTCCTCTGGCCCACAATCACCTTTTCCATTTCCGCCATGATCTGCCGAATAACCAGGCTTTCATTCTCGACCCTCCGCGTGATCTCCTGTATGTCCATGGGTCAAACCCCTCCTCTCCTGCTGCGTTTTCGTTTGTCCATCTTCAAAAAAAGCCACGCCTCAAGAAGCGTGGTTTTCGTATGGGGAAATTTGTAGTCGACGTTCTGTTGTAAGCAATCAGGGGGTGATGATCCCCTACATGTCCAAATCCTCCCATAAGGATTTCGCTCTCTCGGTGATGGGGATTTCGGGTGACGGCCGGTTTTGTAGATAAGCTTGCGGGGGTTTGGGGCGAAAGTGAAAAACAGCAGAGACACCTCCAAGGATCTATGAAAGATTGATGAAAGATGAAATTATTCCGAAACGGTTCTGAAAAAAAATTCCCAGCCCACTTATCTCTCCCCGAAATCCTACCTCATACGAAATCGTATCCCGCTTATCCGGGCTCACAGGAATGGAGGGGTCGTGGATGAAATCAACAGGTAAAACGTAACCGATCACGGGCTCCCTTCATTTGATGTCACCCCGTGATCGGTTACACTAGCAGCCTGTCGGACTTGCCGTGCCACATACCGTGAAGAGAGGATATCCGAAACATAGGCTGCGGGTCAAAAAGGTTCCTTAAAAAGATGAGTGGAAGCATGATTTTTCACTTGTTTCTTCGTTC
>Ga0209164_1001860_pt1 | contig 24829 bp, 18 predicted proteins | sample MTBNYHSulfiMetaG_FD_187458 | JGI IMG/M metagenome (GOLD analysis project Ga0209164, IMG submission 187458) | Enrichment culture microbial communities from rom New York Harbor, USA that are MTBE-degrading - MTBE-NYH (New York Harbor Sulfidogenic)... | ecosystem: Environmental > Aquatic > Marine >... | reverse complement strand
GGCCATCAGCCCGACGCATCCTGAAAGAGAAGAGCGCCTGCTCTATACCCAGGATCAGGTTATGGAGGAAGGGCTGCTGGATGTGGACGGCATCATCGAGTACCGGGTCAGGCCGGCCACGACGGCAGACATTCAGCGGGTGCATTTCTGCGTCCCCGACGAGGAGGCCGTGACCACCGAGAGCCACCTCATATCCGCCGGCGGGTGTCTGGTGGCGGCGGATGCCGTGCTCAGAGGAGAGGTGGAAAGCGCCTTCGCTCTGGTGAGGCCGCCCGGGCATCATGCCATGCGGGTTGTTCACGGCAACCGGGGGTTTTGCAATATCAACATCGAAGCGATCATGATCGAATATCTGCGGGACCGTTATGGAATCCGCAAGGTGGCCATCGTCGACACGGATTGCCACCACGGCGACGGCACCCAGGATATCTACTGGCACGACCCGGACACCTTGTTCATCTCGATCCATCAGGACGGGAGGACCCTTTATCCCGGTTCGGGTTTCCCCCACGAGGCCGGCGGGCCCAATGCACAGGGGGCCACCGTCAACATCCCGCTCCCCCCGAAGACCGGTGAGGAAGGTTTCCTTTATACGCTCGAGGAGCTGGTGATGCCGCTCCTGGAGCGGTTCGAGCCCGAGCTGGTGATCAATTCCGCCGGCCAGGACAATCATTTCAACGACCCCATCACCAACATGAATTTTTCGGCGCGGGGCTACGCCCAGCTGAATGCCCGTCTGAGGCCCGATCTGGCCGTGCTCGAAGGGGGATATGCCGTCGAGGATGCTCTGCCGTATGTGAATCTGGGGATCATCATGGCGATGGCGGGCCTGGACACCTCCTGCGTCAAAGAGCCGAATTACGATCGGGACTATCGGCCTCAGCCTCCGGATATCACCATGCACATCCATCGTGTGGTCGACGAGATCAAGACCCTTTTTCTCGAGGGCGGATTGAACAAGACCGCTTTCACCGAGGGGGAGATCGTCGAACGGAACCGCAACATTTTCTACGACACCGACATGATCTACGAAAAGCAGCGCGAGAGAATCCGCGCGTGCTCCCATTGCGCGGGGGCTTTGTCGATCGATTCGAGCGCCACCACCGGCCGCCACATCCTCGGCGTCCACATCCCGCGGGACGCCTGCGATCTGTGCCAGGCGACGGGGAGAAAGTGGTTCGAAGAGGCCGCTTCCGGCGGTTCGTTCAATCAAGTGTATCTGCAGGACCGTGTGCGGCGGGTTTATGAAAAAATCTGATTGGCTGCGGGAATCGGCCGATGGCCGGCGTTTTCGGCTGAGGCCGGGCACTCTTCCGGGCATCGATGGCGCATGACAGGGTCGATGCCCCACGAAGGTTCGCGGGGTTGCCCATCGGTCCGGCCTGTTGCGCAGGTCTGAGGGCTGACGCGGACGAAGCAGCCGGACAAGAGCGGTTTCTGCATGCAAAGCCATGTGAGAGGGATGTCTTCGCAGAGAGAAAGGGTCAGGTACCGGCTCGACCGGATCGGAGCCGGGCAGGGCGTCGGCTGGTTTGCTTGCGTGCCGGAGAACGAATGGACCCTGCCGGACGGGTTGGCCTATCTTCGCGATCACCCCTATGATTCTTTCATGCACAGGCATCTGCTCGGGGTTGTCGGCAGGATGGAAGAGGATGAGGCGCGCTCCCTCTTGAGCGGCAGCGATTCGCCCGGTGATCCCGTGCGCCTGGTCCTTGCCGCGGAGCGGCTGGTCGCGAAGGACCGGCTTGGAGAGCTGCCGCCCCTGCTCGGCGGAATCGACCGGGCGGTCTTGCGGGCGGCTTCGCCCCTGATCGATCTGGAGTGGTCGCAGCTGGGCTTCGCCCAGGGCCACCTTTACTGGCTGCGCTGTTTCGCCCGGAACATGATGCGGCATGAACCGCTGCCTGATCCGGATTGCGCGGAGCACGAGATTCCTTTCGATCTCCCTGCGCTGGCTCTCCGGAGGGGATCCGTGGTTCGTCTGGACGAACGGCAGGCCTGCTGCAGGGTCGACGAGGCGCCGAAGGGCGGGGGGGCTCTGAAGGAGACGTGCAGGGCCTTGACCCGTGCCCTGGAGGGCCTGGGGGTGCTCCAGGGGTGGGAGTCGAGGACCGAGGCCACTGTGAGCCCATACGCGGTGGAGCGGCCCTGGCGGACCACCATCGGGGTGGCGGCCGGGCGGAACCGGTTCGAACTGGAGGTGAACCAGATCAGTTACGGCCGGGGGTTCAACATCCATCAGGCCCGGATCTCCTGTTTGATGGAGATTGTAGAGCGCTTTTCCGCCTTTGCCGCTGTCGAGGATGGGAGATGCCCCGGGTACAGGTGCGAACATGCCCTGTTGAAGGGTACTTATGAGGAGCTCGAGGCTGGCGGCGTTCCCGTACTCGATCCTGCGGCGTTGACCCTGGAGGTCCCTTACGCAGGCGATCCCCTCTATTGGGTGGATGGCGAGAGGGTAATCGGCGGCCGGAGCGAGGCTGTCTATCTGCCGGCGCAGCTGGCTTTTCTATTCGCCAATCTGGACGAGCCGGACCTGACCAGCGGACTTTCATCCACGGGTTTCGGGGCCGGGCGGTCGCCCGCGGCGGCCAAGCTGAGTGCGCTGCTCGAAGTCATCGAGCGCGATGCCGAAAAGGTGGTGCCGTTCACGGAGGAGCGCTGCTTTCTGATGGACATGGAAGGCGCCGAAGGCGCCGAAATTCTCGACAGCCTGGCGCTGAAAGGCATCGTTATCCAGTTCCGGGATATGACTTCGGAGTTTGGCATTCCCTGCTACCAGGCCTTCATCGTGGGGCCGGGGGGCGTCATCCTGAAAGGGAGTGCCGCTCACCTCGACGGCCGTCGCGCCCTCCTCTCAGCCTTGACGGAAATCCCATACCCTTATCCTTACTGGTTCGGTGCCGTGCCGCCGCCTCCCACCCTGCCGGTCCGGCGGATGCGGGATATCCCCTGTTACGCCTCGGGAGACGCGGAAGCCGATTTGGGGAGGGTCGAAGGTCTGCTCGAAGCGAACAGGCTCGCTCCCATCTACGTGGATCTGACCCGTGAGGACCTCGGGATCCCGGTTTATCGGGCGCTGGTGCCGGGGCTCGAGATGATGACGGTGTATGATCGGTTCTCACCTCTTTGTCTGAGGCAGTTCGCACACTATCTTCATAGGGCCGACAGTTGACAACCTCCCGAGACCCGGAGTCCTCCTGCGTCGGGCCGGAAGCGCTTTTTTGACGGAGTCCGGCGCTTTCTGAAAGACAGGCATCTTCAGATCTGGAAGGCGTGTCCGCTCGGATGGACCGGTGTGTCGGGTTGAAAACGCCTCACAGGGTTTGCCGCCCTTTTGTTCTCATGAGGCGTTCTACCTCCAACGGGCTGTTGATGTTGAAAAATGAGGCCAGCTGCGGATCGAAACGCCGCAATTCATCTTCCTTCACATATCGGACGGAGACGTGTTCGAATAACCGTATGATCTGCAGCGTGTTTTGAAAAACCAATTGCTTGACAGGGGCAAGGCAGGCAGGCCCGTAGAGGGCATGAAGGGCTTCGAAACGATGTCCGATCATCGGGACGACGATGTCGAACCCCTCTGCGGCCGCAGCCATGTGACGGATCAATTCGGCATTGAGCGTGGGCATATCGCAGGCCACTATGAATCCGGGTTTCGGAAAGAGGGCACTGAGCGCCGTAAGTAGACCACCCATGGGACCTTTCCCTTTGTAGATGTCTTCGAACATGGGGCGGTCGAGGTAGCCGTAGAGGTTCGGTGTATTGGTGATCAGAATGACTTCTTCGAAAACGGTGTCCATGACGTTAAAAACACGCTCGATCAGGGGAATGCCTTCCAACTCCACAAACGCCTTGTTCGTTCCATAGCGAAGACTTTTCCCACCTGCCAGAATGACTCCGGCAACGTCGGCGATTTTCGGGGCGGTTGGTAACGGGGGTGTTTTTGCTTCAATGGTCATAATGAATTGCTTTTACAGGATCTCTGCGGCTGGTGCGCCTCAGTCCGAGCGGTTCGTCAGGGCTGCTCCGCGGAACCGGGCGGGTCCGAATGGGGGGCCTCCGGTTGACAGATGTAGAAAACCTGGTATTTTTGAAGGGTAACGCTTCATAACACCACAATGACAGGGAGACGATTTTGAGCAAAGATGAACTCATCAAGCTGGAGGGTCAGGTGACCAGAATCCTGGGCGGAGGGGCTATGGAAATCCAATGCGAAAACCAGTTGACCATCCGCGGTGTTCTTTCAGGGCGCATGAAGAAAAACCGCATCAGGGTCATGGCGGGCGATCGCGTCCAGATCAGCATCTCCCCTTATGACACGACCCACGGGCTGGTCACATATCGCTTCTAGTGGAGCACCGTTCTGAAAAGCCCGGCAAAGCCCCCTAAGACCGGTGGAAACTCAGTCACGTTCGCATATTTCAATCAACACCCCATTGGTCTCCTTAGGATGAATAAAGGCGATTTTAGCGCCTCCCGCTCCTCGCCGCGGCGTCTGGTCGATCAGGCGCACGCCTTTGGACTTCAACTCTTCCAGAGCCTCTTCGATGTTTTCGACACAAAAGGCGATATGCTGGATTCCCTCACCGCGGGAATCGATGTACCGGGCCACGGGGCCGTCGGGCTCGGTGGATTCGAGCAGTTCCACTTCACTGTCTGTGATGGGGAGGAAGGCGACTTTGACCTTCTGGTCTGCGACAGTCTCGATATCCTTGATTTTCAGCCCGAGCACATCGGTGTAAAACTTGCCGGCTGATGCGATTTCCTTGACTGCGATGCCAATGTGGTCGATGTGTTTGACTTTCATAGATTTTCCTCCCGGTTGAACTGAAGGTGTCAGCCCTTGGAGACTTGCTTTCAGGGATGGTGCTTCTTAGATTCCGTCTGGAAATGGTCTTTTTGTCCAATCTCTGGGTCAATCTGCGCGCCTGCTTGTGCGGCGGCCTGCAGGTCGCCTCCGCGCAACTGCTGGATTTCCTGGATCTTGGACAAAAACCGTCATTTCCGGCTGGGAAGCTATTCCGTTTTCAAAGCTTTATTTCCGGGTGGACACTTGTTAGGATGCTTTCATCCGGAAATGGTCTTTTTGTCTCATCTGGGCGTCAATCTGCCCGTTTGCTTGTGCGGCGACCTGCAGGTCGCCTCCGCGCAAGCGCTTGGTTTTTTTGATATTGGCAAAAAACCTCATTTCCGGATTGGAAACTGGGTTCTACCGGGAAATCATTCCCGAATGGAAACTAAATTAGCATGATTCGTCGACATTTTTCAAAAGGTTTTAAAGATGAATAGACGTCAGTTTGTCTTTTCTCAAGCCCCGGCAAAAAGAAACCATCAACCCCAGGCTCACTTCGATCAGCTGGAGGCGACGGAGCTTTACTGCCCGAACTGCCGGCGGGCCGTTCCTGTGAGGCAGTTTCTGCTCCTGGTCTTGCCGGAGGGCGACAAGTATGAATATCGATGCCAGTTCTGTGGAACAAAGGTCGGAGACAAGATCGATCGCCCGGCCCCCTTTCCGGGGCTGGTCAGGTAAAAGATGACAAGCGATCCTTTGGCGCCGGTCGCCGGCGGCGGGACCACCCTGTGTTATCCGGACGGGGCGAAGAGTTGCTTCGCCTGCTGCCCCCCAATACGACCTGCGGGCTATGAGCATATCGACTATCGAACTATGATCCAGCGCATGCTGCGGGAGAACACGCGCTCCTTCGACCGCCTCGGCAAAGATGCCTCCCCGATTACGGGCTTCAGCTGCTGGGCCCTTGGGTACTTGGACCGGGAATGCCGGCTGGTTGGATGCCTGCTCCACCCGGCAACGAACAACGGCGTGGATATGCGCTACCGCGTCGATTACGGGGATAAGTGCCGCCGTGAAAAATGCCCCCAAGCCGTTGAATTCGAACGGCTGTCGCCCGGCTCGCAGCGTTTCTGGCTGAGATTGACCAGGGACCTCGACAGCTTCGCGTATTCGAGCCGCAGAACGAACCCTCTCTTCACCCTACTTGACTGGGGCGCCGAGGTCCTGGAGGCGGTTGCCCGCGGAGTGACGGAGGAGATCGCGTCTTCGAGGGAACTGTGCGAGCGGCTGCCGTTTTTCCGCACCGCACTTCAGCCGAAGGCCCATGGCTACTTTCTCAAGCGGGCGATGGATCATGCCGGGACGGCCCCCCTGAAGCGGACGGACTTCTCTGCCCGATTCGAGGGCTTCACCCGTTTTGCCGCGGATCGAGTCCGCACGGCTTTGGATCCGGCGGATGAAACTGGTCCTTTTACGCATCGCCTGCCGCTCGACCGTCATTTCCTCGATTTTGTCCGCCTCTCGGGGGGTGGAAAACGCATGGGTCTTGAAAAGGCCCTGGCGATCAAAAAAGCGCTCGACGCAGCCTTCGAAGATATGCTGTCCAGTGGTTTCGGTGTCGATCGGCGAGACGCGCTCCCGGGATGATGGGATCATGGAAGAGCGAATCATTCGTCTGATCGAAGAGAGGGGTCCGCTTACGGGCACCGATCTGTATGATGCCCTCGAGGTGGACGGCATCGTTCTCTGGCAGACCTGCAAAAGGTCCGGCCGCCTGCTGGTGCGGAGCGTGGGGACGCATTACCTGAGGCTCGACCGGCGCTTGGAAAGGCTGGTGCGTCTTTCCCCGTCGATCTGGCGGGAATTCCTGACCTACTCGGTGATCGGGCTTCGGTCCGCGCCGGAGGCGGTGGAAGAGCGTGCGGAGCAGGTGCGCCGGCATATCGAGGAGGTGAGCCGCGCCAAGGTCGATCTGGTGTATCGCATCGTTTCCGGTCTGGGGATGTGGCTGGAGTCGGAGTATCAGTCAGGCTGGCGGTATTGTTTCATCATCGCCGGTGACATCGTTTACAACATGGCCCACGATGTTCCCCGCCCCGAGCGCAGCACCGGAAGGCTGGTGCAGGGATCGGACATGGACCTGGTCGTGATCGTGGAAGACGGCTGTCCGGCCGAGGTTTGCCGCCGGATCGATGCGGCGATCTTCGAGGAGAAATCCCGGCTCCTGATGACGCCCCACCTGCGCGAAGAAATAGACTACGTTGTCAAGGATCTCAGCAGGGTCCGGGAGCAGATGCATTTTGACGACTTCAAGCGGATGGTGGCCTGCAAGATCCTGCACGAAGGCGCGTTTCTCTATGGCGACGAGGGTCTTTTCCAGACGGTGAAGGCCCTGCTGCGATCGGAGGGTGTGCTGGAAAAACTCCTGGACATGGAGCGTTCCGCCCGTATTTTTCGGCGGCAGGCGGAGGAGATGCTCCTGACCGGGGATCCGGACGCGATTCGCCTTGAAAACCTGTCGAGTTTTTATCCTGCTGAAGAGTCGGAAGAATTCGAATGAGGGGTCAGCCGAGCAACGCCTGTACGATCTGTGCGATGCGGTGGGCGTAGTCCTCGACCGACTTTTCGTCCTCGCCCTCCACCATCACCCGGCACAGAGGTTCCGTCCCCGAGTAGCGCACGAGCACTCGTCCTTTTCCGTTGAGCGTTCTTTCCACTTCAGCCACCACGTCCTGCAGGGGCGCCACCGATTTCAGATCCGGCTTTTGTTTGACGGGAATGTTCAGGAGGATCTGAGGGAAGATGCGCATCCGCTTGGCCAGCAAAGACAGGGGAGCTCCAAGCAAGGTCATGGCCTTGAGCACCTGCAGACCTGAAAGGATGCCGTCGCCGGTCGAGTGGTGGTCGAGGAAGATCATGTGTCCGGAGTCTTCGCCCCCCAGAACCGCCCCTTCGGCGATCATGGCGGCCAGGACATGCCGGTCCCCGACGGAGGTGGTGATGTGCCGGATGCCCATCGCTTCCAGGGCCGGTCGCAGTCCGCAGTTGCTCATGATGGTGCTGACCACGGCGTTGCCTGCCAACATGCCCTGCCTCTGAAGCATCTCCGCGCAAACCGCCAGGGTTTGATCCCCGCTCAGGACGAGGCCGTTTTCGTCCACGGCGATCAGCCGGTCGGCATCTCCGTCGAAGGCAAGCCCCGCATCGGCTCCGCGTTCGATGACGGCCCTGCAGAGCGCCTCGGGATGCTGGGATCCGCATCCCTGATTGATATTGGTGCCGTCGGGAGCGTCAAAGAGGACATGAACCCGGCCCGTAATCCGTTTGAAGAGGGCCGGCGCCACGGAGGAGGCCGCTCCGTTGGCGCAGTCGATGACAACCGACAGATGCTGCAGGCGGGGGCCCCCGGCGAGAGAGGATTCAAGAAAACGCCCGTAGCGGTTCTGGGCGCGCGGGACTCGGCGATACCGGCCGGGCGCCGCAGTTTCCTTTGACGACTGCTGCGGCGGGCCCGCCAGCAACTCCTCGATTTCGGCCTCCTCGGGATCGGAGAGTTTGAGCCCCTCGGATGAGAAGATCTTGAAGCCATTGTAAGAATAGGGGTTGTGGGAGGCGGAGATGACGACGCCGAAACCCGCTTTCAGGCGCCGTGCGAAGTAGGCGATGCCGGGTGTCGGCAGAACCCCGGTTGCATACGCGTCTCCCCCCGCAGAAAGGATTCCGGCCGCGAGGGCCTGTTCGAGCATGTCCCCGGATTGCCGGGTGTCGCGGCCGATCACGATGGCCGGAGGCTGACCGTGCTTCCGGCAGATGGAGATCAGGGTGCGGCCGAGATGAACGCCCATGTCGACGGTGACGGGATGCTCGTTGGCGATGCCGCGGATTCCGTCCGTGCCGAACCATCTTTTCATGATGAAACCTCTTTACCGAAGGTGACGGGGAGCATCTGCATGGCGGCCTCGACAGGGTGATCGACGATATCCTGAAGCCACAGGCTCCCCTGACCGCTCGAGGCCTGGTCGAGTCCGCGGATGGTGTCCAGGTAATCCCTGCCGCGTGGACCGGCGGTTTTTTCGAGTCCGTTCAGGAAGGCATCCAGCAGAGCAGGGCTTCCCGCATACTGGAGGGTCTGATCGAAAGTCCCCGAAATCTCTGACCACCGTTCATGGAACTCGCGCTGCTGATGCCACGCCTTCGGCGGTGCTTTCCCGCCGCCGGCCTTCTCGATCAGGTCCATGGACCGGGGGAGCCTCTGCGCGACCTCGCCGAGGCGCTTGATCCGTTCCCCGATGGCAAGCGTGATGGTTTCGACGGCGGCGTCGTGAAGGGTGGAATCCATAGATCCGATGGCGATGAACCGCGAGCGGACGACCTGGTACCACTGCCGGAGGGCGGCAAGGTTTCCGAGGTATACCAGGTTCAGATGGACGATCCGCTTAAGCTGGGAGTAAAGCCCGGGATGGTGCGCGATGTGCCTTGGGACCGGTTTCTGCCCGAGGATCAACGTATTTTCTTCCAGCACGTCCTTTCGAAGGATATTTCCGGCGGCGGCTACCGTGCCGTAGGCGACCGTCATGGGGCCGACCATCCCGCCCTGCCCGCCGAGGAAGATCGGCGGCTGATTCAACATCACGCCGCGGGGCACATCGCCGATCAGGGAGGCGGTGGCTTTGTCCTGGTTCGGGGTGTAGTTGAAGTGGATATAGCTGCTTCCAATCTCGCTGTGGTTCTTTTCGTCCGTGCCGCCGGCCATGAGGCAGTCGCAGAAATTGATCAGGCTGCCCAGCGTGACGAAAGGCAAGAGGATCGTCTGCTTCAGGCCCACGCAATGGGCCGCGCGGGACTTCTCCTCCAGCAGGCACCCGGATCGTATCTGGGCCCCCGACCCGGCGGAGGCGCCTGAGAGAAAGCAGGAGCCCTCGAAATAGCCTCCTTTCAGCTGGACGTCGGCACCCACTTGGCAGTCTTTGACCGTGGCGGGGGCTTCGTAGCCGAGCTCGACCCGGGGTAGGATGAGCGTCTTGGAGCCGAAGATGCGGCACCCGGCATGGAAAGTGACCCCTTCGCCGGATATGCGGTCGAGGCGGACCTCGGGCCCTATCTCGACGGTGGATGGGCACGGGATTCGGACGCCCTTGCGCTCCAGGATTGCGACAGGGTGATCGATGGATGCTTGCATGACGCCTCCTCGGGACAGGCTTACGCCTTTTGGTTCTGAGTTTCCCGTTCCTTCGAGACGAGGTTCAGGTCCCGGTGTGTCAGGATGATCTCACGGCCGGGGTCCTGCAAATGATCGAAAACCTTTTCGGCCGCGGTCACGGAACGGTGCCGGCCGCCGGTGCAGCCGAAGGCCAGGGTCAGGTAGGCCTTTCCCTCTTTCTGATAATGCGGGAGGAGAAAGTCCAGGAGTCCGAACACGCGGTCGAGGAAGGCGATGGTCTCCGGCCACTTGAGAACGAACTGCTGCACCGGGGGGTCTGTTCCGCTGAGGGGCTGAAGTTCGGGGATGAAATAGGGGTTGGGGATGAAGCGCACGTCAAGCACGATGTCGGCCTCGGCCGGGACGCCGTACTTGAAGCCGAAGGACAGCACGTTGATCCGCATGCTTCCTGACCGAATGTGGCGGGAGGTGTGGTTCAGGATCCATTCCTTCAACTGATGAACGGTCATGGCCGACGTGTCGATCACCTGGTCGGCGATCTGTTTGAGACCTTCCAGCTGTTTACGCTCGAAGCGGATGCTCTCTCTCAATCCTTTGCGGTGGCCGATGGGGTGCTGACGCCGCGTCTGGCTGTAGCGCTGGATGAGGACCTCCTCGGCGGCCTCCAGAAAAAGGATGTGCAGCCGGTAGCCCTCTTGCCTCAAGGAAGCGAATACATCCTGGTAATGCTGGAGGAAATCCTCTTCACGCAAGTCCATCCCGAAAGCGAGTTTCTGTATTTCAGAGCCACTGCCGGAGCGCAATTCCAGGAACCTTGGCAGAAGGAGGACGGGCATGTTGTCCACGCAGAAAAAGCCCGCATCCTCCAGGGCGTGGATCGCCGTGCTCTTGCCGGAGCCTGATAGACCGGAAATGATGAGTAGATGGAATTTCTTCATGAACGTATCCCTTCAGGGCGTTTGACCAACGGCCACACATCATGGCCAGGCACGGCCCAGGTTCCCGAGAGGGTAAAAACCCTTTCCGGGCGACCTTGATCGTCCATCCGGGCGCCGAGAATGGATGGTTTCCTGCTCACGGTCCTCCGGAATGTATACCGCTTTTTGCTTGTGGCACCAAAATTCATGGATATAATAAAAATTTGGCCTTGTAGATGCAAGGACTCTTGCACTCGCCGGTTGTGTAGCCGTGTGAGCAAGCCCGCCCCCTGCGGGGAGCCGGTGTCTTCACACCCTTTCGGTGAGCAGTCCCACCGCTTCGCAGGGGGTCCCGGTTTGGGCGGTATCGAGGAAATCAGGTGCCTGTGCGGAGGCGACCTGCAGGTCGCCGCACAAGCAAACGGGCAGATTGACGCCGAGATTGGCCAAAAAGACCATTTCCGGATGGAAACCAGGTTGAATTCAGTCCGTTGGAGAGCAGACAGGAGGTTCACGTGTCCCAGATCAACCCGGATGAGGTGTTTGACGATTTTGCAGAAATGGTTGCCGCGGAGCCCGGCGGCGAGGCTATTCGATCCTGCTATGCCTGCGGCACCTGCAGCGCCGGATGCCCGGTGCGGCGGGTGAACAGCGCCTACAATCCACGCAAGATCATTCGCATGATCCTCTTAGGCTTGAAGGACAGGGTTCTGGCGAGTGATTTCATCTGGCTTTGTTCGAGCTGTTACACCTGTCAGGAGCGGTGTCCGCAGGGTGTGAAAATTACCGACCTGATGACGGCTGTGCGCAACATCGCCGTAAGAGAGGGGTTTTCTCCCTCGGGTGTGGCGATGCAGGCCGATTTGATTCGACGTCATGGCCGACTGTATCCTCTGGATGATTTTGACCATAAGAAACGTGAAAAGGCCGGGCTTCCACCTCTGCCGTCCGAGATCGAGGAAGTGGCCCGTCTGCTGGAAACGAGGGAAAAATGAACCGATATGCATTCTTCCTGGGCTGCACCATACCCGCCCGCTCCCGCAATTATGAGATGTCGGCGCGAGCGGTTGCGAAGCGGCTTGGATTGGAGATCGTCGATATTGCGGATTTCGGGTGTTGCGGATTTCCGATGAAGGCGACGGACCAAGCGGCGGCGGGTTTGCTTGCGGCCCGAAATTTGGCACTGGCGGAGGCCGCAGGGATGGACATCTGCACCCTCTGCAGCGCCTGCACCTCGATGTTGTCGGAGGAAGCGCACCGCCTGGCTCACGACGCGGGGCATCTCGCAGAGGCCAACCGGCATCTGGCAGGGATCGGCCGCAGTTGCAGCGGGACGGCGCGAGTCAGGCATTTTGCCCGGGTGCTCATTGAAGACGTGGGGCTCGACCGGATCAGAGAGAGTATCACCGTGGACCTGAAAGGTCTTCCAGTGGCGATTCATTATGGGTGCCATTACCTCAAGCCTTCGGAGATCTATCCCGGCTGGGATGATCCCGAGGCCCCGAAATCGATCGAACGGATCCTGGAGGCGATCGGTGCGCGGCCGGTGGCCTATGCGGGTGAGAAGGACTGCTGCGGCGGCGCGGTCCTCGTGGCTGATGAAGATACGGCCCTTGGCATGGCAAAAGGAAAACTCGATCATGTCAAAGCAGCCGGGGCGAAGACCCTGTGCGTTGTTTGTCCCTTTTGCAGTGTCATGTACGACGACAACCAGAAGAGCATCGAGAACAAATTTGAGACGCGATACCAGATCCCGGTCCTTTTCCTTCCTCAGATCATGGGCCTTGCCATGGGGGTGGACCGCAAGGAATTGGGGCTCAATATGAATGTGGTCAAGACGAAGCAGCTGACGGGGGAGATCCTTGGACAGGACGAGTGAAGATGTTTTGGTGATTGGTGGAGGGATCGCCGGGCTCACCGTGGCGCTGGGGCTGGCAAAGGAGGGCTGGCGCCCCTGGCTGATCGAAAAGGAAGATCGGTTGGGGGGGCATGCAGCCGCCTATGTCTGCAAGGCGGTCGAAGGGGAGTGTCAGAGGTGCGGCGCATGCCTGGTCGACCTGGCCTTGAAGGAGCATGCGTCGGAGGCCCGGATCAAGACGCTGGTGAACGCCGCGATCGAGAGGATCACGCCGTCGGGAAGCGGGCACCTCGCTGCTCTGGAAACCCCGGATGGTTTGGTCGAGCAGCCTTTCAGGGCTGTCGTTTTGTGCCACGGTTTCACCCCCTTCGATCCCCGCTCCCGGACCAACCTGGGATATGGGCGTGTTCCGAACATCATGACCGGGCATGAGCTCGAGGCGATGCTCAAGGTTACCGGCAGGGTGCTTCGGCCGAGCGACGGGGCGGTTCCGCGGCAGATGGCCTTTGTGCAGTGCGTGGGAAGCCGGAACGCCAGGCTGGGACATCCCTACTGTTCCCAGGTCTGCTGCGGCTACGCGCTGCGGATGGCCAGGCAGATCAAGAACCGTCTGCCCGAGACGGACCTGACCTGTTTTTATATGGATATCCAGACCTATGGGAAGGATTTCCCCGACGTCTGGCCCGGGTTGGGCGGGGAGATCCGCTTTGTTCGGGAGATCCCGGGCGATTACTTCAGCCTCGAAGGGGATAGGGTGGGAGTCCTGGTCGAAACGGGGGATGCCGTCGAAGAGCTGTCGTTCGACTTGCTGGTGCTGTCCGTGGGCATGGCGCCCTCTCCGGATCAGGATCGCTTCTGCGAATGGTTGAACGCACCGGTGGGGGCTGAAGGATTTCTGCGGTCGGATCCTGACAGCGGCGTATTCGTCGTCGGTAGTGCTGCAGGCCCCATGAGTATCGTCGACAGCATCGCCCATGCGCGGGCTGCGGTGAGGGACGTGGCGGGTTTTCTGGAGGGTCGGAAATGAAGTTGGGAGAATACGATAAGACAGTCTTGGTTATAGGAGGCGGACCGACCGCATGGGAAATGAGCCGTTCCCTCGCACAGGATGGAATCCCTGTCATGGTTGCCGCGCCTGACGACGCGGAGCGGGCCGATATGCCGTCCGGGGTCGAATGGATTTTGGGGGCGCAGGTGACGGATGTCATCGGGCAGGTCGGGGATTTTGCCGTCTGGTTGAAGGCCGGGGGCAAGCGGTTCGAGCGGCGCGCGGGGGCCATCATCCTGGCCCTGGATGCAAACCGTCAGCCGGGAGTGCTGCCTGCCGGCGCGGCCTTCGGTGAACGTATCCGGGCCATGACCGAGGCCGAAGACGTGCTGTTCGGTCGACAGGGGCATCCGTCCCTTCGAAGGGTGATTGTCCTGGACCGTTTGGATGGGTTGTCGACGGCGGCATCGCACGAGCGGCTTCTGCGGTTTGCCGTCAGGGTTCAGGAAGAGTGCAACGCCACGGTTTATGTCTTGACTTCCCAGGTGAAGGTTGCTTCGATCGGTCTCGAAATCCTGTATGGTCGTTTGAGGGACGGCGGAGGGCTCGTTGTCAAGCCGGATGCCGTTCAGGTGGAGACGGGAGACGATGCGGTCAGGATTCGTTTCAGGGATACGGTTCTGGACGAAGACGTGGTTCTGGAGGCGGATATGCTGGTCGCAGCCGAAGACGAGGCCCCTTCTCCGGAGCTGGAGCGTCTTGCGGGGGTGCTGCGCATCGAGCGCGACAAGCAAGGGTTCCTGCAGGCCGACAATGTCCTGCGGCGGCCATGCCTGACCAACCGCCGGGGCGTTCTTTCAGTCGGTTCGAGCGCCGCCCCGTCGACGCAATGGGATACAGAACAAGGCGTCACGGCTGCCACGGTCGAGATCCGTGAGCTTTACCGCTGGATCGAAGAGGAGGACCATCCGGACACCATCCTATACAACCGGGATTTCTGCGCATTCTGTTTGACGTGTTTCCGGGTCTGCCCCCACGGCGCGATTCATTTTACCGACCGGCCGAATTTCCTGCCGCTTGCCTGCCAACGTTGCGGACTTTGTGCCGCCGCCTGCCCGGGCGAGGCGCTGGAACTTGTCGGCTACGAGAAGGAAACCTTTTTCAAGACGTTGAGTAGCCTCAAACCCCTTGATGTGGAGGGTTCGAAACGGATCGTCGCCATCGCCTGCACGAAATCCGCCGGCCGGGTGCTGAATGCTGCGCCAGCGGATGCGGAGATCAGAAAGGGGCTGGCTTGGGTGGAGGTCCAGTGTGCCGGGACGATTCGGACCACCTCTCTCCTGCGGCTGCTCGCCCGTCCCGGACTGGTGGATGGAGTCCTGGTTCTGGCTTGCCACAATGGGAACTGTCGATCGGGGACGGGTACGGTCGTTGCCAAGAACCTGGTGGAAAGCGTCAAGGTCCTCCTGAAGGCCATTGGCGCGGACCCGGGGCGGATCGGCTACATCTCGACTGCGGCCAATGACGAGGTCGAGTTGGCCCGGCAGATCACCGCGTTCCGCGACGGACTTCGCTGATCTGCAGCCGTGGCCGATTTTTCGGGAGTCGATGCCGGGTCGCCGAAGATTCTGGAAAGACCTGTGCCAGATAGCTTCCAATCCGGAAATGAGGATTTTTGGATAATATCAAGGAAATCAAGCGTTTTCGCCGAGGCGACCTGCAGGTCGCCGCACAAGCAAACGTGCAGATTGACGCACAGATTGGCCAAAAAGACCATTTCCGGATGGAAACTGAGTTCTACCGCAAAATCATTTCCGTATGGAGACCAGATAACGAATCGGAGGTTTCAGGGTTCGTTGGGCGAGGGTATGCTTTCGAGTGCCTGATCGAACTTACGGGCGATCAGGTACTCGAATTCTTTGCCGATGAAGTCCCTGTTTTTTTTCAAGAATGATTTGATGCTATTCCAATAGTCCACCAGATCTTCAGGGTTGTGAATCGTCAGGAGGATGTTCTCGATCTCTGTCAATTTTTCCCGTCTCAGATTGTCCTTCCTCAATTCATAGAAGTCGTTCAGCCGTTGCTTCTGCTCTTCGAGAAGGCCGATTTCCCACGAGCGGTCTGCAAGATCACGGAATATCGCGTGCATTTCACCAAAGTCGTGGCATAAGGTCATTTGCCTGTCCGCCTGATGCACCAGCATGTCCGTGATTTCTGTCAATCGCTTTTCATAAGACCTTTCGAGCTTCAACTCATAATCGTCCGTTTGAAAGGGATATCTCCTCAGCGATCTGAGGCTGTAGTGGAAGTAGTCTTTGAGTTGATCTATTTTGTCGATACTTTGCATGTAAACGATCTTTTCTTCGATATCGAGCTGGTCTCTGAAGTCGACGGAGAGGGTATTGGGGAACTCCTGCTTCCTCAAAATGAGGTCGGTCTTGCTGGTCAGCAGCCGTTCCAGTTCCTGCCTGTCGTTCCAGATCTTTTCGATCGTAATGCTGTGGAGGTAATCGTTCAAGGCTTCGTATCGTTTGTCGATTGTCCGGCTGACAGGATAAAAATTCAGGAAGAGCGGCTTTTTCTGGGCGAATGCGCGTTTGGCGACCAGGAGCACCAGTGCAAGGAGCTTGATCTGGTTGTCATAACTCAAAAAGTTGCTTACGCGTTCATACCAGAAGATGCGGATTTCGTCGTCGACGAGGTGATTGAGCAGAAAATGGCGGAGCGATTCGGGGAGCGTCTGGAGCGTGTTGTAGATTCTCAGGGCTTCGAAGGCCTCTCTTTCGAAGGTCGCGTAACCGATGCTGGTGAATTTGTGCCGTTTGTAAATATACTCCAGAGGTGTTTTCAGGACCAGATTGGCTATATCGATGAATTCCACATACCGGATGCCGCGCAGGCGCAGGATACGTTCGACCGAGAAAATCATCTTGCCGGCGGAGACGCGTTTCGTTTTCGGCAGTTTTTCCCATCGGGTCGATTCGAGATAATCCCAAGGGGTTGTTTCCTCCGTCAGCCCGGTCTGCTGATACTCTTCGAGGGCGAAAAAGATCCCGCCGCGCAGAGCGAAACGCTCCTCGACAGCCTGGGACAGAGTGGTTTTCCCGTCCAGGATTTCATGGCAGAGGGTTCGCGTGCGGAACATCCAGTCAGCGAGGTCTTCAAGAAGGAGATCTTCCCGGATGGCTGAGAGCATGATGAAGGAAAGCACGAAAAAGGCATCGAAAATAAGCGGGTCGCCGGCTTGGAGGACATGCTGGATAGCCAGGAAGGAAAACTCCCCCCGCAGGATGTGGTGCAGCAGGCTGTGGTGCCTTACCAGGAAAATGAGGGCGTTCAATTCCTCCGTGTCCATTCCATAACGCTGATCCAGAGGTTCATGGGAGAGGATGCAGGCGCCGGCGTCCCCCAGATCCCCAGGATTGATCAGACCATGGTATTTCTCCCGCAGCTCGGGGATCCGCCCGATGTCCTGCATGATGAACGCCTTGACGAGGGCCCTGAATACAGGGCGATTGCCTCCGATACGGTCCACCGTTCTTTCCAGTTCTTCGATCTGGGGTTCGCTCGTCCCGATAATGCCGGTGGCCATCGGTCCGAACTCTTTTTTGGCGAGCTTGTGCAGAACGGACACGTCATGGAACGCCTCTTTCTGGTGTGTAAAGAGGGCCTGAAGTTTTTTGGTGGTGGCGATGATGTAGTGGAGTATCGGCGACTTCAGGTAAAGATGACCAGACAGATCCGCTTTTTCGAGGGCGGTCAGCTCCGGCAGAACGAAAGCGAGCAGATGAGGTGCGTATTGGTGAAGGAGATCCAGGTTTGTGTAGACCTCGTCCGGCTTGAAGATGTTTTTCAGAAAGTTTGCGCGCAGATTCTCTTTCAGCTCTTCGGCCCGGCTGAACCAGCGACGTTGCCGGGCAGGAAGCTGCAAGGCCTGTGTTTCGTTCTGTTCGGTGATCCTCTGGTGGCTTTGACAAAAGCTTTCGATGTTTGAAAAAAGGGCGTCGAGGGTCCCGAGCTCTTCGAGGGGAATGTCCGAAAGGTAGCTTCCCTCGAGCTGTGCCGCGAGAACCTGCAGCTGCCGGGTGTCCCGCTCGATGTCGATGTATGAGATCTCGAGGGAGTGAAAACGCTCATTGACCCTGAATTGGAAGCCGGTTCCGATGACGAAGGATGTTTTGGCGAGGTAAAGCTGTCGGCTGAACTGGCGCAGGAAAGCCGGGCTGAGATATTGGGTGTTGATGGTGCGCACTTCTTTTTCAACTCTCCTGACCCGTTTTTCGGCATCGGCTGTTTCGAGGTCCGCCAAGATGGGATTGAAGTTGATAATTTCGTTTCGGGTGATATGCACGCTGATCCACAGGAGAATATATACGAGGCGGCTCTCCATACGCTGGGAAAGATGACCGGTTCCATGGAACTCGATGCCGAAGAACTTGCGGTAAAACTCGGGGGCCTGAATGGGGTCCGATTTCAGATAAGCGGATTCGAATTCCCCCAGGGTTTCGACGAACTGAATAGCGTTCTCTATCCTGAGGATCCTTTTGGGATCGTAGTCAGCTAGGACCTCCTTTTCCATGGGGCCTTTGTGGCAGAGTTCCTGCCAGTTTTCCATAAATTCAAAATGATTCATCATTTTGAGGCTTTTGCGGACGATCTTGCTCTTGATTCCCCCCATGGAGGTGATCTTTTCATCGAGGAGACGGTCCCAGTCAAGGTCGCGGTTGGTCACGATCCGAACGGTGTATTCATAGAGTTCGAACAGCTCCAAAAGCTGCTCCGAAGGCATCGGAGACTGGCGGGCCGCCTCTGTTTCAGCCATGGTCATCAGGCGGCAATAACGGAGGAGGTTGACCGCCTGCTTGGGTTCCAGGGTCCTGGCCAGATCGGACAGGGGTTTCAGCGCCTTTTCGTTCATTTTTCCCGAGATGACGCGTCCCATGGCGCTGTGGCTCAATACGATGAGGGCGATTTCCCGCAGCTCATGATGCGAAAAACCGAAAAAACGAAGATAGGGAAGGTTTTTCAAAACGCGGGTGCGGGAGCCTTCAATGCCGTCGGGATTCAGGTACTCGCGTATTTTCTTGAGGCGGTTGATCTTCTGAATCAATTTGAGGGCATCGTTCAAGGCGGGATGACGCCGGGCCTTGTTCTCGAGGGGCTGTCGAAGACGGTCGATGTAAATTTGAGGACTGCCTCTGTATTTTCCTTTCTTGAGTTTTTCGAGCACCCTGAGAGTCCGCAGCACGTATTCAAAGGAGTCTCTGTAGTCGGCCAACAATTCCGTCTGGCACCCGATCAGCCTGGACTCCGTGACCTCTTCGACGATTCTGGCGATCTCGGGCTCGATGACTTTTTTCTGGCCCAAATAGTTGATCAGATAATCCGGTGCGTAATCTTTGCACGAAAAGCGCTCCGCCCAATCTTCGGCCACATACTCGGGGACGAGCGGCTTCAGGAAGATTTTATCGAAGAAAATGGAGACCGTTCGCTCCCAGTTTTTGGCCTGGTTGCGAAGAAGGGCGGGTTCTGCAAATTCAAAATCGAAATAGGGAAGGGTTTCAATCTCCTCAACCGATATTTCGTCAATCGGTTTTCCTTTGGTGAGGTGGTCGAGAACCTCTTGTTCAATATAGAGGCCGCTCAAATAATTCTGAAAATCAGAGATATTAATAAGGCTTTTGGATCCGTTGAACTTGTATCTCTTCTTCGTCTTAAAAATATGCGTAAATAGGGCAAACTTTTTTAATTCTCTCAACGTTTTAAGAGTCACTTCGGTGCTGCGATTGGTTTTTTCAGTGTGATATTTTGCAATTATAAAAATTTCACCATTGTCTTTCAACAAGCGATACACATGCGCTAATATATAAATCGCATATTGATCAAGCCTTCTCCTTGACAGCATTTCGCGGGATAATGCGCTGAATTTTTCAAACAGAATGATCTCGTAAATATCACTTGTAAATAAGATAAGATCGAAGGTTATGTTGAGGTTTATCAACGTATCAATCGAATCTATCACGATAAATTCATGATCTTTAAAAGTGAGACTGATTTCATTGATGACAAGGTCATCCTGTTGTCCAATGATTCCGATCGTGCTGTGCTCTTTTAAAAATTTCTTTTTGCTGTGATACTCGATGATTCTGCCGATTTGATAGACTCTCGAGCGGATATGCGCAAGGGTGTTCGATAGAATGTGAAAAGGGATGAGATAATAGGGCCGCCCGAGACTCGAAAAACGGATCAGAAGGCCGATCCGTTTGTAGATTTGATTGATTCTCTTGAAGTTTTTGCGAATGTCTTCAGGGTTGTCGAGATCGATGGATTGAAGAAATTCTATATCATCATCGTCGAGGCGGTCGTATATTTCGAAAAGGCCCAATCCATAGGCATTGCCGCCGAAACGGCTTTGCAGTTGGGACGGATGTTTGAGAGACGGAAATGTCCCCAGAAGGATGTCTGCCGGGTCGATGCCAAGAGAAGCGTATTCTTCAGGGCGGATCGGTTTGAAGGAGCTTTCTTCGAGGAGGTGTTCCGTAGAGAGCGATTCACTGGGATCCATTTGCACCCTTTGGAAAAGAATCAAAAAGGTTGTTTACGCTGTAAAAATCTCATTCAGCCCTGAGTTTGATGTCGGAGTTTGGAGGCAAAGGCCATGTTTTCAAAGCGGAAACGAAGCGCTCCCAGACAGCTCCCAACCCGTTGGGTTGCCGGATGCAAAAAATGATCATGAGCAGGATGGCGGCTGTTTCCCAGACGGGGAACGGAAAATGGGACCAAAGGGCGCTAAATGTGCCGGAGATTCGATGGCTTGCAGAGCTGAGTACTTCAGAAAAAAGGACCAGGAAGGATGCACCGAAAAAGGGACCGATCAGCCGCCCCACGCCTCCGAAAAGCACCAGGAGGATCAGTACAAGGGATAATGGGACTCCGAAGCTGTGCACCGTCGGCAGGCCATAAAGCAGAAAGAAAAGACCGCCTGCCATGCCGGCGCAGAAAGCGCAGACAGAAAAGCCCAGGCATGTCAGAGGCCATTCCCGGATGCCGGCTGCCGCAGTTGAAGGGCGGTCTTCACGCAGGCTCCTGAGCGCCCTCCCATACCGCGTGTGAAGGAGATTCTGGAGCAGGAGGGTGATCAGGATGGCCGTGAGCAGCGCCACGATCATCAGGGTTGGTTGAGCGTGAGGCTTGAACGACGCTGAAGCAGGCACCAAAAGTAAGACCGTTTGATTCCAGAGAGGGTCGTGTTTTGGAAGAAGGGCCAATCCATACGTGATGAGAAGTTGCGCCAGGAGGGTCACCGCGGCAAGATGAAAGGGTTTAAGACGAGCCGAAGGCCACGCGAAGAACAGGAAACTCAAAGCGGCAGCGCTTGTTCCGCCGGCAGGCACGGCAAGCCAGAAAGGCATGGCGAGCTTTTCCAGGAAAAACATCGTGGCAACGGCGCCCGTACCAAATAAGGCACCCTGGCAAAAAGAAACCTGTGCAGAAAATCCGATCAGGAAATTGAGTCCTTGAGCCGCAAGCGCATAGATGGAAATTCTAGTCAAAAGAGACAGTCCGTTTTCAGGCGCCCATAGGACGAGGGCAAAGCTGATCAGGCCGAGAGGCAGCAGAAAATGCAGGGTTGTCGAGGAGCGCCGAATCGGATGAATGATCCGAGAAACGAGGGCTAAATCCGAACCGCTGTCTTTTTCTGCCTTTCGATAGGGCATGTTGTGTATCAGCCTGAAGAATTAATGAGTTTCCATCCGGAAATGGTCTTTTTGGCCAATCTCGGCGTCAATCTGCACGTTTGTTTGTGCGGCGACCTGTAGGTCGCCTCCGCACAAACGCTTGATTTCCTTGATATTGGCCAAAAATCCTCATTTCCGGATTGGAGGCTCGGTCCTACCGGGACATCATTTCCGCATGGATCTAATGGGTGTCTCTTCGTGCGGAAACGGTCTTTGGGTCGCCGTATAAGGAAAAGCACCGTTTGACGCCGGGAATGGCAAAAAAGATCATTTCCGAGCGGAAACTAACAGGGCATTCCGAATCTGTCTTCGAGCGGATGCGCTCGCATCTCTTGTAAGGGTATGCCATAGGCCCTCAAAAAGTCCAGTGTTTGTCTTTTCAAAGGGGAGCCGTGTGTGTAGGCGGCTCGACAGGCTGCAAGGCCGATCCGCGCCTTCAGCGGTCCGCAGAGCAGGTGGCGAAGGGTCCAGCGCAGGACCGTTTTCAGGCGTGAGGTCCGGCCGAAGGAAGCGGCCTCGGGGTCGCCGGCGTTGAGCGAAAGATTGAGCGCATGAAGCCTTTTCAACACGGGTGTGCCGCCTTCTACGGCGAGTCGGATCTGTGCGGCGAATTCCTGCCAGAAGGTGCATCTCGCCACGACAACATCGGGGCGGATCAAACCAAGGTCTTCGGCGAGTGTTTCAGGTGTTTCAGGAAAGTGGATCACCATTCCCGCGCAGGTGGCGACCGCAAGAGACCAGAATTGCTCGACAGGAGATGGCGCAGGTTCGAAAGACGCCCAGTTCGCCCCTGAAAGCCACGGAAAGGCCTTCAGCCAGGTTGCGGCAGGAACAATCAGGCCTCGATGCGTCATAGGGACCAGGGGCGCAACTAAATTCGCCGAATCCCTCAAAATCAGGCTGGCCTGATCGTCCGGGTTTCCCGCCCACAATTCTTTGATAAAAAGATCAGGCTGGGCGGTATCGATTTCTCCACCTATCTCGATGACCTCAGCCAGCCCAATCAGCCAAGGATTGTCCCAGTAAGGGTGCGTCAGGCTTGGATCGACATAGATCACCCTTTTCAAAGAGGGGAGATCCTTTCGATAAAGCAGCAAATGATCGATTTCGCCATATCCTGATGCAACAAGCAGAGAAGCGTGAGTCCTTCTCAAACATTCCAGTGTGGCGGCTGACAAGGGGCCGCTCGGCAAAGAGACACTTGTGCAGCCGAGGGCTTGGGCCGCAAGGGTGCAGAACAGCCATTCCGACTGGTTGCTCAGGAGGATCGCTATCTTTTCTCCGCGCCGCACCCCAAGAGCGATAAATCCGAGGGCAATTTTTCTGGTGTAGTGCAGATATTGGCGCCTGGAATGGGTTTCCCAGTGACCCAGACGCATTTCCTTGATGGCGGGATGGCCATCGATATGGTCTTCGGCCTGCCGCCAAAGGATCTGTGGCAGGGTAAATCGGGTCAGTACGGCAAGGTTTTCGATGTCAGATACCGGATTCAATCTGCAACTCCGTCCTGCAATGATGGGAAGTTTAAGCAGGAAAATGTGCGGAAAGCGGTTCGGAGCGGCCAAAATAGGAATCGAGCACGCGGGGATGATTCTGAATGAATTCCGGCGCCCCTTCGGCGAGCTTGGCACCGAAGTCCAGGACGACTACTCTCTCGGCAAGTTCAAACACCCTGTTCATATCATTTTCGACCAGAAGAATGGTTTGGCCCCAGATGTGGTTCAGATCACGGAGTACATGCCCTATGAAATCCTTTTCGGAGGGAAAGAGGCCTGAGAAAGGTTCGTCCAGGACAAGAAGCTTGGGCTGCATGGCCAAAGCTCTGGCCAGTTCGATGCGCTTTTTGAGGAAGGTCGGAAGATCCCGGACGGCTGTTTTCCTGTAGGCCTGAAGACCGAGAAAATCCAAGAGTTCTTCGACGATCCTCAAATGATAGGCCTCTTCCCTTTTGACCGATTTTGCGAAGAAGAAGGCCTGCCGCAGCAGATATCGGCCATAGATATGGCGTGCGCTCAGGATACTGCAGAGTACGCTGTTTCTTGAGTGAAGCCGGGTTTCCTGGAACGTCCTGGCAATCCCCATTTCTGCAATTTTATGGGGGGGCAAGTGATGAAGATCCTGGCCGTTGAAAAGGATTCGACCTTCCTGAGGGCGGGAAAAACCTGTCAAGCAGTTGACGAGGGAGGTTTTTCCCGCGCCGTTCGGTCCGATCAAGCCGACGAGTTCTCCTTGCTTGAGTGAAAAGACAACCCGCTGCAGCGCTGTAATCCCTCCAAAGCGCAGGGTGACGTTTAAAAGCTCGAGATCCGCTTCTTTGCGAGCGGCAGGGCCCATCGTGTAAATACTCAAATTTCCTTTAAGGGCGCGCATCGCAAGACCGGTCTGTCATCGCAGCCTGTAGGAGGTTTGGCGCGTCTCCGTGATGGAGGAACGTTCAACAGGTCCGCATGCAGCATCAGAAACGCTCCGAGACCCGCCGTATACCATCGGCGCTTTGTAAAATTCCAGGGATTGAAAGTCAGAGGCAAAACCTATTTCTGGACGGAAACTAGTGAATCCGATGTTCTCTGTCAAGAATAATCATCCCGGGAAACGGTGTGAGCGCCGCCTCCGGCAACCATTCCCTTTTGGTTGGTCTTCGAGAGTCAATCTGTAAAATTCTCATGAAAGCCCTGGCGCAAAGACAAAAAAGGGAAAGAAAAAGGTATGAGAAAATGAAAAAGGGCGGATTTCAAAACCCGCCCTTTTTCAAAATGGTTCATAGCATTCCGTTAATCGAGCTTACGGAATGCCTCCCGTCTGCCGGTGTATTTCTCGCGCATCTGCGGCTTCATCAACTTCCCGGTAGGATTCCTCATCACATTGTCGAAAAGAATCTTTCTGGGGACTTTATAAAGCGCCAGTTTGGTCTTGGCGAAGTCGATGACCTCCTGTTCGGTCATTTGCTCACCACTCTTGAGCTGAACAATGGCCATGACGACCTCGACCAGTCTTTCGTCGGGGTAACCGATGCAGGCTACATCATCGATCTTGGGGTGTTCCATCAGGGCATCTTCGATCTCCACCGGGAAGATGTTCTCCCCACCGCTCGTGATCATGTCTTTCTTGCGGTCGACGATGTAGAAAAACCCCTCTTCGTCCAGCTTGACCAGGTCACCGGTGTAAAGCCAGCCGTCTTTGATGGTATCGGCGGTCATCTCGGGATTGTTGAAGTATCCCGCCATCATCCTGGGGGTTGAGAAGACCAGTTCGCCGACTTCTCCGGGGGGCACCTCCTTGCCTTCGAAGTCGACGGCCTTGCCTTCGACGCCGAAGGTGGGTTTGCCGATGGAGCCGGGCTTTCGGAGGACATCCTCAGGATAAAGGTTGAA
>Ga0209164_1001858_pt1 | contig 24889 bp, 21 predicted proteins | sample MTBNYHSulfiMetaG_FD_187458 | JGI IMG/M metagenome (GOLD analysis project Ga0209164, IMG submission 187458) | Enrichment culture microbial communities from rom New York Harbor, USA that are MTBE-degrading - MTBE-NYH (New York Harbor Sulfidogenic)... | ecosystem: Environmental > Aquatic > Marine >... | reverse complement strand
AACTCTCCAGTTTAATATCCTAACCCAATCGCTGTTCTACTCTTTTTAAACAACCAATCGGATTTTCTTCTCTCGAATAAATCAAACAATCGGCCCGCTCGTCTACTGTTCAGTTTTCAAAGATCAAACGCCGCCGCGACAGCGGCGGGCTGCGATATGAAACACATATCGGGCAATTTATTAAACTACACAGTTGTTGGGTTGTTGTCAATATAAATTGAGTCGGTGAACAACTGTTTTTCAAAGCCGCCGAATGCCTTGCAATCCGGCAAACGAGGGGCGAAAGTACACAAGGCGGGAGGGCCTGTCAACATAAAAGATTCGCCCGGTATCTTTTTCCGGTCCAATGCTGTGAACCGGGCGGAGAGCGGCCTTGCCAAAACCGGCGAAGGGGAAGCCGAAGCCGGGCCGTGGCAGGGGCGGGGGAGGGAACAGAGGGAAGAGCAGCTCTGCCGGGTGGACAGGCTGCTTTACTTTTCGGCCATCCAGCGGCTCAGGGTGTCTACTATTTTCTGGGCCTGGGCCTTGCTGGAGATGTTGAATTTGGATTTGGGAAGATACTGCCCCTTCTGTTTCTGGTAGCGGCGGATGGTATATTTATCCGGCCCGTATTCGCCGGTGGCCCGATCCAGGTCCTTGTAGCGGTAGAGAATGGTTGTCCAGGCCCCCTTGGACAGGATTTCCCTGTCCAGTTCCTTGACGACCAGGGTGCCGTCTTCCTCGTAATTGACGGTCAGGTTATTGACGTCGGCGCTCATCAGTCCCGGTACTCCCTTTGATGGTGAATGGTATGAATTGAATCGACAAATGCATCCTATATATATCACTGCCGCAAGGAGTACAAGCACTTCCCGGCCGGCGCCGGGAAAGTTGGCAGTCATCAGTCGGCAGTCGGCAGTTTGGGGCTTGAAGTCTGGTGGCTTATCGACTTGAAGAGCCCCTCACCCGACCTTCGGTCACCCTCCCGGAGTCTCACTGCGTTCGCTTACCTCCCATGGAGAGGGGATACACCCTTCTCCCGGGGGAGAAGGTGCCCCGCAGGGGGGGATGAGGGGAATGTCTTCCGCGGTGGGAGATATACAAATGAACGGTATACTGTTCCACACCGTAGCCCGACCTTGCACCCCGAACCATGAACCCCGGCGTCAGCCGGGAAACTCCAACTGCCAACTGCCAACTGCCGACTACCGACTCCCGGCGGAGCCGGGCATCCTAATTCTTGCTGAAGCGCAGATTGTTCTGGTCACCCTTGTCGATCAGGATATGGTCGCCTTCCTTGAACTTCCCTTCCAGTATTTCCATGGCGAGAGGATCCTCGATATATCTCTGGATCGCCCGTTTGAGCGGTCTGGCGCCGAAGGCCGGGTCATAGCCGACCGCAACGAGGTACTGCTTGCATTCCTTGGTCAGGGTCACCCTGAACTTCTGCTCTTCCAGCCGTTTGGCCATGCGGCGGATCTGAATGTCGACAATTTTCAGCAGATCATCCCGGGTCAGGCCCTGGAAGGTGATGATGTCATCGACCCGGTTGAGAAATTCGGGCTTGAACTGCCGATGCAGGAGTTCGTCGATCTGGCGCCGCAGCTCTTCGGGATCGGTCTGGCCCATTTCCATGATCAGGTGGCTGCCGAGATTGGAGGTCATGATCAGAATGGTGTTCTTGAAATCAACGGTGCGGCCCTTGCCGTCGGTCATCCTGCCGTCGTCGAGCACCTGCAGCAGCACGTTGAAGACATCGGGATGGGCTTTCTCGATCTCGTCGAGGAGGATGACGGAATAGGGCCGGCGGCGGACCGCCTCGGTGAGCATGCCGCCCTCGTCATACCCCACATAGCCGGGCGGGGCGCCGATGAGACGGGCGACCGAATGCTTTTCCATGTACTCGGACATGTCGACCCTGATCATGGCGCTTTCCGAGTCGAACAGAAAGTCCGCCAGACTCCTGGCCAGCTCGGTTTTCCCCACGCCGGTGGGCCCGAGAAAAATGAACGACCCCAGCGGGCGGTCAGGGTCCTGCAGCCCGGCCCTGGCCCGGCGCACGGCATTGGCCACCGCCTTGATCGCCTCTTCCTGGCCGACGACCCTTTTGGCCAACTGCTCTTCGGCGTGGATCAGCTTCTCCCGCTCCCCTTCCAGCAGCTTGTCGACCGGGATGCCGGTCCATTTTGCAACGACCTCGGCAATATCCTCGGCGGAAACCTCCTCCTTCAGCATCTGGTTTTTTTCCTGGATTTCCGAAAGTTTGCGGTTCTGCTCCTCAAGCTCTTTCTGCAGGCCGACAATCCTGCCGTACCGGATCTCGGCGACCTTGCTCAGCTCACCGGCCCGTTCGGCCTGCTGTTCTTCGACATGGGCGGCGTCGATGTCGCTCTTGATCCGGCGGATGCGCTGGATAACTTCCCGTTCCAGATTCCACTGCCCCTTCATGGCGTTGAGCTGGTCGTTGAGGTTGGCCTGCTCTTCCTTGAGTTTTTCCAGCCGCTCCCTGGAGGCGTCGTCCTTCTCCTTCTTGAGCGCCTCCATTTCAATTTCCAGCTTGATTTTCCTCCGCCCCAGTTCGTCTATCTCCGTGGGGAGGGAGTCAATCTCGATCCGCAGCTTGGATGCTGCTTCATCGATGAGGTCAATGGCCTTGTCCGGCAGGAACCGGTCCGTAATGTACCGGCTGGACAAGGTGACCGCCGCCACGGTGGCGGCGTCCTGAATGCGGACCCCGTGGTGCACCTCGTATTTTTCCTTGATTCCCCTGAGGATGGCGATGGTATCGTCCTGGCTCGGCTCCTGGACCAGGACCGGCTGAAATCGGCGCTCCAGGGCCGCATCCTTTTCAATATATTTGCGGTACTCGTCGAGGGTGGTGGCGCCGACGCAGTGGAGCTCACCCCTGGCCAGGGCCGGTTTGAGCATGTTGGACGCGTCCATCGAGCCTTCGGCCGCCCCGGCGCCGACCAGGGTGTGGATCTCGTCGATGAAAAGAATGATTTCGCCTGCCCGTTTCTGGATCTCCTTCAGGACCGCCTTCAGCCGGTCCTCGAACTCGCCGCGGTATTTTGCCCCGGCGACCAGGGCCCCGAGATCCAGGGCAATGACCTGCTTGTTTTCAAGGGTTGCCGGTATATCGCCGTTGACAATCCGCTGGGCCAGCCCCTCAACGATGGCCGTCTTGCCGACCCCGGGTTCGCCGATGAGGACGGGGTTGTTCTTGGTCCTCCTGGACAGGACCTGGATGACTCTCCTGATCTCCTCGTCCCGGCCGATCACCGGATCGAGTTTGCCCTTGCGGGCGTCGTCGGTGAGGTTGCGGGCATACTTTTCCAGGGCCTGGTATTTTTCCTCGGGATAGGGGTCCGTCACCCGCTGACTGCCGCGGACCGTTGACAGGGCCTGCAGGAAACCGTCGCTGTTCACTCCCTGGCGGTTCAGCATGGAGGTGATCTTCAGGGACGGATCGGCCAGCATGGCCAGGAACAGGTGCTCCTGGCTGACGTATTCATCCTGCATCTGGGAGGCGGTCTTGAAGGCCCGGTCAAGAAGGGTCTGCAGGGCCCGGGAGGCGTAGATCTGGCCCGCGCCGGCACCGGAGACCTTCGGCAGCTGGTCAATGAGCTGGTTGGTCTCGCTGAGGATGACGGCGGGATTGGCCCCCATTTTCTGCAGGACCGGGGCCACCACGCCGCCGGGCTGTTCCAGTATGGCCTTGAGCAGGTGTTCCGGCTGGATTTCCTGGTTGCCCTTGTCGCTGGCCAGGGAATGGGCCGATTGTATGGCTTCCTGTGATTTCAGGGTGAATTTGTCAAGCTGCATGGGTTATCCTCCGGATGTTCGGGATGCTGCCCCGAAACAGAAAAAATCATCGCCCCCCTTCGGGCTCGGCCGGGCCGATGGACATCCTTTTTTTCACCGTCCGTCAGCCTGCGGCCCGACTGCCCGAGTTGGGTAAATAATCAATATTTAAAGGGAGATATTAAGAATGTTTCTCTGGTTGTCAAGATCGGCAGGCGCGCCTGCGGGGAAGGAGGGAAGAAAAAAAAGCCCCTGTCCGGGGGACAGGGGCTTTGGGGCAAGAGATAGGGGAGGGGGCCGCGATCAACCGCAGCTGCCCGAGGCGCAGGAGCCGGAACTGCAGCCGCCTCCGCCGACCGGGTTGGCCGAGGTAATGGAAAAGCCGGAGCGGTAGCCGGCATCAATGAAATCCACCTTGATTGAACCGCACGTATCGAGCAGGTTCTGATCAATGAGAAAGGTTAATTCGTTTTCCTCAAAAACTTTGTCGTTGTCCTTTGACTCGTCCAGAGCCAGACCCAGGGAGGGGCCCGCTCAGCCGCCCTGCATCAAGGCCACCCGAACAGCAGAATCGATATTATTCTGCGTCAGGTAGGATTTAAGGTTTTCCACCGCCTTGGTAGTTACTTCAAACATGAGTTCCTCCGTTGCTGAAATAGTATATGTCCTTAAAGAGTTGTATGCTCAAGCCTGCCACGTTGTCCAATGAGACTGTATCAGGGGTGCAGATGGCGCTGCCGCGATCGGTTTGCGTCACTGACCCGCCGGCGGCAACTTTTTGCGCTGCCGACATTTTTGTTATTGAAAGAATAAAATTGATTCATGAATAAGTCAATGAATGAAAGGGCCGGTTGCGTCCGTTTCGTTGTTCTTCGGGAATTTTTATCAACAATAGCAACGGGTTTTGCGGCGGCCGGCACCAAAAAAAGTTTGATTTTTTCGCCGGCCGGGGCTATTTCATTGGTGGTGACGGCCACCGCAGACCGGTGAATACAGCCCCGCCGGGGCACAGGACCGGGGGACGCCGGTCCCGCGGAATCGCAACTTTTGCCGAGCCAGATTGTCATGCAGGTGAAACTTCTCGATATCTATCAACGGCTGTATGATCACTTCGGCCCTCAGCAGTGGTGGCCGGGAGAAACCCCCTTTGAGGTGATGATAGGCGCGGTCCTGACCCAGAATACCAACTGGGGCAACGTGGAAAAGGCCATCGATAATCTGAAAAGGGCGGGGGTTCTTTCCTATGAAAAGATGGCGGCCCTGCCGGCCGGACTGCTGGCGGAATATATACGTCCGGCCGGCTATTACAACATCAAGGCCGCCCGGCTGGGCAATCTGTTTGGGCTGATCCGCGAACGGTACGAAGACAGCGTTGAGCGGATGTTGGCCGAGGAGACCGAAGAACTGCGGCAAACCCTGTTGTCCGTCAGGGGCATCGGGCCGGAGACGGCGGATTCAATTCTCCTGTATGCCGCCCGGCGCCCGGTGTTTGTCGTCGATGCCTACACCTACCGCATTTTGAGCCGCCATGACCTGATCGGCGAGGAGGTCACCTACGACGACCTCCAGCAGTTCTTCATGGACAACATCGAGCCGGACACAACCCTGTACAATGAGTTTCACGCCCTGCTGGTCTGCGCGGCAAAGGATTACTGCAGGAAAACGAATCCCCGCTGCTCCGCCTGTCCCCTTGAGGGAGTGTGATATCCGAGGACAGAGGACGGAGGACAGATGACAGAAGGAGTTTGCAGCTTTGCTGGTGGTTCGAAGAGTCCTCGCCCGAGGTAGGTTGGGGTGAACCTGCGAACCCCAACAATTTCGAGCAGTTACGTTGGAGTTCGCGGGCTCGCCCCAACCTGCGAAGCTGATGCCGGGGGATCATGGTTCGGGGTGTGAGGTACGGGGTGGAAACGTATTCCGTTTTCTTGATTCTCCCACCGCGGAAGACGTTCCCCTCATCCGCCCTCCGGGCACCTTCTCCCCGGGGAGAAGGGTGTTGAAAAGAAGTTGGGAGTCGGCAGCCGGCAGTTGGCAGTTTGGGGCTTGAAGCCTGGCGGCTTGTCGCTTACAAACACCCCTCATCCGCCCTCCGGGCACCTTCTCCCTGAGGAGAAGGGTGGCTTTAATAGTTCCCTCTACCACTGGGAGAGGGTGGCCGAAGGCCGGGTGAGGGGTTTTTCAACCAACAGCGAAGCTGCAAACTCTTTCTGGCTTCTGATATGCTGCCGACTGCCGACTTTCCCCTACCTGTCTCCTGTCTCCTGCTTCCTGCTTCCTTCATACCAGAGGAATTTACGGCACACCCCGCGGATCATGCTGGCTTCTTTCTCCTTGAGTTGCACCCGGCTCAGGAACTGCCTGATGTTGCGCATCCAGTAGGTGCGGTTGAATTCTCCCAGAAAGGTGGTTTGAGCGAGCACCTCCTCGATGTGGCGATACATCCCTTCGAGCTGATGGGAACTGGCGTACTCGGTAGTACGGTCGGCCTGGACCGCCGGCTGGTTCATTGCCATGGCCAGCTCGTAACAGTGGATCGCCACGGCCTGGGCCAGGTTCAACGAGGAAAAATCGGCGGTCGGAATGGTGGAGGTGAACTGGCAGAGGTCGAGTTCCCTGTTGGTCAGGCCGGTGTTCTCCGGGCCGAACATCAGGGCTGTCCGGTTGTTTGCGGCAAGCGGGGCAAGCCGGGCCATGACCTCCCGGGGTGACTGTTCAAGGACCCGCTGCCGGCCCCGGCGGGCGGTGGTCCCCACAATGAATTGAAAAGGGGCGGCGGCCTCGGCAGCATCCTCGTACACCATCATGTCGCGGATGAAGTGAGCGGCCTTGTGGGTGGCCATTTTCAGCATCCGCTCCTCGTCGGGCCGTTCCGCCGCGACCAGAATGAGTTGGCCGAGGCCGAAATTAAAGGCAATGCGGGCGGCGGCGCCGATATTTTCCGGATAACGGGGCCCGACCAGAATGATGGCCGTGCCGGGCAAATGGCGGGGATGCCGGCTTTCAGCAGCCATGCTGCATGAATGCGGAGGAGAAATAAATCGGTTCAGGCGTCGGAGCTTTTCATCTCCAGCGCTTTTTTCCGTTCGGTCTCAAAATCTTCGTCGTGCCCCCGGGCCGGGGTGCCGGTGATGCGCTTGAAAAAGGGGATGATGCCGCGTTCGGCGTTCTGCATTTCCTCCTCGGCCTCCTTGAGGGTGATCTGCCAGGCAGGGGCGAAGCCGGGGGCTTTTTCAAACATGATATCGATGGCCCGCTGGTACACCTGGGCCTGCCGGATTTCCTGGCGGCCCGGCTTCTGGTTCAATACCTGGATCATGTTGCGCAGGTTGTCCCGCTCCTGTTTGAGCTTCTCGATTTCCAGCTTGCGCCGTTCGTTTTCCGCCGAGTCGATTTCAAGCTTGGTGTGCAGATGTTCGCGCAGTTTTTTGACATTATTGATCAATTCCCGTATCCGCAGCATGGAGCGGAACCAGAAAAAAAGCCATAGGACTATGCCCACTGCCAGTCCGCGGAAAAAGGGGTTGGACAATATATTCATGTACCAGCTTGTCTCTTCCATTGATAGCCTCTCATGCCTTGGTTGCAGCGGGGATCGATCAGCGACGGGCAGTGGAACGGTTCGCGGGATGCAGGCCCGTCATCCGCGCATCTTTCCCTTCTCTTTATTGAATATGAAGCGGTTCGTCAAGAGAAGAAAAGAGATCGGGATGCAGGCGTTGCCGGTCAGCGCCGGAATTTTTCCAGGAAAGAACAGCCCAGGTACAGCAGGGCGGCGACGATGACAATGGTGGCGCCGGCGGGCAGATTGGGGACGTAGCTGATGACCAGTCCCCCGGTGGTGCTGACCAGGCTCAGGAAAACGGCCAGCAGCATCATGGCCGGCAGCCGGGTGGCCAGTTTCCCCGCCGCCGCCGCGGGCAGCGAAAGCAGGGCCACCACCAGGATGATGCCCACCACCTGCACCAGCAGCACGACCGTCAGCGCGATCAGGCAGAGAAAGACCGTGTTGTAGAGGTCGACCCGGATTCCGGAAATTCGGGCGAATTCCTCGTCGAAACTGATGGCCAGCAACTGGTTGTACAGGAAAAAGACGACCACCGCCAGGATCAGGTCAAGGGCCGCGATCAGGAGGAGGTCCCTGTCCGAGACCATCAGGATGTCGCCGAAGAGATAGCTCATCAGGTCCTCGTTGTACCCTCCTGTCTTGCTGATAAAGATAATGCCGATGGCCATGCCGATCGCCCAGACCGCGCTGAGGACGGTATCCAGCCGCATGCTGGCCCGGTTGAGCATGTAGGCGATGATCAGGGCCGCCAGCAGGGCTGCCAGGGTTGCCCCGGTGAGCGGGGTGAGAAAGGTCCAGCCCTGCTCCTTGCTGAAATAGCCGGCCACCCCCATGCCGCCGAGGGTGCAGTGGGCTATGGCGCCGGCGATATAGGTCATGCGCCGGACAGTGACATAACTGCCGACGATGCCGCAGGCAATGGACGCCATGATCCCGGTCAGCAGGGCGTACTGCAGAAAACGGAACTGCTGCAGATCAATCAGAAACTGGAGCATTCGTCGAATGGCCTTTGATGGAGCAGCGGTGATCGTGGCGGATCAGGGACATATCGTGGCCGTACAGGTCGATGATATTGTGCCCGGCCAACTCGCTGGTCGGGTGGACGTGAACCCGCTGGTTGACGCAGACCACGCTGGAGATGTGATGGTTGACAAAGCCGATGTCATGGGAGACGATGAGGATGGTCATCTTCCTGTTCAGATTTTCCAGGATCTCGTACAATTTTTCGCCGGCGGAGGTATCGACATTGGCCGTCGGTTCGTCGAACAAGAGCATGTCGGGGGAGGAAGCCAGGGCCCGGGCGATGAGGACCCGCTGACGCTGCCCGCCGGACAGTTCGGCAAAGGGGCGGGTCCGGTAGGCGAGCAGGTCGACGCTTGCCAGCGCCAGCTCGGCGGTCTGCTTCAATTTCCCGGAAAACGGTCCCGGGCCGCTTTTCCCGGCAAGCCCCATGAGCACCACGTCCAGCACGGAGACCGGAAAATTGCTGTCGAACTGCATGTGCTGGGGGACATATCCGAGACGATGGGACGACTTGTCCGGCGGCTGCCCGAACACGAGGATTTTTCCCCGGTCGGGCTGCAGCTGCCCCAGAATCAGGCGCAGAAGGGTGGTTTTGCCCCCGCCGTTGGGGCCGATGATCCCGATCATCTCCCGATCGTGAATCTGGAGGTTCACATCCAGCAGAACGGGTTCCCCGTTAAAGCTGAAATCGACCTGTTCAAAACTGACGACAATATCCGGGCACGCCGAAGAGTCCATTGCAGTCTCCTAATTGTCCGTTGCGGCCGGCAGAAAGGTAATTTTTTTGGCGAGGATGTCAACGTGTTCCAGCCGGACTTTGATCAGGTCGCCCAACTGATAGGTTCTGCCGGTCCGTTCGCCGATATATTTATGGGCCCGGTTGTCAAGAATATAGTAGTCATCGGTCAGTTCGGCCACCGGGACGGCCCCGCTGATGAATGATTCCAGCAGTTCGACGAAGAGCCCGAAGGCGCCTACCCCGGAAATAATCGCATCAAATTCCTCACCGACATGGTCCAGGAGGAAGAGACAGCTGAGCCGGGACCGGATGTTGCGTTCGACATCGACGGAGATCCTTTCGCGCCTGGACAGATGCAGGGCTGCTTCCTCCAGGCTGACCCCGCCGGGCACGATGGAGGGCTGTTCACCCTTCCCGCCGGACCGGTCGAGCAGGTTGTGAAGGGCTCGGTGAGCGACCAGGTCGGGGTAGCGCCGGATGGGCGAGGTGAAGTGCAGGTAGTGCTCGGCGGCCAGGCCGAAGTGCCCATTGTTTTCCGGCGAGTAGCGGGCCTGCTGCATGGTCCGGAGCATGAGGTTGTTGATGACGTACTGGGCCGGGGAGTGCTCCGCTGCCTTCACGACCCCGGCAAACCAGGAGGGGGACAGCTCGAAACGGGGCAGCGAAAGTCCCATGGCCACGGTTGTTTCGGTGAACTGCTCGACCTTGATCGGGTCGGGGCGTTCGTGGATGCGGTAGAGCACCGGCCGGCCCTTGCGGTCCATGGTCTCGGCCACGGCCTCGTTGGCGGCCAGCATGAACTCTTCGACGAGCTTGTGGGCCCGGTTGCGTTCGGCCCTGCCGATGGCCGCCACCTTGTCTTCCGCCAGGGTGATTGCCGATTCCGGGATGTCGAAGCCGATGGCCCCGCGCTTCATCCTCCGGCGCAGCAGCAGGTCGGCAAGGGTTTTCGCGGCGTCCAGCATGGGCAGCAGGGGCTGGTGGGCCTTCCGGGCCTTCCGGTCGTCGTCATAGAGGATCCGCCGAACCGTGGTGTAGGTGAACCGCTGCCGGCTGCGGATTATGCTTTTACCGAATTCCTGGCCGATGCGCTGCCCCTTGTTGTTGAAATCAAGGATCGCGGTAAAAGCCGGCCGATCCTGGTCCGGCACCAGACTGCACAGGTCGTTGGACAGCCGCTCGGGCAGCATGGGGATGACCAGGTCGGGAAAATAGACGCTGGTGCCGCGGCGGTACGCTTCAGTGTCGAGGGGCGAGCCAACCGGGACATAGTGGCTGACATCGGCGATGGAAACATACAGGCGGTATCCTGATCGGCGCCGCTCGACCGCGACGGCGTCGTCAAAATCCCTGGCATCATCTCCGTCGATGGTCACATGCGCTACATGGCGGAGGTCGAGCCGGTTTTCGCCCCATTCGGTCAGAGGGGCCAGGCCGGCCGCTTCCTGTTCCACCCGGGAGGGGAAGGTGCGGGCAAGTTCGAACTGTTCAATGGCCATCCTGATCTGCACCCGGGCGCTCAACGGGTCGCCCAGTATTTCAATGATCCTGCCTTCCGGAGGGCGGCCGTCACCCCCGTAATCAAGCATTTCCACCAGTACGGCCGTCTCAGGACGGGCGCCGAGGGAGTTGCCGGGGCGGATGAGGACCGAGAACGGCAACCGTTCGTTGTCCGGGGTCACGAATCCTTTTTTGCCGGCCGAAGTATACATGCCGCACAAAGTGGTGATGCCGCGGGCGAGCACCTTGACGACCCGGGCTTCCGGCCTGGCCCGGTCGGCGGATATGATTCGGATCAGCACCGTGTCGCCGTGGCTGGCGCCGTTGAGGTTGGACCGTGAGATAAACGGGTCCTTGCCTTTCTCGGCGGCTCCGGCAACGAGGGCGAAACCGAACCCCCTGCTGTTCAGCTCCAGGACGGCCCTGATCAGGCCCGCGTCACCGGCCGGCAGGTATCTGTTCCCCTGGCGGATGATCCGGCCTTTTTTTTCCAGCCCGGCCAGGATTTCCCTGATCGATGTCCGTTCATGCCGGGGCAGATCCAGACCGATGATCATTTCCCCCAGACCGACGGATTTCTCCTTCCCGGCAAGGAAGGCAAGAAGGCGGTCAGCCAGGAGGGTGCGGTGGTCGAGCCGTTCGGGATGACCCTTGTGCCGGCTTGTCTTCAGGGTCCGTCTGGAGGGTTGTTTGGCGATGCGCTTTTTCATTATGAAAATAAATTGGTTAAATCAGTGCAGAGGCATTATCTTCTGAAGGATGGGATTGAATACCATGCCGAAACTCCGGCCGTATTTTTTCTTTGTTCGACCGGCAACATTTGATAGAGTGGTTCGGATAACACTTTGATCCTGATCATTTTTCGTATCTTACACTATTTATGAACCACTGTCTGTCCATAAATCATAAAAGGGAATTTTCATCACCGGCCGCGGAGCAGTCGGATTGCGCTCGCCGAGGGCCGGAGCGGGCGGGCCTGTTGCCTGTCCGGGGCGGCGACGACGGCGGCAACAGGCCGTGCGGAGGCCTGCGGCAGACCGAACAGGGATTTCCGGCATTCCCCACCGGCAGCGTCCATGCAGTATAAGAAATTCGACATTGAGCAATACCGGCGGGTGATGGAGGGCCTGATCGGTTCGGGGCCTGAAACCCAGGTGTTCTGGCAGGCGCTTGATTTTGCCCTGGAAGCGCACGGCGAGCAATGGCGCCGGTCCGGGGATCCGTATATCATGCACCCCTGCAACGTGGCCCGCATTCTTGCCGAGGAGCTCGATATTCACAATGCGGAAATCCTGGCGGCAGCTCTCCTGCACGACACCGTCGAGGATGTTTCGTATGTGACTCCCGCCCTCATCAAGGACAAATTCGGCAGCAATGTCGAGGTTATTGTCGAGGGATGCACCAAGTTGACGCATTTCAGCGGCGACAAGCAGACCTTCAAGAAGATGGTGCACCGGAAAATTTTCAGCGGCGCCGCGGCCAAACCGGAGGTGATGCTGGTCAAGCTTGCCGACCGCCTGCACAACCTGCGGACGCTTTCCTCCATGCCCCGCCATAAACGGCAGAAGGTCGCGGACGAAACCCTCGACATCTATGCGCCCCTGGCCACCATCCTCGGCCTGTTCGCCATCAAGCGGGAGATGTACAACCTGGCCCTGGCCTACAAGTTTCCCCGCCAGGGCAGCCGGCTGCGGCAGCACATCAACAGGCTCAAGCAGGACAGCAGGGCGTTGAAGATCGTCGAGCAACTGCAGGCGGCCTTCGCCTTCGAGGGCATCGACGGCCGGGTATCGCTGCGGACCAAGGGATTGTGGGGATATTACGATGCCAGGCACCGGATACTGATCAAGGAAATCGAAAGTCCCCAGGAAATACTGATCGTGGCGGCGGACCGCAAGTCCTGCTACGAGGCCCTGGGCACCCTGAACCGGATCTATCCCCCCATTCCCAGGACTATCAGGGATTTTATCGCCAACCCGAAACCGACCGGCTATCAGGGGCTGCACGCCCGGGCCAATATCGAGGGGCAGAAATACCTGTTCAAGATCCGCACCGAGGAAATGGCTCTCCGGGCGCAGCGGGGACTGGTCCGCTTCTGGAGCGGGGACGGGAAGAAAAAAGGCCGTTTCGTCAAGAACCTGCAGGAAATGTTTGATATTCTCGGCAGCGACGAGGCGGTTTCCTACCGGGACATGATTGCAGCCAGCGGCCGCAAGGAGATCTATACCTACACGCCCCACGGCGATCTGATCTGCCTGCCGGTGAACTCCATCGTCCTCGATTTCGCCTTCAGCGTCCACACCGCCATCGGCCAGACCTGCATCGCGGCCATGATCGGCAACCGCCGGGTGGCGCCGGACCATGTCCTCAGTGACGGCGATGTGATCAAGATCATTCGCCAGAGCAAGCCGGTCAGGTTCGATCCCGACATTCAGCAGAAGTGCCAGACCCCGCGGGCGCGGTCGGAACTGGTCAAAATGTTCCGAAGCAGGCGCAGGGAGGTGACGGAAAGAATCGGCCAGTCGGTCCTGCACCAGGAAATGAAGCGGTACGGCCTTCCCTTTGAAATTATCCAGAAAGATGAAATGGGGGACGTGCTCGAATATTTCGGCATCGAGTCCCTGGATGAACTCTACCTGCAGGTCGGCATGGGCAAGATCCGGCTGCGGGAGCTGATCTATGAAGTCAGGACCGGTCTTTTCGGCGGCCAGGAGATCCTCCAGTCCCCGACCGGGGTTTTCAACCGGGTTGAACTCTCCACCATTGACCCGGTTGTGGTCAAATCGTCGGCCTGCTGCAAGCCCACGCCCCTGGACAAGGGGATTTTCGGCCTGCTGAGCGAACGGGGGCTGTCGCTCCACCGCAAGGATTGCGCCCAGCTGCAGAAAATAAAGTTTCAGCGCGAGGAAGCGGTGGACGTGCGCTGGGACCTGAAAAACACCACGGTGGTCAAGCCGCAGAAGGTGGTTATATTCGCCGCCAACCGCCAGCGGCTGTTCATGCTGCTGTCCGTCGCTCCCAGTGAAATGAAGATAATCGATATCATTGCCCTGACCCACAGACCGACCACAACTCCCGCCTGGGAAGTGAATTTCACCGCCCCCAACCTCTATGCCCTGAAAAAGATTTTCAAACACCTCGAGCGCTCGGAACTGCCCTACGAATTCATGCTCGAACAGTAGCTTTCCTTCCGGCGGTTGTCCTCAGGCCGCACCATCCCGTCCGGCTTGACAGGCGGGGGCAAATCCCGTACATTTCTAATTTTGAGGTATAAAATACCCTGGGCGACAACACTACCCTCACTGGAACATGTTTGGAATCGGTCTTCCTGAAATGCTCGTTATCCTGGCGGTCGGGCTTATCGTTGTCGGCCCCGACAAGCTGCCGGACCTCGCCAAGTCCGTGGCCAAAACCATACTCGAGCTGAAAAAGACCCTGAACCAGGTCAAGGCCAGCCTGGCGGACGAGGAGAATCTTCTCGGCTCGGTCAAGTCCGACCTGGACAAAGCGGCCGAGGACCTGAAAGGCAAGCTGCTGGAAGTCGAAGACTATACCCAGCCTGAATCGGACAAAAAACCAGGGGAAGACGCGCCTCCCGACCGGGAAGGCGTTGAAGCCGAAGAGCGGAAGCCCGACGCGGAAAGCGAACCTCCCCCCTCCGCCCCTGACACGACCCCGGCGGCACAGGACCCAGGCCGGGACGAAGCGGCCGACGATGATTCCGAAACTGCAGTAAAATGAATGCGGCCCTGGAACACTTTGCCCCGCATCACAAGGAACTGCGGAAACGGCTGGTCCGCATCATCATCAGCATAGTCCTGGCCGCCTGCCTGGTCTACCTGTTCATCGACCAAATCGTCGCCTTCTTCATGATGCCGCTGTTTTCAGCGTATCCGGCCCTGCAGAAACTGGTGTATACCAGGCTGACCGAGGCGTTTATCACCTACCTGAAGCTTTCCATGCTGCTGGGCGTGGTCCTCAGTTTCCCGGTTGTCGTCTACCAGGCATGGATGTTCGTGGCCCCGGGCCTCATGGACCATGAACGACGGCTGGCAAAAATAATCGTCTTCTGGTCCTCCTTTCTATTCCTTGGCGGGGTCGTTTTTTCCTTTTTTATCGTCCTGCCTCGCCTGCTTGCTTTTTTCATGAGTTATGCCGGCCCCAATCTGCAGCCCCTCCCCCGCCTGGGGCTGTATCTCACCTTTGTCGCCCGGATGGTGCTGGCCTTCGGCATCGCCTTTGAGATCCCTTTCCTGATGTTCATGATCAGCCGCGCCGGCCTGGTCAGCGCCGGCTACTTCAGGAACAAGCGGTTCTACTATTACATCGCCATCGTGGTCCTCGCCTTCCTGCTGACCGCCGGAGAACCGACGGCAACCGTCCTCCTCTCCTTCCCCCTGTTCGGCCTCTATGAGATCGGGATCCTGCTGGGGCGGATTTTCGGCAGAAAAAAGAAGCCGGTGGAAGATGCCGGCAGTCAGAACTCAAAGAAAGGATGACGGAACCCGGCTGCGTTGGGAGTAGGTAGTCGGTAGTTGGCAGTCTACAGTTTGGGGTTTGAAGCCTGCCGGCTTGTCGGTTAGAAGAGCCCCTCACCCGGCCTTTGGCCACCCTCTCCCCTCGGAGAGGGAAAATTAAAAAAACCTTCTCCTGGGGGAGAAGGTGCCCGGAGGGCGGATGAGGGGAAGCATCGTAGGTTGGGGTGATCCTCGCGAACCCCAACGCAACCGACTGAAATTGTTGGGGTTCGTGAACTCACCCCAACCTACGCCGGGCGAGCGGCTCTTCAAACCATCAGCGAAGCTGCAAACTCTCTTCCTGCTTCCCGCTTCTGAAATGCCCCCGACTGCCGACTGCCGACTGCCGACTGCCAACTCCCGGCGAAGCCGGGTGGGCTTACTTCATTGTGCCGTAAGCTTCTTCTCCACCTCCACGACAAGACTGGAGAGCAATCCGGCGCAGGCGATATACAGCCAGGCCCGGCCCGAGATGGGGGCGCTCTGGAAAAGCCGGTTCATGACGGGAAGATAGGTGTACACGAGCTGGATCAGCAGCATAAGCCCGGCGCCGCCCATCACCCACAGGTTGGTGAAAAAGCCGAGGGCAAAAGGCGACTTGGTCAGGGAGCGGCAGTTGAACAGATAGAAGAGCTCGACGACCACGAAGGTGTTGACCGCGACGGTCCTGGCCTGCTCGAGAGTGGCGCCCTGCCGCAGTTCGATGTGAAAGAGGATAAAGGTGCTGATCAGCAGGAGGAGGCCGACCAGGGCTATACGGATGCTGAGCTGCCGGGTCAGGATAGGTGTGTCCGGATGCCGTGGCGGCCGCAGCATGATGCCGGGCTCTTTGGGTTCAAAGGCCAGCATCAGGCCGAGGAAGCCGGCGGTGGTCATGTTGATCCACAGTATCTGGACGGGAAGGATGGGCAGGGTGATGCCGAGAAAGATGGCGGCGATGATGACCAGTCCCTCGCCGATATTGGTCGGCAGGGTCCAGACGATATACTTGGTCAGGTTGTCAAAGACGCCCCGGCCCTCCTCGACCGCCGCCTCGATCGAACTGAAATTGTCATCGGTCAGGACCATGGCCGCTGCCTCCTTGGCGACCTCGGTGCCATTGACTCCCATGGCTACGCCGATATCCGCCCGTTTCAATGCCGGGGCATCATTGACGCCGTCGCCGGTCATGGCGACCACATGGTTCCGTCCCTGCAGGGCCATGACCAGCCGGAGTTTCTGCTCCGGGGTGGTCCGGGCAAAGACGGAGGTATTGTGCGCGACATCGGCAAGGTCTTCATCGGACACCTTCGCCAGTTCGCTGCCGGTGATGATCCCTCTCCTTTCCCGGTCCTCCGACCCGGAATCGATAATGCCCAGCCTGCCGGCAATGGCCTTGGCGGTCAGGGCGTGGTCGCCGGTGATCATTTTGACCAGTATCCCGGCCCGCTGACAGGTCTCCACCGCCTCAAAGGCTTCTTGCCGCGGCGGATCCATCATTCCCTGCAGCCCGAGGAAGGTCAGGCCTGACAGGGTTTTCTCCGGGTCGATCCGATCGGACTCCGTGTCCTCCTTCTTCATGGCAAAGGCCAGGACCCGCAGACCATCCGCGGCCATTTTCTCCACCTGACCATGGATTTCGGCGGCATCGATGGAAACTTCCTTCCCGGAGCCGTCGAGCTGTTGTGTGCACGCCTCAAGCATGACTTCCACGCCGCCCTTGACAAACAATGTGCCGGTTCCGTCCTCGTCGCCGCGCACCAGGGTGGCCATGTATTTGCGGCCGGAGTCAAAGGGCAGGGTGTCGAGACGCTGCAGCCGATGGCGGTCGATATCGAGTTCCAGGCCGCCCTTGCCGGCGGCCGCGAGCAGCGCGCCCTCGGTGGGATCGCCCTGGACCTGCCAGATTCCGCCGTTTTCCTTCAGGAGGCTGTCGTTGCATACCACTCCGGCCAGCAGGCAGCGGAACAGAGCGGGATGGTCGGCGGCCTCCACCCGGTTCCCCTCGTGGGTGATATCTCCCTTGCCGGGATCGTATCCGCCGCCGCTCACGGAGTACATTGTGCCGCCGGCCAGGACGGCCTGAACGGTCATCTTGTTTTCCGTGAGGGTTCCGGTTTTGTCCGAACAGATGACGGTCGTGCTGCCCAGTGTTTCCACTGCCGGAAGCTTGCGGATGATGGCCTTGCGCCGGGCCATGCGCGAGACGCCGATGGCCAGGGTGATGGTCACTGCCGCGGGCAATCCTTCGGGGATGGCTCCGACGGCAAGGGCCACCGCGGCCATGAACATGTCAAACATACCCTGGCCGCGGATGAGGCCTATGGCGACGGTGACAGCCGCAAGGCCCAGGATCAGGTACAGCAGAAGATGACTGAACGCGGCGATCTTCCGCGTCAGGGGGGTTTCCAGTTCGCTGGCCGAGGCAATAAGCTGGGAAATCCGGCCCACCTCGGTCGCGTCGCCGGTGGCCACGACGATTCCCCTGGCCTGGCCGTGGGTCACCAGGGTCGTGGCATAGGCCATGTTCAGGCGGCTGGCAAGTTCGGTCTCCTCGTCAAGGACAGCGACGGACTTGTCCACGGGTTGGGATTCGCCGGTCAGGGCCGATTCGTCGATCTGCAGACCGCGTTCGTCAACCAGCCGTAAATCCGCGGGAACCTTGTCGCCGGACTCCAGGAGGACGATATCGCCGGGTACAACCTGATGGGAGGGGATGCGCGTTTTATCGCCGCCGCGCACCACCGTCGCCTCGCTGGTCATGGTCCGGGCCAGGGCGGCCAGGGCATGGACCGCCTTGGACTCCTGGAGATAGCCGACCACGGCGTTGGCCAGGACCACCCCGAAGATGACCGAGGAGTCGATCCATTCCCCCAGCAGGGCGGTGATGATGCCGGAGCCGATGAGGATATAGATGAGGGGCTGATGGAACTGGCGGAGAAACCGGACAAAAGAGCTTTCCGTCTTCCGGGTGGTGATGCTGTTGGGGCCGTGCTCTGCCAGGCGCTGCTCCGCCTCGTTTTCATCCAGGCCGCGGCCGGTGTCGGCCCGCCACCGGTCGGCGGTCTCCTCTACGGACAGGTTGTGCCAGTGGCGGTCGGCGGCGGGGGGCATCAGTTCCTCCTGCCCAGGACAAAAACGGTCCCTCTGACCCATTGGTCGCCTTCCCTGCGGCTGAGGGTGTTTTCGGCCAGCAGTTCAATCCAGCCGGACTCGCCGGCGGTTTTCCTGACATAGTCCGGATGGTGGGCATACCGGCCCGTGGGCTGAAGCATCCAGTTGTCCTCCTCGGCCTTTTCGATGGACAGGCAGAACAGCGCGTCCGGCGAAGCGCGCCGGGCGGCCGCTTCGAAGAGGGGGTGCAGATCCCCCCGGTAGATCAGCACGTCGGCCGCGACAAACAGGTCGTATACCGTTTCGGCATGGCGGAGAAAGGTGACGATCTCTTCCGTGTGGAGGCTCGTGTAGATCTGCTTTGCCGCCGCCTGTTCGATCATTTTTTCGGAGAGATCGACTCCGGACAGCTCCCGGCACGCGGTGCGAAACGCCTCCCCGGCCAGACCCGTGCCGCAGCCGAGATCAAGGCAGTGGTCATGGATTCTTTTTTTCGGCTCGATTCTGTCGAACTGGATGCGGAGATCGAGATAGAGATTATATCCCAGGTCATTGATCAGGTTTTCTTCAAAGGTGTGGCTGTAGTGGTCGAAAAGAGAACGAATGTATTCCGGGGGCGGCACATCGACCGGGGCGCCGATGAGAACGGAATGCATGTACCGGGCCGAGGCATGTTCAGGGTCCAGTTGCACAATTTTTCCATACATCTCGCGGGCCATGTCGTAGTCGCCCGCCAGGTGGTGCAGGTAGGCCAGGTTGTTCAGGGCCGGCAGGTGGTCCGGGGCCATGTCGACCAGCCGGGCGAAAACCGAGCGGGCCGCATCGATCTCACCGGCATCCCGGTAGCAGCACCCGAGATTGTAGCGGATGTCGGGGTCGGAGGGCGCCAGCTCCAGCGCCTTCAGGTAGGCCTTTTCCGCCTCGACGAACCGGTTGCCCTTTTTATAGGCCAGGCCGAGATTGTACAAGATATCTTCGTCATCCGGGCACAGTTCGGCGGCCCGGCTGTAAGCCGTGACCGCCCGGCAGAACTGCTCGGTCTGAAAATAGGCCAGTCCGAGATTGTAGTGCACATCCATCACATCGGGGGCCTGTTCGGCCACCTGGGCATAGAGGCTGATGGCCTCGACCGGCCGGCCCTGTTGATGGAGATCCAGGGCCTGGGCATAGAGGGCGTGCAGAGGGTCGTATTGGGGGTTGTTACTCATTGTTTTTGTTCGCGGACTGGGGGATGATTTCCTGTTTCAGCAGACAGCATGAGATGCGGTGCCGAGGGGTGCCGTCGGCACGATAATCGATATTGTCCGGCTGCAGCAGTTTGTTCATGACACAGCCTTCGGGAATGGTCAGGGGGAAGAAGCGGTCCTCGTTGATGCCTTCATGGCGGACGAGCCGGTTGTTTTCAATCCGGAAGGCATGGATGGGATAATCTTCGCACAGCGGGCATTGGTACACCCGGCCGTTGGGGAAGACAAAGTAATTTTCCGCCACGTTGGCGGCGCATTCGAACACTTCGCCGGGTTCGAGAAAGACCTTGGGATAGGTGACGTGCAGGCCAAGCTCCGCTGCTTCCGCCGCGACCGGCGGCACGACCCGGAGCCAGTGGTCGGGGTCGACCTGCCAGACGACTTCCCCCTCCTTTTTATCGGCGGCCGGCTTGCCGCGCAGGCCGATGACCTGGATAAAAAAACGCTTGACCCCCAGGGATTTGAGCAGCCGGGGCATTCTGTGCAGATGATCGATATTGAGGCTGGAAACGGTATAGATGACGCTGGTCCGGAACCCCTTGCCCACGGCCTTCCGCAGGTTTTCGGTGCAGACCGCGAAGGAGTTCTCCCCCCGGATCGGGTCATTGACGGCTGCATCCGGGCCGTCCAGGCTGAAGCTCAGGTAGTCGAGTTCCTTCGGCGTCACGCGGTTGAGAAAATCATGGAACAGGTAGCCGTTGGTGTCGACGGTGACCGCGAAGCGCATTGATTTGGCCGCGCGGATGATCGACGGGAGGTCCGGATGCAGGGTCGGTTCGCCGCCCAGCAGGATGAGGTTGGACGGCTCTTCCGGCCGGGCGAAGAGCCGCAGCCAGTCAATGACGGTTGCCGCGGACAGGGTTTCTGTGCCGTGCTGGGAGGCATTGATATAGCAGTGGCGGCAGGAGAGGTTGCAGGCTGTCAGGATGTGAAAGAAAACATTGCGCTCCCCGGGTTTGAAGCCGACGGTGCGGGCTGTTTGCGGCCGGGCGGTCATGATCTGTTCTCCATCGGCTGCGCGAGGGTGTAGCGGGCCAGGGGGCTGTCGCGCCAGTAATCATGACGGCGGAAAAAGTCCTGGAACATGGCCAGGCTCTCGGTCCGGAGGACGCCCTGGACCAGTTCGATCCGCATCCCGCTGTACAGGGAGGGCAATTGGCTGAGCGGCAGGGAGGTGCCGCCGCCCATCACGTCTTCATAGGCCCAGACGAACCGCCGGATTCCGGAAAGCAGCAGGGCGGCGAAGCACATCAGGCAGGGCTCCATGGTGGTGTAGGCGGTGACGCGGCTGCAGTCGACGCCCGGGAAATCGCGCAGCAACTCCCGCAGGGCAACGATTTCGGCGTGATCGAGTTCGTTGGCATGCGGACCGCTGCTGTTGCGCCGCCGGGCCCGGGCCACGGCCACACCGTCCCTGGCCAGGACGCAGCCCACGGGAAATTCCCCTTCCCGCAGGGCCGCTGCCGCCTCGGCCAGGGCAAGGTGCATCAAGTCTTCATGGTGTTCCATTCCCAACCTCACGTGTTCAGCGGCGGCATACATCCACCTGCTCCAGGTTAGGGGATATACCACGGACACGCTTTTCTGTCAAAGCAGAGCGGTCAGAGCTTGCGGCCGAATTGCAGGACGTTCCCGGGCACCGCGGCACCGGTGTGCGGCTGGACCAGTTCATAACCATGGCTGGTAAAGGGAAGAAAGACCAGGGTCCGGGCCGCGACCTTGAGCCGGGCCCCGGGCAGGGCGGGATGGACGCTGTCCGGGCTGACCGCGCAGGCGGCCAGGGTGATTTTGACGGCCTGTCGGGCTTCCTTTTCGGCCAGGGTGACCGAAAAGAAACCGGGAACGACATGACCATCCTCCGGCCGCAGCCGCCACTGGCTGACGGTCAGGGCGCGCGCCAAGCGCAGGAATGTCCGGGGCCGCACCTTGAAGGCGGGGATCCAGTAGCTCATGGCCCGGTCCCGCCACAGGGGCCCGGGCAGGAGCGGCTGATTGCACCGCTCGATGAAATCGCCGAAACTGGAGATTGCCAGGGCCGGAACAGCGGCGGTAATTTTCCAGAAGGGGAGATAGAGGGAGGTCTCCGGACCGCCGGGCTGCACCTGCCAGTCGGTCCGTTGCAGGCCGTGGTCGCCGACCTCCCAGGCGCTGTCGCAGTTGTCGCAGGTCAGCACCAGGCAGTCCCCTGCGCCGTCCAGGCTCCAGCCGCAGCGAGGGCACAGGGCGGGCAGAAAACTTGTCTGCCAGCGGGGGTTGAAGGGGACTCCGCTGAGGGAAAGCGACTCCAGCCGCTCCAGGGGGACAAGGGGATTGTCGGTGACGGCGTCGATCAGATGGGAGTTGTCCCGGGCCAGGGGGAGGTAAATGAGGCTGAACGTGTCGCCGACGGCGGCCCGGTGATATTCGCTGCGGCCTCTATTGCCGCTCCAGCCGACTGCTCCCGTTCCGTTTTCCATGAGGGCGCCGGCCTTGACCGACATCCGCAGAAACCTGTTCCCGGTGCCCGGGGTGACGGGGGCAAGTTTCATGGCCTGCGGCCGCACGCCAAGGGTGGGAGGCAGGCCGGGCAGGGGGTGTCCGAGCCTGGTGGTGTCGATGATCCGGTGGGCGATGCCGTTCTCGGACACGGAGTAGACCGTGCTTTTCAGGCGCAGATAGGGGACATACAGCAGTTCGCCGCGCTCCGCTTCCGCGGCCCTGACCGGCAGCAGGTAGCGAAAGGCGCCCCTGCTCCGCAGGAAATTTTTGACCCCGCAGTAGGGGCAGGTCAGCAAACGGTCTGTTTCGGCCAGGGTGACGGGAGCGCCGCACTGGGGGCAGCTCTGTTCAACGCGCAGTTCCATTCAGCCGAGTTTGCTGCCGCACTGGTTGCAGAAGGTGGCGCCGGGAAGGTTCTCCGCCCTGCATTCGGGGCAGCGGCCGGCCTGGGGCTGCTCGGAGGCCGGATGGCCGCAGCGGGGGCAGAATCGGGAATTCGGGGTCAGGTTCTTGCCGCAGTTGGCGCACTGTCTGAGAATAACCTGCTGGTGGCCGCAATAGGGGCAGAACCGGGCATCGGCCGGGATGGCCCGGCGGCATTCGGAGCAGTGGCTTGGTGCCTGCTGTCCGGCGCCGGCCGCTCCTCCCCCGGCCTGCAGATTGCCGAACATGGCGGGCATCATCAGCCCCATGCCCAGCCCGAGGCCCGCGCCGGCCTCTCCGGGTGATTCAGCGGCCTTTTCCATGGCCATGGCCGCCTTCATGCGGACAAAGTTGTCCATGTCCCGGATCACGCTCAGCCGGCTGCGGTCGTCAATGGCCCCCTGGACTTCCTCGGGCGGGGTGATGGAAGTGATATACAGGTCGTCCAGCGCCAGCCCGAAGCGGATGAAATCCCTGGCCAGCCTTTTTTTGAGGCCCGCGGCCAGCTCGTCGAACCGGCCGGGCAGGTTGAATATGGTGTCAAGCTCCTCGCCGAGGTGATCGTTGAACCGGGAGACGATGACCCGCTTGAGATATTCGTTGACCTGGCTGGTCGTGTATTTGCCCATGGTGCCGGCCATGGTGTTGATGAACAGCACCGGCTGGATGATTCGCAGGTTGAAGACCCCGTGGGCCCGGAGCCTGATGAGCCCCAGTTCCGCGTCCCGGAAGGCGACGGGGTCGCGGGTTCCCCACTTGAGGTTGGTGAAGACCTTGAGGTTGACAAAATAGACCTCGGCCCGCAGAGGGCTGGTCATGGCCCAGGGGGTGGCCAGGATCTTGGTGAGGATCGGGACGTTGCCGGTCTTGAGGGTGTGGCGGCCGGGACCGAAGGCATCGCAGGCCCGCCCCTTGTAGAACAGCACAGCGGCCTGGCTCTCGCGGACAGTGAGTTGGGCGCCCCATTTGATTTCACCGGAACCGTGCTCCGGCAGGCGGTGCAGCAGTTCCTGTCCGGTTTCGTCGAACCACTCCAGGATTTCCAGGAATACGATATTATTCACGCCCATGCTCTCCCCTCCCGTCTCGAATTTGCGGAAAATGACCGGCTGGTGGATTATAGTACGGAGCAGCCCTGATGACCAAGGGGAAATTCTCCTTGATGATCCGGTCAAAAAAGAATAAACGGGAACAAGCAACCCGAATGGCGTCCGGAAAATGTTGCCGCAAGGTCGCCGGCAGATCAATCTGCTGCCGGACGTAGCCGGGTCGGCCGGAAATCAGGCTGATTACGCAACCCACTTTCAGGAGGAACCTTGATGAAGAGTATCGTTGTCGCCCTTGCCCTGCTGTTGATGCCCTTGGCGGCCGCGGCCCAGCCCATGATGGGAATGGACCAGGCGGACATGCAGAAGTTCATGCAGGCGATGCAGGAAATGCAGGCCTGCATGGAAAAAGTTGACCAGGCGGAGCTGGAGGCGCTGGAAAAGCGGGGGGAGGAATTCGACGCTGAAATCAGAGCCCTGTGCGCCCAGGGAAAGCGGGACGAGGCGCAGAAAAAGGCCGTTGCCTACGGCAAGGAAATGGCTGACAACCCTGTTATCCAACAGATCCGGGCATGCACCGAGAAGTTCGCCGATATACTCCCGAAAGAGGAACAGCCATTTTTGGATGATTTCGATTTCAGCGACCGCCACATCTGCGACGAGGAATAGCCCCGGCTTCGCCGGCTGAAGCCGGGGAGGCAGTAGCTGTTTAGGCTGTAGGCTGTTAGGAATATGAGGCTGAAGCTGTTTAGGCTGTAGGCTGTTAGTTTCGTAGGTTGGGGTGAGCCAGCGAACCCCAACGCAACCGGTTGAAATTGTTGGGGTTCGCTAACTCGCCCCAACCTACGCCGGTCGAGCGGCTCTTCAAACCACCAGCGAAGCTGCAAACTCCTTCTGGCTTCTGTCCTCTGACTTCTGTCTTCTGGTATGCTGCCAGCTCCCCGGCATAGCCGGGTTCTCCCCTCATCCGCCCTCCGGGCACCTTCTCCCCCAGGAGAAGGGTGTTTCAAGTTCGCTGACGCGAACGGTATGAGGTTCGAGGTTCAAGGTGCGAGGTTTTGATTTTGAAGCTTTCAGCTTTCGGCTGGATTGGATTCTTCGTATTTTTCAAACATCAGTCACGTAGGTTGGGCTGAGCCAGCGAACCCCAACGCAACCGGTTGAAATTGTTGGGATTCGCTAACCACCCCAACCTTTCCCCGGGCGAGCGGCTCTTCAAACCACCAGCGAAGCTGCAAACTCCTTCTGGCTTCTGTCCTCTGACTTCTGTCTTCTGGTATGCTGCCAGCTCCCCGGCATAGCCGGGTTCTCCCCTCATCCGCCCTCCGGGCACCTTCTCCCCCAGGAGAAGGGTGTTTCAAGTTCGCTGACGCGAAAGGTATGAGGTTCGAGGTTCAAGGTGCGAGGTTTTGATTTTGAAGCTTTCAGCTTTCGGCTGGATTGGGTTCTTCGTATTTTTCAAACATCAGTCACGT
>Ga0209164_1001857_pt1 | contig 24892 bp, 20 predicted proteins | sample MTBNYHSulfiMetaG_FD_187458 | JGI IMG/M metagenome (GOLD analysis project Ga0209164, IMG submission 187458) | Enrichment culture microbial communities from rom New York Harbor, USA that are MTBE-degrading - MTBE-NYH (New York Harbor Sulfidogenic)... | ecosystem: Environmental > Aquatic > Marine >... | reverse complement strand
CCCGCACCGATGCGGCCGCATCGCTTGCATCAGCCGCGGCGGGCGCTAGCCGTTCGCCACCCGCGTACGCGGCCACCAGCTGCCGGTCGAGCCAGTCGCCCGCGCGCGCCGACAGGTTGTCGCGCGCGATCAGTCCCACCGCCGCCGCGAGCACGTGCCGGTGGTCGAGGTGGTCCTCGACCCAGTAGCGCTCGTGCGCGTCAGGCAGCGGGCTGCCGCACGCATCGGTGGCCGCCACAGGCGCGAGGTTCGCGAAGCGCTCGGCGGCTTCGGCCCGTGTGGTCCACTGGAAATGCGCGCCGAGCTTGAGCAGCCGGCCGCTGTCGTCGTCGCCGATGCGGGGGTGGGCGCCGCCGGGTGTGGCCGTGTCGCGCACGAACTCCGCGGCGCGCTCCAAGCGCTCGACGACCGCCCGAGGCACCGCCTCCGCACCGTCGATCCCGACCACGAGCGCCGTGCCGTAGATCGCCATCTCCGCCGAGAGGCGGTGATACCCGGTCGACGCCTCGTAGTTGCCGCCGTCGGCCGAGAACTGCTCCGTGATCTGGCCGAAGAGCTCGCCGCGCGCGAAGCCCCACCACTCGCGGGTCTCGTCGGTGGCGGGCAGGTAGGCCGCCGCAAACAGCAGCCCCACGATGTCGGCCAGGTAGTGGTTGCCGCGGAAGGCAGGGTCGCCCTCGAGGTTGTCGCGGATGTGGCGGCCGTGCTCGTGCACCGAGCGCGCGAACAGCGCGGGGAACTCGTCTTCGGCATCCCATTGCACGCCCGCCGCGCCGAACAGGTCCCAGGCCACGAGCCAGTTGACCACGCGGATCCCCGCGTCCATCGAACAGGCCCAGTTCACGCCGAAGCGCGGCGGGTTGGTGGCTATGAAGTCGAGCACCTGGTTGCGGAACTCGCGGGCGAGCAGCGAGCGGTCCTCGGCAGGTGACCAGCACGCCAGCAGCGCCATCTGCGGCAGGTGGTGGCAGCGCGCGAGCTCCCACGGCACCTTGATGTCGGCGCCGCGTTCCGGCGTGATCGGTATATCGCGGTACCACGTCGCCTCTGTCCACCGGTAGCCCGAGCGGATGTCGAGGTGCCAGTCGATGGGCGTGTGGTCGCGGTCGAGCAGCGACCAGATGCGGCGCGCTTCGCGCAGGTTGGGCGGTGAGACGCGGTCGCGCAGCCAGGCGCCTTGCGGATCGAGGGTCGGCGCGGGCACCGGGTCGAACGCGATGCCTTCAAGCCCGCCACAGTGCATGCCGTGCTCCACGCGGACCCAACCCGAGCCCAGGATGTCGAAGCGGTGCTCCAGGCAGTTGTCGCACACGGCTTCGAGCCACTCGAGACCGGCGATGCGCTTGGGGACGCTTAAACCGCGCGAGAGCTCGGCCTCCGGGGCGTCGGAGACATACGTGATCTCGCCGGTGTCGGCGGTGCGCTGCTCGCGGTCGCGGCGCGTGGCATCCGAGCGGCTCGCGAGCTTGGCGAGCGCCCCGCGCAACCCGAGTTCGCGTATGCGACGCCACACGTATGACGCGCGAGAGCTCATCGGCCGCTCAGCGCGTCCTCCACGAGAAACGCGATCTCCATCGCCTGGACCTGCTGCCACAGCGGAATGGGCGACTCGGAGCCGTCCCGGATCGCATCAGCGAACGCGATCAGCTCGGCCCGGTGACCCTTGTCCGGCGTCTGGGTTCTCACGCCCTCTGCCGAGGAGCCCGCCACGTCGAGCGAGCGGTAGTCGTTGAGCGTGTAGACCACGCCGTCGCAGAACAGCTCCATCTGCTCCTTCGGGTGGTCCGGCGAGCCCATCGCCGTGTAGGTCAGCGTGGCCACCGAACCGTCTTCGAACGCGGCGGTCATCGAGAAGTTGTCGGAAGGCACGTACTTGCCGCCCGAGGGCGCGATCGCACGCGCGGTGACGCTCGTGACGCGCGAGCCGGTCAGGTACGTGAACAAGTCGTAGATGTGGCATGCCTCGCCTACGTTGCGGCCGCCCCCCTGCTCGGGGTCGTGCACCCAGTGGTCGAGCGGCACGTATCCCGCGTTCATGCGGTAGTCGATCATCATGGGCGCGGAGCGCTGGCGCGTGAGCGACGCGAGCCGCCGCGCCGCAGGCGAGAAGCGGCGGTTGAAGCCGGTCAGCAGCAGCGGCGCGGACTCGCGGCCGTCAAAGAATGCGGTCACGCCGGCAAGCTCCGCCGCGTTCATCACGAGCGGTTTCTCGACGAGCACGTGCTTGCCGGCCTCGAGCGCGCGCAGCGCCATGTCGGCGTGCAGGTCGTGGCGCGTGGCGACGAGCACGGCATCCACGTCGGCATCCGCGATCACGGCCGCAAAGTCGGTCGACGAGTAGTCGGCGCCGTAGTGCTTGGCCACGTCGGCGGCGTTCGCGCCCGTGCGCGTGACGACCGCCTGCAGGTGGTAGCGGTCGGACAGCGATGCGAGATTGGGCAGGTGCGTGGTCTTGGCGAAGCCGCCGGCTCCTATCACGGCGATGCGGATCTGCCCGTCGCGGGCCGGCATGACCGACGGCTCGAGCACCCGCCGCGAGAAGCGGTCGGCGGCCGAGCTGGGGTACTCAAGTAGCACCAGCAGCGGCGCGTCACCGGCGCCGGACTGCAGGGCAGCGTACGCATCGGGCGCCTCGTCTATCGAGTACACCGCGTCTGTCAGCGGCTCGACCTGCATGCGACCTTCGGCGAGCATGCGCAGGTACTCGGCCATGTTGCGGTTCTCGGTCCAGCGCACGTACCCGACCGGGTAGTCCAGCCCGTGCTCCTCGTAGGCGGCATCGTAGCGGCCCGGCCCGTACGAGGTGGAGATCAGAAAGTCGAGCTCCTTTTCGTACATGTCGGCGCGGTCGATATCGAGGCCGACATCGCCCACGAGAACCACGCGGCCCTTCTTGCGGCACAGCTTGAACGCCGTGGACACGATCTCGTTGCTCGGCGCGGCTGCGGTGATGATCACGCCGTCGGCCCCGTGCCCCTCGGTCAGGCGCAGGATCGCCTCGACAGAGGCCTCCAGGCCCGTGCCGAGCTCGCCTTCCATCCCCAGGCCCACCGCACGCTCCACACGCTGCGCGTCAAGATCGCTGCCGAAGACTCGGCACCCGTTGGCCTGAAGCATCTGCACGGTGAGCTGGCCGAGGATCCCCAATCCGATGACCACGAACGTCTCGCCCAGCGTGGGCTCGGCCCGCCGCACGCCCTGCATGGCGATCGCACCGAGCGTGACGGTAGCCGCCTGCGCGCTCGGCACGCCGTCGGGCACCGGCACCACGAGATTGCGCGGCACGGCGATGACCTCGGCGTGGTTCGCAAGTCCGGCACCGGCGCAGGCGACGTGCTGACCCACCGCCAGATCGGTCACGCCTTCGCCGAGTTCCGCCACCACTCCGGCGGCCGAATAGCCCGTCTGCGCCGCGGACTGCAACTTGCCCTGCACGATGTCGCGGGTCTTTGTGAGCCCCTCGCTGAGCACCATGTCCACAACGCGCCGCACGTTCTCCGGCTGCGCGAGAGCGCGCTTCCACAGCGGCGTGCCGCTGGCCCGGACGCCCGAGAGCTCCGTGCCCACCGAGACGGCAGAGTGCGCGACCGCCACGAGCACGGTCCCGGGCTCGGCTGTTGGCGTTGGGACGTCTTCGACTACGACCTCTCCGGACCTGACGAGCACTTGCTTCATGCGTTCGGGCTCCTTGGGGCCGGGTGTATGTCCTGCTCACAGATGCTAGGGGATTTGGAGCGCCAGCGCACGTGACGACATCGAAGCGGCCCGCCGTATTACCTGCCGAGGAGCCGCTCGTACACGTCGAGCAGCGTACGCTTCTGCACCGGCCAGTTGTACGTGGTCTCGGCGGCCTCGCGCCCGCGCCTCGCCATCTCGGCGCGCTCGGAAGGGTGCTCGATGAGCCAGTTGATCGCGTCTGCCATCGACTGCGGGTCGCGCGGAGTGGCGGTGACACCGACGCCCTCTCCCTCGGCGATCCGCTTTAGGCCAGGCAGGTCGGCGACCGCCATCGGCACGCCGGCCATCATGTACAAGAAGAGCCGGTTCGGCCACGCGTGCTGATGGCTCACGGTGACGCCATCGTGAAACACCGTGCCCACCGTGACGCCGCACGTGTACGAGTAGACCTCCTCGGTGGGTAGCCAGCCGGTGAAGATGACGCGGTCTTCGAGACCGAGCGCCTGCACGCGCTCTCGCATCGGTTGCTCACCCGCACCCGTTCCCATGACCACGAGCGCGGCATCGGGCACATGCTGCATCGCCTCGACCAGCTCAATCAGCGACCGCCCCACTTCGAGCAAGAGCCCCTGGTACAGCACGATCGGCGTCTCGTCAGGTATCCCATACTCCTCGCGTAGCCGGGAGCCTTCGCATGGCGGCATGATCTCCTCGGGCACGTTCGGGACCACGACCGGCTCACCGCCGTAGCGCTCCTTCAGGATCTCAGCCAGTCCGGGAGACACGGTCACGATTGCGTCGGCCTGCGGCACGTAACGGCGTTCCATGCGCCGCCAGTGCGCCACCACGAACGACCGTGCTTTCTGCTCGAGAGAGTCGGGGAACAGCTCGTGGTCATCGTAGATGACCTTCGCGTCTCGCTCCGCCGCCGCACGAACGCCGGGCGCCAGAGCCGGCAGGTCGTGGCAGTGCACGAGATCGGGATTCCACGCTGCGATCGCCTGGGTCAACTCGGCATCGCGCCTGCGTGACGCCGATATCTTGGCGATGGGACGGCGCCATGGAGCAGTCTCGGGCGTGGCGACGCGCCGGATCTCGTAGCCCCCGCGCTTCTCGACCGCGGGAAGGTCGTCACCGCGTGCGCAGAAGATGGCGACCTCGTGCCCTGCCCCGGCGACCGCACTTGCGGCCCGGTCGATGCGGCGGTCCCACCGCATGTCGTGCAGCACGACCATGGCGACGCGGCTCATCTGTGGCCCCCTGCCGAGCCGGTGCTGGTGATGCCTATCGCCGAGAGCAGCGTCGCTTCCTGGCTCCGCCACGCGTAACGCTCACATGCCTGCGCCGCGTTGCGCTTCATGCGATCGAGCGCCTCGGCATCGGACACAACGTCCTGCAGCGCGCGAGCGAGATCGGTTTCGTCCTCGGGTTCGAAGAGCGCGCCGCATTGCTCGCGAGTCACGATCTCCTCGATCATCGGCAGGCGTACGCCGAGGACTGCGATCCCCCCACCCAGGTAGTCGAGCAGCTTGTTCGGGGCCGCCAGCCGGTCGTTCAGCGTCTGCGCCTTGTAGATGACGACGCCAACGTCGTGCTCGTGCGCGGCCGTGACGACCTGGTCCGGCGGGACCGGATCGATGAAGTGCACGGTGTCCGCGAGGGCGAGCTCTTCTACGAGATCCTTCAAGCGCTGCTCATCGGCGCCGAATCCCTGGAGAGACAGGACCGCCTTTCCCCGGACCGCCTTCATGGCACGCACGAGCATGTCGATGCCGCGCGCCGCAGTCAGTCCGCCCTGGTATATGAGACGTACCGGCGCTGCTGCGGGACCGGTACTACCCAGGCATTCGAGCGGTCCGTTGAGCACAACCGCCGGCTTGGCGATGCCGTAGCGCTTCGCGAACTCCCGTGCGCGCTGTTCGTTCACCGTGATCACAACGTCCGCCTTGCGGATCAGCCGACGCTCGGTCATCCCCCACAGCGCCTTGTACAGCCACGAGCGCGGCGGCGACATCTCGGTGAACAGCTCGTGGGCGTCGTAGACCAGATGGCAGCCCGTCTCTCGTTTGATGCGCCAGCCAGCCGGCAAGGTATTGAGATCGCACGCAATGACGACTCTGGGCTGCAGCTTGGTGACAGCGTCCGCGAGTTTGCGGTTGTCACGGTGCCGCCCGAGCCAGTGGCGCACGTCTCCGAGAAGACCCCCATATGCCGAGGAACCCGCCGAAGACCCGCCGCCGGCACCCGCCCCCGTCGCCGCTGGCTTCGCCGAAGCAAGCTTGTCTGTGGTACGGACCCGCAGGATCCTGTCGTGGCCCGTGGTCTCCCACTCGGGATCGCTGTCGCGCGTGACGACGCCGACACGAACGACATCGAGTCCGGCAGCTGCAAGCGTCTGCGACTCCTTCAGCACACGAGCGTCATGCTCGAGTCCTTTGAGGACGAGGATGGCAGCATCAGCAGGACTCAGATCTGAGCTGGATCCTGGCGTGGCCACAGTGCTCATCCGTAGATCTGGAGCTCGAACAGCTTGCGATACGCGCCGTCCTTAGCGAGGAGCTCCTCGTGGGTACCCCGCTCCACAATGCGGCCCTGTTCGAGAACCAGGATCTGGTCCGCGTGCTGAACGGTCGAGAGGCGGTGCGCGATGACAATCATCGTCGTTTGCTCACGAATGGATGAGAGCGCCTCCTGAATGTAGGTCTCCGACTCGGAATCCAATGCGCTTGTCGGCTCATCCAGTATCAAGATGTCGGGCTGTTGCAGAAACGTACGCGCAAGGGCGAGGCGCTGCCTCTGACCGCCTGACAAACGAACTCCGCGATCGCCAATGTTCGTTTCCAGCCCCTGTGGAAGGTCGCGAACGAATTCGGCACTGAAGCTCGACTCGAGGGCAACTTGGATATCGCGGTCAGTAACCTCCCTCTCCAAGCCGTACGTCAGATTGCCCAGAATGCTGTCGTTGAACAAGACAGCATCTTGTGTCATGAAGCCAATCTTGCGGCGGAGGGACCGCAGGCGATACTCCTGGACCGGAACTGAGTCAATCAGGAGGACGCCACTTGTAGCTTCCCTTAGCCGTGGCACAAGATCCACGAGCGTCGATTTGCCTGCTCCGGACCTGCCAACGATGGCGATCAATGAACCCTTGGGAATCTCTAGGGCGACGTCAACAAGTACCTGAGGATTCTCCTCGTCATCCCCATATCTGAAGCCGACATGATCGAACCGAATCGCCTCACCGAGACCCTGGAATTCACGGCTCCCGTCGACAACTGCCTGACGAGAGTCCCTTGCCTGCTTGATGACCCTTTGGGTGTATTCGAGGCTGTCTATGGTGGTGGAGAAGGCCTGTCTCGCCAGATTGAACTCGCGCGATTTCGCATTAAGTCGCAACAGGACAAAAAGAAAGAGTCCCAGTCCCGCAAGTGACGCTCCGGTGAACTCCACGCCCACGTATAGGATGATGAATGCCGATGCCATCAGCATCGGGTCCATCAGGGACTCCAGTCCTGCCTTGAGTCGTGCAATGCCTATCTGTCCTTCTTCAAGTGTGTGTGTGATCTTCGCTACCTTGTTCGCTTCCTCTTCCTCTTGACCGCGCATCTTGATTAGCCGGACAGCCTGAATTCGGTCAGAGACCGCAACCGTGGTATCGATCCCTAGGCGGGATATCTCCGCTCCGTGCCGCCGGGTCTTCTTGCTGTTCGTTCGCGCAAGAGCGGTGATAGCGTACATGACCACAACAGCGATTAGCGTAAGCGGGAGCGCGAGGTACGCCAGGAGTGCGACGTACAGGGCGATCAGCACCCCTGAAGCCAGCATCTGCATGGTTTGGTGGACCGCTTGCCCCCCGCGATATATCTGCGTGATCAGTGCATCCACTAAGTCGCCCGTCCGGCGTGCGGAGATGAACGCCAAGTCAGCGTTCAGCACCGCATCGAAACCCTTGATCCTGAGCCGGGACATGGCGCCGTTCATGACGGTCGCTGAGTATGTCTGATAGATGAAGTAGATGGCCTGTCGCGCCAAGATGGGAAGGAACGCCAAGACCATCAGAACCAGTAGGCTGGGTTCCAGGTTCACTGCTTCGAGACCTGATGTGAGTACGCCCCAAATGGCGCTCTGCTGTGCGAGGAGTGTGGCATCCGGATTCTCTACGTACTGCAAGATAGGGAGAATCAACCCTATGCCGAAGCCCTCGAAGACCGCGTAGAGGACCGCGAGGGAGAGAAGGATCGCTGTCTCCCGCTTGCCGACCTCGAGGATCGAGAACACGCGCTTGAGGGCGCGCAAACGGTTTGTGGGAGAGAAAGTCACCAGGGCCACTACCTCCGTCTTCCTTCTTCGACAGTAGAGGAAACCCGACGTGCCAGGAATGGGGTGAGTCTACTCAACCGATCGCGGACCCTCACTCGTTCTTGCGCAACAACAGCGCAGTGAGCTGATACAGCTCATCCGCCGTCACGCGTTCGTACGGGTACTCCCTCTCACCGAATGTCCAGAGTTCCCCGCTGAAGATGCGGAAGTAATCCTGGCGCTTGATCGAGGCCTTGTTGTCCCGGATCCAGTCTCGGACCTCGCCTGGACTGAATACTTGGGCGATATACGCAAAGTCTTTGCCGTAGCTTGCCTCGGGCAGCTCGTAGACATTCCTGATGTAGCCCTCAGGCGAGAAGGGCACCGTGACTACCAGATGTCCACCAGGACGGAGCAAATCGAACATTCTTCGCACCGCAAGAGCATGATCCGGTATGTGCTCAAGAACGCTGATACACGTGACCATATCGAAAGGACCCCGGGTCACAGGGTTCAGTATGTCGTCCTCGACAATGTGGTAGTGGCGGTTGCGCAGCCCACTTGAGCCCCAGTAGCCGGATACTTCATCGATTGCTGTCACCATGCAGCCACAAGATCTCATGAGTGCCGGCCAGGGAGACTTGCCTGATCCAACGTCCAGCACATGTATGGGGACAGTGTCAGAAATGCATTCCAGGGCGAATGAGTACTCAAGAGGGCGCTCATACAACTTGGTGAACTTCTGGTTCTCCCATTCTTGTCGATTGAGCCGGCGAATGTACCAATCACCAAGTTTGCGTATCAGACGCTTCACAATTCTCCTCGCGGTCGGCACGTAAGAGGGTATCCTACGGACCTCGATTCACAAACTCGCTGTTGAGTGTCGGTTATCTTTGTGAAGACCGAGCAGAAAGGGTCTGTCACCCGATGAGACTGCTGTTGATTGCGCACAAGTTCCCCCCGTACCCGTTGGTTGGTGCGCGACGATGGGCGAAATTCTCTAAGTACCTTGCTCGTCAAGGTCATGAAGTCGACGTCATGACACTTGACTGGGGCCCAGAGACGAGCGACGCCATGGAGGATGTCGCAGATGAAGCCATTCGGATTCACCGCACGCCCTCCTGTGCTCCTCATCGGGCTCTTGCATTTCGCCGGAATGACACCCTGCGTGGGAGATTGCTCAATCGCATGGTTGGAGCCGCACGGCACTTCGACTGGATCGGGCTCTCAGATGAGCCACGCTGGTGGGGACTTTCTCTCATCCCCGCGGCCAAGAAGATCATCCGCTCTCGAGATGTGGAGCTAGTGGTCGCAACAGGGGGACCATTCCTGACGAACTACTGGGCGGCCAGACTCAAGGAAGCTATTCCGACTGTTCCCTTAATCCAGGAATTCAGAGATCCATGGACCGATCGTCTCAGCGCGATTGGCAGACACGGCCGTGAGATGTCGGTCGCTGTTGAAAGAGAGCGTCGTGTAGTGCTCTCCGCAGACTCCTTTGTGACGGTCTCGGACACGTGGGGAGATGTGATACGGGAGAAGCGCCCTGGTCTGGATGTATACGTCGTTCCCAACGGATACGATCCTGAAGACTACGTTCATGCAGGTCGACTACGCCAGGACATCTTCAGAATCATCCACACCGGGAGGCCCTTCGCAGGCAGAGAGCAGCCACTTCGCGCCTTTCTTACGGCAGTGAGGCGGCTTCATCCGCACACACCGTTGCTTGCGGTGGACTTCTACGGGGGATTCCCTGATCCATTCTTATCCGAGTTCAGTGATCTGCTGTCGTCTGGCATTGTGAGAGCGCATCCCCCAGTCCCGCCGAAAGCGGTGCCTGGGCTCCTCGCAGACTCTGTGCTGTGCCTACATCTAAACGCTGCACACACACCGGGGGCGTTGAGTACAAAGATCTACGAGTATGCGGCTGCGGGACGCCCTGTCTTCAGCATGAACTACGGCGGGGAAGTCGACGCGCTGATCAATGCGCATGCTCTGGGTTGGTCCGTTAACGCAACCACCCCTGACTTCGCGATGGCCGCACTCGCGGGGGCGTACGAGACATGGCGGGCGGGGGGCTTGGTCGAATGGCACGGAGTGGGTGTCGAGAGATTCAGTCTGGATTCACTCGCTCGCGACTACGCGGAGATAATGGGGCACACCGCCGCCAAGCTAGATCAGGCGATGCAGCGTTAGCCAACGTTCAAGTGCGTAGATGCGCCAAGCGCGGGTCCAGTCGCTGCTTGTGCCCGATATGTAGTTCCGGAGGAAGTCGATACCGCCATCCCGCCTTGCGAGGAACGAGAATGTTGGCTCCCGCTCAAAGCGAAGGAGCGCGCTCTCCATCTGCGGCGCCATGTGCTGCCGTTGCCAGGACTCTTGCGGTGTCGTGAAGCCCATTTTGTCACGACGGCGGCGAATCTCCTCCGGCACGACCCCCTTGGCCCATTCCCGGACAATGCGCTTGTTCTCGAAGTCCTTGATCTTGAGATCGGGGTGAAGCGAGAAGGCGAACTCCACCATCCGATAGTCCAAGAGCGGGACTCTCGCCTCTATAGAGAACGCCATGGAATTACGGTCGTCGTAGGCGAGGTACTCTCGTAAGGCCGAACGTGTGACTTCTCGGGCAGTCGCCGTGTTGAAGTAATCCCATCCCGAATCCGCCTGACGAGCGTGGTGCATCGCCAATGACAGCACCCTTCGAGCGTGTTGGTTCCTGTTCTTCACAAGGGCGCGGGATTCCCTTGCGAAGCGCAAGGGGCGGAACTCCCTCAGGAGTATCCCGAGCAGCACGAAGTAGTGGCGAAGGTAGCCGCCGAACAGCTCGTCGCCACCCTGCCCATTGAGGACGACTTTGACGTCGGTCTCGGCTCGGATCTTCTTGTACAACTGGTACTGGGCGATGACGGCGAAGGAACGAAACGGAACCTCGATATGTTCGAGCACGTCCTGCACCATCAAGTCCATCTCGCTGTGTCGCAGGGTGACAAGGTGCCTCTCAATCGGCAGTTGAGACGCCAGCAAGTCTACGTATCGCTGCTCACTGAATTCCTCGACCTCCGATACCGCAGAGAATGTAGCGAACGCCCCACTCCCTAGGAGCCCAAGTTCATGCAGCCGACAGACGATGAGGGAAGAGTCGAGGCCGCCACTGAGAAGACTCCCCACACGAACATCGCTGCGCATCCGAATCTTGAGTGACTGGTCAACAATAGTGCCGAACGTCTCCACCGCTCCCTCAAGACTTGTGATCTCAGTACCCGGGGCGAGCTCCCAGTACCTTGCGCGCACTGCACCATGCTTTGTCCAAGTCGTGTGCGTTCCGGGTTCCACTTCACAGATTCCGTCCCAGAACGTGTCGGATCCGTCGAAGATGGCGCCCGTTTCGACGAACCCCTTCGCAACCTGCTCATTCGGCACAAACGAGACGTCAGACAACGCCAGGATGAACCGCATCTCACTCGCGAAAGACAGTCCTTGCGAGGTCTCGGCATAGAACAGCGGCTTTATACCGAAGCGGTCCCGGGATAGGAGCAGCGTCTCTTCAACGGTGTCCCAGATCGCAAGTGCCCACATGCCGTTGAATCGCTCGAAGCACCCTTCGCCCCACTCGATGAAGGACTTGAGCACGACCTCAGTGTCGCTGCTCCCGTCAAACCGGTGGCCGAGTCGCTCAAGCTCCCGCCGCAGTTCCAGGTAATTGAAGATCTCACCGTTGTAGATGAGCCAATAGCGACCGTCCTGCGAAGACATCGGCTGGTGCCCGCAGGATGACAAATCGATGATCGACAGTCGTCTGTGCCCGAGGATGGCGCGGGCCTGACCCAGTTCCCTTATGTGTGGACGGCCGAGGAACTCCTCGATCGTATCGTCTCCTCGACAGTGAACGACATCGGTCCCTGTGAGGGCCACGAACGCCTCATCGTCGGGACCACGATGTGCGAGCAGCCGGTGGCTGCGGTAGAACTTGTCGGTCCCAATGCTGTGGTCGTATGAGAAGAAGCCGTCGATTCCACACATAGCCTCAGTCAGTCCTTGCGTCAGCTACCGTCGTGGACATACTACCTGTGAGACCGCGTCAATGGATGAGCTCGCACATCTGCGCGGTATGATTGGCGCCAGAGACAACAGGGCCTGCAATGAAAGACCTCCGCCATGAAGACCTCCTTCATCCATCAACTCAAGTGCCCCAACTGCTCCGGCAGCTTCTCCGTCGATTGCCACGAAGAGGCACACGGCGAAATCAAGACAGGAGTGCTGACATGCGACGTCTGCCGGCACGACGTCCCGGTGCACCGGTACATCCCCCGATTCGTAGCGAAGCAGAACTACTCGCACTCCTGGGGCAAGCTGTGGGAAGAGACAGGCCCTATGCTGCGGGACAGCTACACCGGCATCCCTTTTCATCGCAATGTCGTCCACGGATCTCATGACGAAAGTGGCGAAGCGAAAGACGGATCAAGCCCATTTGGCTTTTCATGGCCGGAGAAGATGGCAACCGAGTCGATACTGGAAATTGGTCCTGGAACCGGGAACTGCACTGAAGTACTTGTCGAGACGGGAGCCAATCTTGTCTGTGTCGATATGTCTCATGCTATCGACACACTCCCAGAGGAATTGCTCACTAGACCGAATCTGAACGTCGTTCAAGCTGACATTAATGGCGACGTCCTCAGGCAAGGCATATTTGACCGCATCTGGCTATTCCAGGTGCTGCAACACACACCTAGTCCGCCTGACACGCTGAGATTCGTCCGGAACTTTCTTCGACCTGGTGGGGAACTCGCGGTTACCTCGTATTCGGGATCCTTCAACCCGTGGTACTACCGGCACACCAAGCGCATCGATGATGAACGCGCCTGGAAAATGATCAAGGCCGTTGTTCCTGCCGGCGTCCGGCTGAAATACGGTCTGATGCGGCTTGGCGACCGGTGGCACGTTCCCAAGGTCAAGGGTTTCGCGATAAAGGGACTCGGCTTCATCGATCCTCGCAACATTTACTACAAGACGCTGACGGGGCAGATGAACGACTACCTCATGGGCACTATTTGGGAACAGTCGCGAGATCGGGATCTGCTGATGAAGCATGTCGTAATCAACACCTACGACGCAATCACGCCCTCCTACACGAACTCATGCAAAGACCTTGCGACGATGGAGTCGTGGCTTCACGGCGCCGGCTACGCAAGTTTCGAGGTTTGGGGCAAGGCCGGGGTGCGAGCGAAGGCCTGGACGGACGCTGCGGAGACTGCCGCTCACTCGGACAAGTCGGCCTGAGCCTGAATCAGAGCAACAAGGCGTTCGGCCAGAAGCGAATGCGCCTCCCTGCTGAGATGGTAGCCGTCGGAAATCACTAGCCGGTCCTTGGGCAACAGGTCATTGACTCTAACCACTCTGTCACCAAAGACCTTCTCGATAATGGCGTTGTACGTTCGGACTCGATCGACGTATCCCCAGTTTCTCTCGTCTAGCCACTCTGCGACTTCTACTATCTCGATTGGCAAGATGAGAGCTCCAGGATTAGCCTCCAGGACCTTGGTCTCGATGCACCGAAGATTGCGCTCGAATGCCTCTGGTTTGGTGTATACAATGCGGCGATATCGCGTGACCTGACGTCGATACTTCTTCAAGAACCGCATCCCGATATCACTGGTAACCCTGCGGAACCACGGCTGCAAGAAGATGTGGCTGCTCCCCTTGCGGAACAGTCGCGGCGCACAATCGATGATGCCGAGGTGCAGAATGACTACGTCCGGCTCCCTGAGCGTCACCATACGATGGTATCTAATGCAGGCGTTGTCGCTGTCCAATGAGACGACGAACAGTAAGTCGACGTCATGGGCCCCACGAAACCGTTCTCGCATGACCGAACCGTACACATCTCCGATACGCGTTCGTTCACCTTCAGCAAGGAACGGACGAGGCATACCCATGGAGTCTGTGAGAATAGTGATCAACATTGGGACTCTTGCGACTCTGCAAGTGCCGCGGCGTACTTCTGCCGCTCGCTCTCTCTTTGAGCCGGCTCGTAGCCCTCTCTCATGCGCTTCGACGCACGGTAAACCGAGGAGTACTCGGCAAGTCCCAGGCGAACCATTACCTCCATCCGCAGTGAACGGACAAGGTTTGCCAGGGAGCGGCCATCAAGCGCCATCTTGGGCGCCGGACGCTGGAGAACTTCCTTCACGTACCCTGCAGCTCGCACGTGATTCTTTCCATCAGCCCATCCAATGGTTTCAGTAATGAGTGCCCTTCTTACATGCTCACGTTCATCGAATCCCGGAAGCCTCTTCTCCGACAAGTAAGTCCGAACAAGTGCCGACGCCTCGTTGCCGGTCTGACTCACCACACTGCCACGCCACAGCCGTGATCTTGCGAAATCTGGACCGAGCGGATTGAGGAGTATGGTAGGCGTGTTACAGAGCCAAGCCTCAAGGCATGTAGTGCTCTCGTAGGCCAGCCAGACATCACATGCGGAAACCAGATCGGCAATGTTGTCGTCTCTACGCCTTGAGAAGACTACATTCGGCAGTTCATCCAAACCGTAGAACTCAGAATGTTCCTCCTCAAGCTCGCCTGGATGGAATCGCAGCAAGAATGCTATGCGGGGATTGCGCGATATGAGGGTCCTTAGCTCCTCCCGAAGCACGGGAAGCACGCGGGCATGCATCTCGACACCCGACGCGCCGCCCAAGACGGTCTCGACCGTGGCTCGATGGTCTCGGTAGTAAGTCCCCACGACGTGACTGAACGTCCACCCTGCAATTCCCACAACTGCCTCGAAACTACTCAGCTGCTTCCTTGCGAGTAGCTGATCACGATTTTCAAGCTCGAATATCTTGTAGCGGTCGAACCCAGTTGCCCCTGACACGCGCATGTCCAGGTGTTGTGACTCGGGAATGTGCTTACGAATCAGGTCGACGTTGCGCTGTGACCACTCAAGATGGAGGCACTCGTACAGTCTGTGCTCGTCGTTCCATCCCCAAAACATGCGTCCAACGACGGCGGGATCGTCTGGATACATGCCCTCCGATCTAAGCGTCACCACTCGGATGCCCAACCGGGTCGCAAGACGCACCGTCTGGAAATTTGCCCTGGCGCCGCCCTGATCCGCAATGAGCAGGAGTCTCGGCCGGTATCGAAGGAGTTTCTCTCCCGCATTGAATATGCTATCGCGCACGATGCTCAAACCATGCTCTGTTTCGAGATGGGTGAGGACGGGCTCGACGATGTCAATATCTCGCCCACGACTAGCCCACTCGAGGTTTAGTACATCGCATCCGCTCGTGGGCGATTGAGAAGACATTCCTACTTCGCTCTCTCGGTCTTGAGAATCTGCTGCTGCTGGTTGGGTTTCGATGCAAGAACCAACACTTGGCTCCCTCAAGTTCTCGAGCGTCAGCGGCTGGACGGATTGCGCGACACGTACCCGTCGCCGAAGGACCCGCTCCAGGACTCGCTCTGACGGTTCAATACGTTCCTCCAGTCACCAGAACTTCGGTTTTTCCACGTGCCGGTGCGGCACCGTCTCGTTCATGGCAGCGATTTCGGGGTGTCGGTCGATCTCTTCGATCAGCGTACGCAAGTCCGCATCCGAACCGCATCTTACGTAGAGCTCTTCGGCCAAGCGCAGATCGGCTGGCTCGTCGATAGTCAGACGCAGGTTCGGTCGGACTGCCCAGGACGGCGCGGTCACGTTCCTCAGTCGAAACCGATCAGGTGATTGGTAAATGAAGGGCGTGACGTGCTCGCGATGCTGTTGACTGGTCGCCTCATCGTACGCCACGTCCAAAGCGGTGCGCGTGAAGGCCTCCGTGTCCATGCCTATGGGATACGTCCTTCGCAGACTGTTGGAGCAGTAGTCCACCTGCGGCGACTGGTAGAACGACTCTACGACTTCGTCGATCACGTTCGGATCGATCAATGGACAGTCGGCCGTGATACGCACGATCACATCGGCGGCGGCGGCCTCGGCGGCAAGGTGATAACGGCTCAGAACGTCGTCCGCATCGCCGCGGACGCAATCGACGCCCGTGTCCTTAAGGTGCTCAGCGAGAACGTCGTCCTCGGCGGAGTCCGGAATCGCGAGGATCAGGTGATCAATCCTGTTTGTCCGTCGAACGCGACGGATCACATGATCGACGACCGGCTCGCCCGCCAGGTCCATGAGTGTCTTACCAGGCAGCCGGGTCGACCCCATGCGCGCCTGGATGATGGCGACGGTCCGCATGCCGCTCAACCGAACAGGTCCCACGAGACGCGTGTGCCTTTCTTGACGTCACAGTTCACCCTCTTGCCCAAGAGAACGCTGTAGTACTTGGGTTCAAGGCCGTAACCCGGACGCACGCTGCGCAGGTTCTCGGTGCTGAACTCCTCGCCCGCCTTCATGTCTCTGGACACGTAGAGCGATCTGCGAAAGCGCAGTGAGCCGGCTTCCTGATCGGTCGGACCGTATGACACGACGCCGAGCGCCTGCCAGGCCTTCTTCGTCTCCTCTACGAGCTCTGCCATCTCATTCGGCTCCATAGAGAAAGCAGCGTCAACGCCGCCCTCTTCGCGGCTAAGCGTGAAGTGCTTCTCCACGACGGTCGCGCCGAGAGCGATCGCCGCTATCGCCGGTCCCACTCCGAGGGAGTGGTCCGACAAGCCGACCTGGCAGCCAAAGGTCTCTCTCAGATGCGGAAGCGTCGCGATGTTGCTGCCCGCCGGAGACGCCGGATAGCTGCTGGTGCACTTGAGCAACACAATGTCGTCGCACCCGGCATCCCGAGCGGCCGACACGGCTTCAGCCAGTTCTTCGAGCGTAGCCATCCCCGTCGACATCATGATGGGCCGACCCGTGGAGGCTACCTTCCGTATCAGAGGCAGGTCCACGTTCTCGAAGGAAGCGATCTTGTAGCAGGGCGGGTCGAACTGTTCGAGGAAGTCCACCGAGCTATCGTCGAAAGGCGTGCTGAAGCAGAGCATCCCGTGTTCGCGAGAGCGAGCGAAGAGTTCAGCATGCCACTCCCAGGGCGTGTGCGCTTCGTCGTACAAGTCGTGAAGCGAACGTCCATACCAGGGGCTGTTCTCTTCGGCGATTCGGAAGTCGCCTGCGTCCAAGTCCAGCGTCAACGTATCCGCAGTGTAGGTCTGCAGCTTGATCGCGTGCGCACCTGCAGCTGCAGCGGCGTCTACGATCGCGAGGGCGCGCTCGAGCGAACGATTGTGGTTGCCGGACATCTCGGCCACTACAAGTGGTGGACGAGACGAACCTATGGCTCTGTCTCCGAGCATCAACGTATCCACGGTTGCCTCCTGCGCGTCGGAAGCGACGCTCACCGGGCGCGTCCGATCAGGTCACGTACAGGAGTATCCCATCCTTCGACAAGGAGATGCGAATACGGTTGAAGGTCGGCGCTGCGATGCTCGCTACCCCCTACCGGTTGGGGAACCGGCGCGACACTGCCCTCGCGTATCTTCGGCCACGTCCCCATGAACAGCTCCTCGATCGCAGAAGCGAGTCTGTCGTAGCTTGTACGGAGCGTGTCGTTCTGCCGGTCATGCTCCACAGCTCTTTGCGCCAAGACATCTCCTGTGTCGACGCCCTCATCCATCAGGTGTACCGTGACGCCGGCGGGCGTGTCTTCGAGGAAACTCCAGACGTTCGGATCCGCACCGCGATTCCATGGCAGTAGTGAGATGTGCAGGTTGATAGCTCGCGACCGGAAGCGGTCAAGTATGTCGGCAGGAATGATGTAGCGGTAGCCGTAGCTGACAATCACATCCGCCCACGCGAGCAAAGGATCATCGACGTCCAGACGATCGTTCGTCTGACGCACCGAGTCCCCTGACTCCTTCAAGAAGGCGACAAGCCTTTCGCCTCTTGGGCCCAAGACCAGAACGTTCACTCAGCTCGCTCCTCATCCATGGTGGCGGCCACGCGACCGGAGCCCAAACCGTCCACCAGCTGCAATCCCCGTTGCGACATCTCATGTAGCCCTTGGGGATCCTCGAGGAGCCCATCAACGGCATCTGAGAAGTCGCTGGGCTGCACCTGTTCCGCTGTGCCGAGGTACAGCGCCGCCCCAGCAGCGTCTACATTGCGCGCGATCTCGACCTGGTTGTCGGCAAGCGTGACCACCGCCGCCGGCAACCCCACGCAACAGCGCTCCCATGTCATGACCCCCGCTGCGCCGAGAGAAAGATCGGCCGCGGCCATGAAGGACGCCATCTCGGTGGGAGCGCGATGTATCGAGACACCGGCGACGCTGCCCCATGCGGCTTCGAGTGCTTCCCCATGCCGGTAGGCCTCGCCGATCACCACGTCGAGCGGGATGTCCCGGGCTGTCGAGGCTTTCAGGCCAGCCAGTGCGGTTGAGGTCAGGTCAGCACTATCGGATCCACCGAAAGCGACCAGTAGGCGTCTCACATTCCCCAATCGCGGGGAGGCCTTCCGGTGTTCATCGGCGAACGCTCCGCGTAGCAGCGCGTACTCAGGCCCAATGAGCAAACGGCACGTGTTTGGAACTCGCCCGGTGTATCGTTCGGCTGGATGCACGTACAGGTTCTGGTCCACGAGTATGTCGCAAGCGAGTTCGCGATCCGCGAGGTCATCAATGCAGAGAATCTGCGCGTGCGTCGCGGCTGCTACGCGCTGGTGCCAGTCCGCGGTGATGCCGTAGTGATCGACTACAACCCAGTCCCACTGCCAATCGTCCAGGGCTGCAAGGGTCTCTTCGGCATCGTGCGCAGGCGCATAGCCCAGCCCAGGGTCGGCCGAGTCGGGTGCGGACAGCACGGAAACCGCATGTCCCTCCATGGAGACTCTGCGCTGAAGGTCACCCGGAAGAGACCGCATCACGAAGTGCACGGACGATCCGCTTCGCCTGAGAGCGTCGGCAAGAGCGAGGCAGCGCATCACGTGACCCGCGCCGATGCTGGCAGAAGCGTCCACGCGAATGGCGACGCGCATCGCGTTAGGCCCCGAGCGCTTCGCGCAGCGCCGAGACGACGGTCTCTAGATCCTCATCGGCCATCGCCGGATACAGCGGGAGTGTGATCGCACGCTCGTAGTACGCCTCGGCGTTCGGGAAATCGCCGGGCTCGAATCCGAGGGCGCGGTAGTACGGCTGCAAGTGCACCGGGATGTAGTGCACGTTGGCGCCGACGCCGGACTCGCGTAGCGCTGCGAAGACCTCGGCTCGTGGCGGGGTCTCCTCGGCGAGCTCGATCACGAACAGGTGGTACGCGGAGCGCGTGTCGGTGTGCACGTGCTGCCAGCTCACCGGCAGTCCCGCAAGCAGCGCCTTGTAGCGCTCCGCGAGCTCGTTACGCCGGGCGACGAACTCGTCGATCCGCTGCATCTGGCTCGCGCCGAGCGCAGCCTGGATGTCGGTCATGCGGAAGTTGTAGCCGAGCTGCTGCTGCTCGTAGTACCACGGACCTTCGGGCTCGGCTTGCATGCGGTCAGGATCGCGGGTGATCCCGTGGGTTCGCAGCATGCGGCATCTGTTGGCGAGTTCGGCATCGTTCGTGACCGCCATGCCGCCTTCGCCGGTGGTGATGATCTTGACCGGGTGGAAGCTGAAGGTCGCGGCGTTCGAGTAGCGGCACGATCCTACCGGTTCGTCCTGATAGCTCGCACCGATTGCGTGCGATGCGTCTTCGAGCACGGCGAACCCGTGCTTCTCGGACAACTCGGCGATTTCCGCCATGTCGCACGAAGCGCCGGCGAAGTGCACGGGCACGAGTACGTCAGGCGGTCCTTCGGCACGCAGCTTTTCGCGCAGCGCTTCGACGCTCATGTTGTAGGTCGCCGGGTCGATGTCGACGAAATCGATATCTGCGCCGCAGTACCGTCCGGCGTTCGCGGAAGCCACGAAGGTGATCGGAGAGGTCCACAGCTTCTTGCCGGGCTCGAGGCCGAGCGCCAGGCAGGCGGCGTGGAGTGCTGCGGTGCCGTTGCAGACCGCCACGGCGTGCTCCACGCCACAGTACTCCGCGACCGCGGTTTCGAAGCGCTCGATCGCGGGGCCTTGGGTTATGAAGTCGGAACGCAGGACCGCGACGACCCCTTCGATGTCTTCCTCGGAGATCGACTGTCGGCCGTATGGGATCACGGCGGGATCAGACCTCGAATGCGGGATCGACGTGCTCGCGAATCAGTTCGCGCAGCTGTTCGACCGAAAGCCACTCGGAGTTCTTGCCGCTGTTGTAGCTGAACTCCGGCGGGCACATCTTGCCGTTGAACGCCGCCATGAACTCGTCGATATCCCACAGCGGGGTCGCCGGCAGGATCACGAAGTAGTCGTCGAACTCGACCGTGTTCAGCGAGTCGGTCTCCGTGATCATCTCTTCGTGCAGCTTCTCGCCCGGCCGGATGCCGATGATGTCGCGGCGACATGTAGGGCAGACCGCCTCGGCGACATCGGTGATCTTGTAGCTCGGGATCTTGGGCACGAAGATCTCGCCACCCCACATGTTCTCGAGGGCAAAGAGCACAAGTTCGACGCCCTCTTCCAGAGAGATGTTGAACCGCGTCATGCGCTCGTCGGTGATGGGAAGTACGCCATCGCCCCGCTTCTGCAAGAAGAACGGGATCACACTGCCGCGCGACCCCATCACATTGCCGTAGCGCACGACCGAGAAGCGGATTTCGTGACTGCCTTTGAAGTTGTTGGCGGCTACGAACAGCTTGTCGGAGCACAGCTTGGTGGCTCCGTACAGGTTGATCGGAGCGGCGGCCTTATCCGTGGAAAGCGCGACAACGCGCTTCACTCCCCTGTCGATCGCGCACTCGACCACGTTCTGCGCGCCTAAGATGTTGGTCTTGATGGCCTCGGAAGGATTGTATTCGGCGACGGGGACATGCTTGAGCGCGGCCGCGTGCACCACGATGTCGATGCCCTCCATCGCGCGGAACAGGCGGTCCTTGTCGCGCACGTCGCCAATGAAGTAGCGAAGCCCGGGATACTCGTCAGGGCGGAACACCTGCGACATCTCGAACTGCTTGAGTTCGTCGCGCGAGTAGATGACGAGACGGGTGATCTCAGGGTAGCGCTCGAGGATGGTGTGCACGAAGGCCTTGCCAAAGGAACCCGTTCCTCCGGTGACCAGGATCGACTTGCCGTTCAGCATGTGGTCTCCACTGCTCGATGGGCGTGACGTGGACATGTTACCTTCTTCAGCTTCTTTGCATCCGCGGCACTCCCTGCTGTCTGAGGTACTCCGCCTTCAGCAGCTCCTCTCTCAGTCCTGACTGTGTCTTCATGCGGTCCCAGCCCAGGTAGTAGTCGACCGCAGCCTGCTGCTCCTGGGTAATCCCATCTGGAAGGCCAAGGAACATCTGCCGAACTCGCTCGTTCTCAGCCTCCCGCTGGGTAGAGGGAGACAGCATGAAGAAGCCGGGCTCCCCTTTCACAGTTGTTCTCACGTCCAGCAAGAAATAGGGGATGCCTGTCGCAATCGCGTAGAAGGTGTTGGACCCGAGTGAGTTGCTGCAAGCATACTTGTGAGCCCGCATGATGTGCACGAGGCGGAACAGGAAGTTGTCGTCGTGCAAGTTTCCAGCGGACACAATCTTGAATCCGCGTTCCTCGTAGGGTTCGTGCAGCCCGATCGTATAGTCGTACCAATGCATGCACACGGTGACCGGCTTGTACTCTTCGGGGAGCCCGTCCAGCAGTTCGATGATTCGGTCGGTCTGGGTCTCAATCCTCACTTTGGCTGTCGAGTGCGACGGGAAGAACGCCGTTCCGGATCTCTCGACCGGTTCAAGAACGGACTTCATGAGCGCAAGGGCGTAAAGGAACGGTGACGCCGACGGAATCACGGTCTTGTCCGACTGCTCGCGCCATATCTCGTCAACATACTCCGGATACGTGAACGCGACAGGTAGCGGTGCGTCCCGCTCACCAGGAAACAGCTCACGATCCGCAGCGAGATACACACCGTGGGGCAATACCCCGAAGATCGGCTTGGTGACCGGCAGCCCTGCGTACTGCTTCAGCGCTCGTGAGAACCCGTAGTTGCTGTTCGGCCAGTAGATCTCCTTCACTCGTGGCGTTCGCGGGGCAACGAGCGCCCCCAAGTCCTTCTGCTGCTCCCACGCAGTCTCGAAATCTAGCATCCTATGAATCACCTCGATACAGCACTGCTGCTGCAATCTCGTTGCCAACGCTCCATGATGGTAGCGTATGTCGGCGCTGGTATTCTCACTGCATCCGACGATTGGTGCGAGACCAGACGGGGGACCACCGGTGTTCAACATCATGCCCACCCGCTACGAGCAGCTTGAGGCAACGCTCGGAGGGCTCAAGGCCACAGGCGTGACGCTTCTCAGAGTCGAGAACGGAGCGTTTGTCGCCGCGGGGATGAACGACGACCCCGGAATCTACGTGTTCGTTCCCTGGATTGCTCGAACGTTCGACCTGAGCGTTCAGCAAGCCGCAGACGCGTTCTTCATCGCGATTCTTGCCGCGGCGACACTCGCTGGCCTGATCGGCCTGTGGTTCTGGTCGCGCAAGCCACTTGTGCGCGCCTACGGCTCCGTCGCTATCCTGGCCATGGCTTACGCGGCATTCCGAATCGGTGATGTCTATCTGCTGCCCTATGCTGTCCCCGTGGCGTTCGTACCTTGGCTGATGCACGTCACGCGCGACAGAGTGCTTTCTCCGAGGACGCCCTGGCTGCTCGCCACCGTGGGCCTTGCCGGTGGGTGTGCAAACGCGATTCGAGGGCACTCGGCAACAGCAACCGCACTGTTCGCTCTGGTGCTCATCGCCACATGCACTGCGTCGTCAGTCGTGCGACGCGCTGCCGCAATCCTCGTTCTCACGACAGCGTTCGCCCTGGTTGCTCTTTCCTTCGGCCAACTTGAGCAGTCTCGGGACGCATTTCTTGCCCAGCAAGCGAGGTCGCTCGCGGTCGACAGGCTCGGTCACCCGTTCTGGCACACCGCGTACATCGGCTTGGCGTACGTGGACAATCCCTTCGTCGCAGAATACAGCGACGTTGTCGCCTACGAGGCTGTCGAGCGACTCGAGCCGGGCGTACAGCGGCTAAGCGCACAGTACGAGCGCGTGCTGCGAGACGAGTACGTACGCCTCGCAAAGGAAGAGCCGCTGTTCTTCGGCAGGTCGTATGGCGCGAAGCTGCTCGCGCTGCTGCGCGACTTCGTGATCTTCTTGAACGTGGGACTCGTGATGTTGCTGCTTGCCCGGCCACCAAAGCGTGTACTGGCCGCGTTCGCGGTGGCGATTCCGTTCTCAGCTCTACCAGGCCTTATCGCCATCCCCCGGCGCGACTATCTGCTCGGCTACTACACGCTGTGCGCGCTGTTCGCCATCGTGGCCGTCGACGCAGGCTGGGAACCGTTCGGCGCGTGGATGGCACGGCGCCGTACGACGTCCAGCCGGCCGAGCGACGTAGTCTAGCGGAACACGAGCCGCTTGATGGCCACGTAGTTCCACAACAGCGACGCGCCTATCGCGATCGTCTTGTACACGTTGAGCGACACTGCTTCGGGAAGCAGATCGGGGACTCCCAGGCTGGCCCCTGCGGCCCGGAGCCCGAGCACGGCCGCGGTGTTCAGAGCGAGACCCACGAGGTTCACGGCCACGAACGTGGGCAACGCCAGACGCGGGTGTCGCAGCTTCCGGTCGCCAAACGTCCATCGGCTGTTCCAGAACCACGAGTTGGCGATGCCGAACGAGTACGAGACCACGTTCGCGGGACCAACGCTCATGCCAAACCCGAGCACGAGAGCGTTGAACACGATGTAGTCGACCGCCGTGTTGAGCACACCGACGCTGCCGAACTTGAGAATGCGCATCTGGCTCCGTTTCTCCCCCGCATCACCTCGGACTACTATAGGGCGAGCGTGCGAGGCTGGGCGAGAAAGCAGGGACGGGACGTGCAGAAAACGTGAGAATCGCCATCACAGGTGCGACCGGGTACATCGGAGGCCAGCTCGTGGGCCGGCTCGCCCGGGAGGGGCACGAGCTCTCGGCGATCGTGCGTCCCGCATCCAACGTGGAGCCAGTGCACGCCGTAGCTCCCATGACCCGCATCCTTGCCCACACGGGCAACACCAGTGCGTTGGCCGACTGGCTGGCGGAAGGCTCCGTCGAGGCGGTCATGCATCTGGCTGCGTACCAGGACCAGTCCGACGACCTTGCCGCCGTGCGACCACTGGTCGAATCGAACGTCGCCTTCACGGCTGAGCTCGCCGCCGCAGCCGCTCATGCGAAGGTGCGGGCGTTCGTGAACACCGGAAGCTTCTCGCAACACCTCGACGGATCGGCGCGCTACGTGCCGGCAAGCCTGTACGCCGCAACCAAGCAGGCCGCACGCGACGTGCTCGAGTACTACCGGAGCGCCACAGACATGCGCTGCGTCACGCTCGAACTTACCGATGTGTACGGCCCCGACGACCCACGCCCGAAGTTCCTCAATGCGCTGCACGCAGCCGCCCTCGCGGGTGAGCCGCTCGAGGCGAGTCCCGGCGACCAGCTCGTGAGCTTCGTGCACGTAGGCGATGTGACGGCAGCCCTCGTGGCTGTCGCGCAGGCGCTGGTCAACGGCGCCGAGCTCGACCCCGTGTACTCGGTCGCGTGCCCTCCGCCCATCTCACTGCGGGACGCGGTAGACGTCTGGCGCACGGCGACCGGCCGTCACGTCGACGTGCAATGGAGCGCGCGGCCGCACGCTCCTCGGCAGATCATGCGACCGTATCTCCACGACCCTCCGCCCGGCTGGGAGCCGCACGTGCCGCCGGAAGCCGGATTCGCTCGCGTGTATGGCGAGCCGAACACGTGATACCGTTTCTCCCATGCCGGACAACGCGCCCACGCTGATCTCGATCGCGGTCCCCGTACTCAACGAGGCGGAGAACGTCGAGCACGCCTACACACGCGTGCGAAGCGTGTTCGAC
>Ga0209164_1001856_pt1 | contig 24900 bp, 24 predicted proteins | sample MTBNYHSulfiMetaG_FD_187458 | JGI IMG/M metagenome (GOLD analysis project Ga0209164, IMG submission 187458) | Enrichment culture microbial communities from rom New York Harbor, USA that are MTBE-degrading - MTBE-NYH (New York Harbor Sulfidogenic)... | ecosystem: Environmental > Aquatic > Marine >... | reverse complement strand
GAGGTCCTGAGCAGGATGGAGAAATAAATGCCGCTGCGAGCACTGGAGATCCACTCTCGTCTCAACCGTCCTCTGCCTTTAGTTTGCTCTTCGGCCACCACAACCGAACCGTGCGGAGCCCCCTGCATGGCAATCGTAACCGCGTGATCGTTAGTTGAGCCAAGTTGATGAAAATGGTAATAGACCCTGCCGAATGAGCGAGTTGTGAGGCTTGGAACGACCTCTTCAGGAATAAGGAGATCGGGCACGTCAACTAATTCATAGCCGCTCTTGGGATGCGTCTTGATCGAATAACCCAAAGCGTTGAGCTTTTGGATTTGCTTCCAGACAGCGGTCCGGCTGATTCCAAGCTGAGAGGCCAGCTGCGGTCCGGAAACGGACGTCGTTGGTTTTGCTTTGAGCCGGTTTAGAATTTCCCAATGAGTGGGTAGCTTAGCAGGCATTAAAGCTCTTCCTATTAAAGGAACGGCACTATACATGCTGAAAGCGTAAACAAGAAAATTTCGCCAACTTCATTGGTCGCTCCCAGCACATCTCCTGTGATGCCGCCAAGCCAGTGTCGGCCTAATAAGCGGAATACTGTCGCACAAAAAACAACGGCAGCCAGATAAGGCAGTGTCAAACCGGGAGCAACGACGAGACCAAAGGCGCAAGCAAAAGCGGCTGCCAGCAGGGGCTCGTGAGTGCTCATATGTTCCAGGAATGGCTTGCCCAACCCGCCTTCCGGTCGGGCATAGGGGCTTTTGTAGGCTGTGAAAACCATTGCCAAACGGCTGAAGACAGGGGTGAGGATAATGGGTGGCCAGCAATTGGCAACGATCAAAGCATGCAGTCCGGCAACTTTGAAGAGCATTGCAAGCACCACGGCGACCGAACCGAAGGTTCCTATGCGGCTGTCTTTCATGATTGCCAGACGCCGTTCAGGTGTATACCCGCCTCCTACTCCATCCGCCAGGTCAGCAAGACCGTCTAAATGGAGACCACGGGTGAGGAGCACCAGCAGGGTGGCTATCAAGACTGCACCCAGTAGCGGCGGCATTACTGTGTGAAGGATCCACATGGGAATCAAGCAGACGGCACCAATGATAAGACCAGCCACCGGAAAAAAAGAAAAGCTCCTGGCCAAATCGGCCGAATCGACGATATGAGCTGCGCTGCAAGGGAGAGGTAGAACAGTCAGGAAACTGACTGCAGTCGTTAACCTTTTATAAAAATTTTTCATAAATTAGCCGTTTGATTTCCGGATAAATCAACTCAGTTGCCATCCGAAGGTCAGATCGCGAAGGCATGATCCGTTCCGAAGGCAGGCGATCGAGTCCGCTCAATTGGCCCTGTTGACGCTTCCGGATTCCTCTTTGAGGCGAACGGGAAGTCCGGCCACGATAAGAGTAACCGTACGGCAGATCGCAGCCATCCGCTGGTTAGTTCGACCGGCAAGATCGCGGAATCTTCTTGCCAGGTTGTTTTCCGGTACGATTCCCGCGCCGACCTCATTTGAAACGATCACTAAGGGGTAGTCTGCCGCTCCCAGGAAATTGATCAAACCATCTACTGCCGGTTCGGGATCTGAACTTTCGGCCAGGAGGAGATTGCTCAACCACAAAGTGATGCAATCGACCAATACCGGTAGACCGTTGCCCTGCAGGTGACGCAGTTCCTCAACCAGGTGAAGGGGACTCTCAATGGTCTTCCAGTATGAGGCTCTTCGCTTGCGATGTTCCCGCACCCGGTCGCTCATTTCCTGATCCAGCACCTTAGCTGTAGCTATGTAGCAATATGGCGGCGGAAACATTGACACGATCTGCTCAGCGTAAACACTCTTGCCGCTTTTTGCTCCCCCAAGTACCAAAAGAGGCGTCGAGGGAGGGGCGTCTAGCTGCATTTTTGACTTCCACCTCCGGCAAGATGCTGATTGAGATATTGTGACACGAGTTTTTCTACCAGGTGAGGTAATGGCTCTCGCGCAGTTCCCACAATCGAAACGGGTTCTTGGGTCAAAGGGAGTAATAGTTTGGCCGCATCTGATTCGCCAACTGCTCGGACGATTGCAGGCGTTACCTCCCCCATCACGGCATTGGCAATCAGCAAGGACACAGATCCGATTATGATGTTGACCTGTCGGGAACAATGACAAATAGCATTTTCACCGGTAGCGCCTCGGTTTGCCTGGCCTTCATCATGCGGGCAGTTGCTATAGCTTTGGTGCCAAGGGCCCAGACTTCTACTTGTTCGCCGTGAACCTCTTCTATTCTCGTGATAATCGTGGTGCCAATCCCGCCTCCCTGACCATCAATCACCGCGATTCGAATCAAACGATACTCCTCCTGGATTCACGGGCCTGCCGAAACAAACTTTCTGGCAACAATTTTCTATTCCATTCATATTTCGGCATCCTCCGCCGGGATCAAAATACTCCAAGCGGTGAAAAACTCGTGATAGCGCAGGGTGAACATGCGCCCATCTTTGGTTTTCACTTTAAAGTAACGAAGAGGCATGCGGGTGGAATCCGTATAGCCTTCGTACCAGCGGTCGATGATCGCTTCTACTTCGTAGCGATCACCGCGCCAATGAAAGGCTACCGGCTCTTGAGCACCCTGGTAATGGTCTCGTGTCTCGACTGAAATCCGTTCGAGCCTCATGCCCTTCTTTCAGCTGGTCTTTTTCCAGAGACAAATCTTACCCGGCCTCAATTTTGTAGACAAGTGATAGGGGATGCACCCCTCGAATTCTATTCCGAATCTTTTCAATGATGTATTGTATGGCAGCATGGCTTCATTGTCTGCGCTGGGGCCGGCCCACCAAGCGAGAGTGCCTTCCCTTCTCAAGGTGCTTTGAGCTAGAAATGCGAGCTGGTCGGGGTTAAGTCGGAGTGCCCGGATGGTTACCAAATCATGTCTTTGCAGGATGCCGGAATCTCCGGATTTGACTAATTCCTCCCATCTTGCCTGAACGGCATAAATACCGCTCAGTTGCAGCTTTGCCAGTACCACCTTGAGAAAACTGACTTTTTTCCGTTGTGCCTCCAATAATACCACATTCAGCTGCGGCTGAGCTATTTTTATGGGAATCCCGGGGAATCCGGCTCCGGTGCCGATGTCTAGTGAACTTCCCCGGCACGGAAGCCAGCGGGTGGGAATCAACGAATCGGATAGATGTTTAACCAGAATTTCTTGAACATCCGTTATGCGGGTGAGGTTCAGTCTACGATTCCATTCCTGCATGAGCAGAATATGCTCGGAGCATAGTTCAGCTTGATATTTTGAAAACGATATGCCTTGCTCATTCAAAAAGGCGAATATCCTATCCGCAAATTCTGTCTGCTTCATGTAAAGTTCAATTTAGAATCGGAATTAAGAGGGTTTTCTTATTTCCCTATACAGAAATTAGAAAAGATGCTGTCCAGCAAGTCTTCATCAGCTTCCAGCCCGAGAACACTACCAAGGCTTCTTCTTGCCGAGTGAAACTCCAGACTGACAAGCTCGCTGTAGCTGCTTTCAACCAGGAGCTCTCTGGCCCGCTGCAATGATGCAAGCGCCTCTTCAAAACAGACTTTGTGTCGCAGATTGGGAATCAATGCCGAACGATTCCTCTCGAGCGGGCGTCTGAGGAAGGTGTCAGCAAGAAATTCGCGGAGCTTGTCTATTTGTACGGGATCAAAAACCGAAAGGTTGAGCACGGGTGAGGTTGAGCCATAGCGCCTTTTTACTGTATCAGCTGAAACAACGCGGGAGAGATCGGATTTGTTCAGGATGATGATATGTCGCAGCTCTGAAATTGTGCGGAATATCTTGTCATCATCGTCCGTTAGCTGTCTGCTCTGATCGATCAGCCATAGCACCGCATCCGCTTCGCCAATAGATGCAAGGGTTCTTTCAATGCCAATCGATTCTATCGCATCGGGCTCTAATCGGATGCCCGCAGTGTCAAGGATCTTGACCAGGACGCCAGAAAGCAAGAAGCTGTCTTCGATCACATCGCGCGTTGTTCCCGGCAGGTGAGTTACAATCGCACGATCTTTTCCCAGCAGCACATTCAATAAGGAAGACTTCCCGACGTTCGGCTTTCCAACCAGGACTAGGGTAAATCCTTCGCGAAGTATGCGCCCGCTCTCATACGTATCGATCATATGCTGTAACGGGCTGATCAATTCCTCTTCCAGCAAATGTAAAGAAAACGAAGACTCGCTGGCATCTTCGTCCAGATCGTCGCCAAAGTCAATAAAGGCCTCTAGCACGGTCTGTAATCGGAGGAGTTGCTCCCGCCACTCAAGAACGCGATTGCGGAAATCCCCTCTAAGTTGGAGGCCCGCCAGTTTGAGGCTTTGTTGAGAGCGTGAATGAATAACGTCAAGAACCGCTTCTGCCTGGGACAGGTCAATACGACCACTCAAGAAAGCGCGCCGGGTGAACTCGCCGGGCTCGGCGAGCCTCGCCCCATTCCGCAGCACCAGTTCCAGAATTTGACTCAGAACCATAAAGCCGCTGTGGCAATTGATTTCAACCACGTCCTCGCGTGTATAGGTGTGCGGACCGGCCATATAACTCAAAAGCACTTCATCCACTATCTCCTGGGAGTCGGGGTCTACGATCCATCCATGATGGAGTTGGTGGGATGTCAAAGGGCGGGCAGGCTTCCGCTGTCGAAACAATCTGTTGGCTACGGCCGACGCATTGGATCCGCTAATTCTTATGATCCCTATTCCACCTTCCCCGATCGGGGTTGCAATGGCAGAGATCGTGTCGTTACAAAAACAAAGGTTAAAATCCATCGTGCAGAAATACTGACTCGATCATTCCCCCGTATTCTGTTCTTGCAGGGCTAACTTTTGGTTTTTCCTTCCTTTTCTTACCGGATAGATAACAACCCTGCGCAGGTTTCCTTCCCCTTTACTCTTGGTTCGGACGTCCTGGTCTTCTTTTAACGCCAAGTGAATAATGCGACGATCCTGCGCATTCATAGGCCCGGTTGTTAGGGGGCGACGAGATCGTTTGACTTTATCGCAGAGCTGATGAGCTAACTCAGTAAGGCTATCTTCGCGCTTTGATCGATAATTTTCTGTATCCACAATGACCGAAAGATTTTCTCCGGTTTCTTTCTGGAGGATCTTCGAAACGAGGTACTGCAAGGCCTGCAGCGTCTTGCCTCTTTTGCCGATCAGCAGCCCGGAGCCGTTGCTGATGATGTTCAGATAGATATGGTCGTTCCGGGCTTCAGATTCAACTACAGTAGGCAGATCGACGTGTTTAAGGATTTCGGACAGAATCTCTTTGGCGCGCTCGCTGGCTGCTTCGACAGGGAGTTCTTTGGCGGTGACTCGTATTCTTGCTTTCTTCGCGCCCACGATCCCAAAGATGCCTGAAGAGCCTTTGGAAAGGATTTCAATTTCCAGTTTTTCTCGTGGCAATTTAAGTTTTTCGCAAGCCAAAGTGATGGCGTCCTCGACTGATTTTTCTTCAATTTCCAGAGTTGACATGCTCTCCTCCGTTAAGTCTCCGAACCGAGCAAGCAATGGTGCATTGGATGGGGGAGATAGAAACTTAAGCGTGGCGATTGATCCCGTACTGCTGCACGATGGACAATACATTGTTCACTAGCCAATATAACACAAGACCTGAAGGAAAGTTGATAAAGAAAACAGTAAAAATAACCGGCATGAGTAACATCAACTTTTCTTGGCGCGGATCCCCGCCGGTGGGGGTCATCTTCTGCTGGATAAACATGGATGCTCCCATAAGAAGGGTGAGCACCGGGATGCCCCCCAGGTAAGGGATATCAATCCCTATATGCAGACGGTCCGGCGCTGTGAGGTCATTGATCCAGAGCATAAAGGGTTTATGCCGCAGTTCCACCGCTCCATAGAGCATCCGGTACAAGGCGAAAAAGACTGGAATCTGCATCACCATCGGAAGGCACCCACCCAAAGGGTTCACCTTGTAGGTGCGGTAAAGCATCATCAATTCCTGATTGAGCTTCTCTCGATCGTCTTTGTACTTTTCACGCACCTGTGCGATCTTGGGTTGTATTTTTTTCATGACCTGCATGGACTTATAGCTTTTATGAGTCAGCGGCCAGAAAACGATTTTTATTATGATGGTCAACAAAATGATCGCCACACCATAGTTGTGGGTGTACTTGTAGAACCAACGCAAAACAAGCAGCAGGGGCTTGGCGAGAAAGGTGAACCAACCGAAATCGAGTGCGCGTGGAAGATCATGACCCGCCTTCTGCAGCGTCTCTATTTCTTTGGGGCCCATGTAAATTCTCAGCTGGAAGGTTTGTTCTTCGCCAGCCGATAACTCAAAAGGATCAGTCAAATACACCAGTTGCATCAACCCTTTGTCGGAATCTAAAATCCGCGGGACAATCTTGTATCCTTCCTGGGCTATGGGGATCAGTGCCTGGATAAAGTAATTGTTCTCATACCCGATCCAGTTTAACGGGGGCTCGAAAATGACCTCCTTTTCCGCCAGGTCCTTTGTCTTTCGGTTATCTAACGATCCCTCTTTAAGCAGTGTGAGCTGGGACGGGTTGTAGGAGCTTTCATCGACTTTCTCGTACGGATCAAAATAAAAGCTGATGCCTAGCTGGTCCTGAATTTTTTCCTGGGATAAATTCTCAATCCGTAGTTCGGCATCTAGAACATAAGTACCGGGCACTATGGTGAAGGTTTTCGTTAGTTTCAATTGCCCGGGTATCGCTGTTGAAAACGAAATAGGTTGCGGCGATTCGGTTGCCGAGATTTCAATTTTTTCGGGCGCCTGACTCTCAAAAGGGCGTGTCGCGAGCTCCCATTCTGAGTGATGGATGAGATCCACTGCCATGGGTAGATAACCCGTTTTTTGAGTCGTGATCATATCCATTGGTGGGGAGTCGACGGCTACCTCTTGACGGTAATCCTTAAGCTTGAAGAAATCGAGCCGGGCGCCGGGAGCCAGAATACGCATTTCGTAGAGGGCTGTGTCGATCAGCCAATTTTGATAATCTTGACCTGCAACCGTGAGCTTTTCTTTGGGCAGTGCCTCCGAGGGCAGGGAGGCAAGCGGTGCTTCAGGCCGAGCTGGCTGCGGGGCAACAGGGACGGTTTGCGTTTCCTCCGACGTCTTAGGCGGTGGGGTTCGGAACATACCACCAAAATAGAACTCCCAAAAGAGCAGCACTGCCAGTGACAAAATGAAAGCTATTAAAGCCCTTTTTTCCATTCAAATGTTCTCCATAAATCATGCCGAAATTCTAAATTTCGCTCTCTTCACCGCTGGATCGTATCCCCCTGCGCTTAGGGGATGGCATCGAGCCAGTCTCCTTGCCCCCATCAACAGCCCCCAAACGGGGCCATTAAGCTTGATGGCTTCATAAGTATACTGAGAACAAGTGGGCATGAAGCGGCAGTGAGGACCCAGTAACGGGGAAATGAAAATCTGATAAAAACGGATCAATGACAGCAATAGGAACCTCATCATGATTTGCAGTGATCCTCTTTTGCAGATAAAGGTGCGAGCTCGGCAGCTATCTGACGTACAGTGAGCAGTTCAGCCCCAGGCCGTGCTATAATCACGATATCTTTTCCCGGCGGCGGAATCTGAGGTTTGTAAAGTCTAAACCATGCTCGCAGACACCGTTTTATTCGGTTCCTTAGTACCGCGTTCCAAAACCGCTTTTGCACCACCAGTCCGAGCCGGTGATAAAGCAGGTTGTTGCGAGCATAATTGAGCACAAAGTGGGCAGTTCGTACACGGTGCCCTTCTTTTTTCACCCTCTGGTACTCTTGAGATGTTCGCAATCTCTCCCAGGGCCGGTAGCGGAATGAAGCTTTCAAGCGCTCCTTTCACCCTGTCCGGGTAAGGGGTTCTGCCTTACTGAGAACCGAAGCTAGACAGCGAGGCGTTTGCGACCCTTGGCGCGGCGTCTGTTCAACATTTTTTGTCCAGACCTCGTGCTCATTCGCTCTAAAAAGCCGTGAGTTCGTCTTCTCTTTCGGTTGCTGGGCTGAAATGTTCTTTTCATTTGTTTCACCTCAATCAGTGTAGTAAGTTGCTCTTAAAGAAATGAGCCCCTTCTCAAGTTTTGACGAAGAGACGCAGATTGTTCCAAGCGTCTCGTGCAAGCAGGCAAAAATCATACACTCTTTTTTCGCTTGCAGTGTATTGTCGAGCATAAACCATCTTTGATAATCGAAATTAGCTTCAATTGTCAAGCTTATCTTGATACTTGAATGGTACCTGAAAGGCGTCGTTAGAACCCGTTTGTGGCGGCCAAAATTCCAGATGTGGCATGCTGTTTGTCGCTCCTGTTGGGCAGAGTTGTTGCTCGTTCAGCAACAATTCTCACCACAGCCAAACAGATAGCCACAAGGGTGCTAAGTGTCAGCAGGGAAAATCTGACCCAGCTTTTTGCACCAGTGACTTAATGATTGAAGATGGTCTGCCACCGTGCTATGAAATAAATCCTTCAGAACTCGATGGAAAGGAGAAAAATTGCCCAATGGTATTCAATCGCTTTCTGGGCTGGTTTTCCAACGATTTAGCTATTGATCTTGGGACGGCCAACACACTTGTTTACGTAAAAGGTAAAGGTATCGTACTTTGCGAACCTTCTGTGGTGGCGGTCCGTAAAGACGGCCGGGGCTCCAACCGTGTGGTAGCGGTTGGAAAGGATGCCAAAATGATGCTGGGCAAAACTCCCGGTCACATTGTAGCCATTCGCCCCATGAAAGACGGAGTGATCGCTGACTTTGAAGTTGCTGAGGCGATGATCCGATACTTCATCAGGAAAGTCCACAACCGGCGAGGGCTGGTTCGCCCAAGGATTATCGTATGTATACCTTCCGGAGTTACACAGGTGGAGAAACGTGCAGTCCGAGAATCGGCTGAATCAGCCGGTGCCAGGGAGGTGTATCTGATTGAAGAGCCAATGGCCGCAGCCATTGGGGCTGGTTTGCCAATCACTGAACCGGTATGCAACATGATTGTCGACATCGGCGGGGGTACCACCGAAGTAGCAGTGATATCCCTGGCGGGAATTGTATACAGTCGCTCCGTTCGCGTGGGTGGCGATAAGATGGACCTCGCTGTTCTCCAGCATATTAAACGCAAGTATAATCTCTTAATCGGAGAGCGGACCGCTGAAGTGATTAAGACGACCCTTGGCAATGCCTATCCGTCTGACCAGGTCGACACAATGATGATTAAGGGACGCGACCTGGTGAGCGGTATTCCTAAGACGGTTGAAATCAATTCCGATGAAGTTCGCGAATCGATCCAGGAGCAAATAGATACCATAGTGGAGACGATAAAGATCGCATTGGAACAAACGCCGCCCGAGCTTGCGGCCGACATTGTTGATCGTGGCATTGTTCTTACAGGCGGCGGGGCACTGCTAAAGAGGCTCGACCATCTGCTGAGGCTGGAAACAGGGCTGCCCATTACCCTGACCGACGATCCGCTTTCGACGGTTGTATTGGGCTCCGGTAAGGCACTCGAAGAGATCGCGATATTAAAGGATGTATTGAGCTAGAGGCGAGTCAACAAGGTTTGTTGGCTCTGGTTGAACTAGTGCCGAACAAACATTGAACATATCCGATTTCACCGACTATTTGCCGAAAGAGGAAGTATCTGCTGATGCTTCGCTGGTTCGGTTGCCATTGATCCTTTATCCCTCCGCGTGATCGAAGGACACAGAGCTTCCGGCCTTTTTCAAGCCTCTGTTTTCTGATCCGGGTTTGAAGATATCGATCATCAGTACTGAGTTGGTTTGAAGCGGGGCTGTTCTGGCAAGTGTGTCTGAAATTGCAATGGGGCTCTCTCCGGTAAAGCAGGGCATTTTGATGAGCTCGATTCCTTGTCTTGAGTGAAATCGCTGTAGAACAATGGATGTGATTCTGCTTGGCGCCGTTTAGCAGAGGGGTTTTGATGCTATGATGGAGTGGCTGCGTCGGTTGCGGGGCGCCTTTTTCCTTTTGATTCTCTTGAGTTTGTTTCTTTACATCTTCTCTCTCAACTTCCGCCCGCCGGTGCAAATGGATATCTTTCAGCGTGCGGTGGTGGAATCTTTGAGTCCCGCCGTTAAATTTCTTGGCAACATTACTTCCTCCATCGAGAGGTTGGTAAAAGAATACGTCTGGCTGCGGCATCTGCGACATGAGAATGAGCTTCTCAAGGAACGGGTTAATGAATTGGAGCAAAAGCTCACCGACTACCAGGAGTCTTATATCGAAAACCTTCGTTTAAGACGTCTCCTGGATTTCAAAAACACCATTCAGTCTCAGGCCATTCCTGCGCAGGTCGTCCTCCATGATTTGACCGGCTGGTTCCAGACCCTGATCGTGGATAAAGGATTTAAAGACGGCATTGGTCCAGATATGGCTGTTGTAAACGATGAGGGTGTTGTGGGACGTATCCTTGACGTTTCCGACCGCTATGCGCGGGTTTTACTCATTACCGATCCCGGCAGCTCAGTGGATGCTGTTGTTCAGCGCAATCGAGTGCGGGGAATTCTGAGCGGCAAGGATTCAAACGCATGTATTTTAAAATACGTTCGGGGAAATGTGGATGTACAAGTGGGAGATTTGATCATAACTTCGGGTAAGGACAGCATTTTTGCCAAAGGTTTGAGATTGGGAGTCGTCCACGGTATTTTCAAGGATCCCGTAGATCTGTTTCAGAAAATAGAGATTAAGCCTCTCGTGCGGCTCAGTGCCCTTGAAGAAGTGTTGATCATAAAACGTGAGACGCCCGTGCCCAACAGCTTTGCGATCTCAGAGGGAGAGTAATCTGATTTGCGCTCCTTCAAGCACCCGTCACAGATAAAACAATTTCTATGGATGTCGGCTTATTCGCTGATCATCTTGTTCTTGCAGACGATCTGGATATCGCGCTTATCCTATCCGGCCATGCGAGCCGATCTGCTGCTTCCCCTAATGTTTGGTGTGGCCACGATCTGGCCACCATTGGCGAGCCTCTCCTGGGCCTTTGTTTGGGGATTCGCGGTGGATACTCTTTCGGGCAAATTTTGGGGATTCCACGTGGGCTCTTATGTGGTAGCGGTCTGCCTGGTTAATGTCACTACTGAGAGGTTTGAACTGCAAAACCCTTTGTATCAGATGTTGTTTGTGGGACTCTGTGCGCTCGGGCAGTCGATAGCACTGGGATTGTTTCTGCTGTTCCAGCCTTATGACCTGGCAAACGAGCTTACGCTATGGCAGGATCTGGTCATACGCAGCCTTTTCACCATGTTGCTCTGCCCCTTCATTATATACCCCATCAGGGACGACAAGAGAGCGACTGTTTGAGAAGAGCGTGAGGATTTAAACTGTGAAAACTCTCAGGTGGAACAAACTGCTGTCGCTTCCCGGTGCGGATGAGAAACGCAATCATCAAGCCGACAACTTACATTTGGTCAATTGGGAGGCAACAGATGCCGCTGTTTTCCAGCGGCAATATCTTCTGCTCACTGCAATCGTGCTCATGGTGTTACTTGTTTACTTGGTAAGAGCTTGGCACCTGCAGGTTTTACAGGGGAGCAAGTATCGATACCAGTCCGAAAACAATCGGATAAGACTTGAAGATATTCCGGCACCGCGAGGAATCATTTTTGACCGGAACGGTACTGCTCTGGTCGAGAATCGCCCCGCTTACCATCTTTTGCTGGTCCGAGAAGATGTGACCGACATGGATCAGACCATCCGGGAGCTTGCTCGCCTATGTGGCAAAATGCCGGAGGATTTCTTCAGCTTGCTGGAGGCCAACAAAACCATACCCAAATTCGTGCCTGTTCGGCTCATGGCGGATCTTGACCGTGACTGTCTGGCGCGAATCGAAGCTCAGCGCATCAGGCTGCCGGGAGTGATCATTCAGCTGGAGCCCAAACGGGAATATAAGTGGAATGGAAGGGGAGCACACCTGATTGGCTATTTGAGCGAGATTACCGAAAACGAGCTGAACAGTGAAGTTTATGCCGGCTATTATGCCGGAGAGGATGTCGGAAAATTCGGCATCGAGAAGGCCTTTGAGAAATATCTGCATGGCAAGAGGGGAGGTCGACAGGTAGAAGTGGATGCCATCGGCAGGCGGATGCGACTACTTGACGAAGCCCTGCCCATACCCGGCAGAAACCTTTGGCTAACGGTGGATATGGCGGTTCAAGAAGCAGCAGAGAGCTGCTTGGAAGGCAAGGTTGGCGCTATCGCAGCTTTGGATCCAAGAAGTGGTGCCGTGTTGGCACTCGCCAGCAGACCCACTTTTGATCAAGAAAAATTCATACGTGGCTTATCGGCTGACGAATGGCGTGCCTTGAGCCGAGACCCGGATCATCCGCTTTTGAACAGAGCTTTCGGGGCGGCCTATCCGCCCGGATCTACCTACAAACCGCTGGTAGCCCTGGCGGCGTTGCAGGAAGGGATAATGAATCCGGATTCAACTGTCTATTGTCCCGGCTTTTATTATTTTGCCAACCGAAAATATCGCTGTTGGAGAGATCGCGGCCACGGTACCATGAATTTGCACAATGCCCTCGTCCAGTCCTGCGACACTTATTTTTACCAGACCGGCCTGCGTTTGGGCGTTGATAAAATTGCTCAGTATGCCAAGCTGTTCGGACTTGGGGCAAAAACCGAGATCGGTTTGCCAGGGGAGCACCCTGGCCTCATTCCAACTTCATGGTGGAAGAAGCAGGCAATAGGAGTTCCCTGGCAAAAAGGCGAGACTCTCTCTATCTCCATAGGACAGGGCTTCGACTTGGCGAGTCCCCTGCAAATGGCTTTGGCCTATTCGGCCATAGCGAACGGTGGCAAGGTCTGGCAGCCGTATGTGGTCCGCCGGATTGAGGGCAGCAGTCTTGAAGAGGTTGATGAGATCAAAAGCAACTTGAAGCGCGAGATTCCCATTGAACCGCGCTTCTTCGGAGTGGTGCAAAAGGGACTGCTGGGGGTGGTAGAGGAAAACAGGGGAACAGCCCACAGTATCAAAGTAAGCTCGGTATCGATTGCCGGAAAGACCGGTACCGCCCAGGTGGTGCGCTTGGCGGACGGAGTGGATCGTAAGGCTGCAGCGAAAAATGTGAAGGAAAAACAGCAGGATCATGCCTGGTTTGTCGGATATGCACCTGCCGATGATCCGCAAATCGTCGTGTGTGCTCTGATCGAGCACGGAGGCCATGGATCTTCCGTTGCTGCTCCATTGGTGCAAAAGGTCATTTTGGCGTACCTGGGGATGGGCCAAGAACCTCCCGCTGCAAAACCCTGATACTTGGAGTCGAGGAACAGCCCGTGGGTGATCGGTAAGAGGAGGAAGCGCTCCATGATGGACAGGAGATTGGTTGAAAATTTCGACTGGTCACTCATTTGGGTCTTGCTTGGCATTATTACGATAGGTCTACTGAGTATTTACAGCGCTCTGTATCCTCAAATCCAGGCCAATCCGACCCAGAACCTATTCATAAAACAAATCGTCTGGATTTTTCTCGGTTTTTTGTTTCTCTTCGGTTCTCTACTGATCGATTATGATCGACTCAAAACACTGAGCTTATGGATATACATTTTCGCATTACTGCTGCTGGTAGCAGTATTGTTGATTGGTAAAGAAGTGAATGGCTCCAAGCGCTGGTTGGATTTTGGAGGGGGGCTACAGTTCCAGCCATCCGAGTTCATGAAGATTGTGATAGTGGTCCAATTGGCCAGTTATTTCTCCTCTCAGGATATTTCACCGTTTCCAAGCTTCCAAAGGTTTATCGTCCCTGCAGTGCTTACAGGGATCCCCATTCTTTTGATCTTGGCCGAGCCGGATCTGGGAACGGCAATCTGCCTCGTAACCATTTCCGGCACTCTGATCTTTTTCATGGGAGTGCGATGGCGCTATATACTGCTTATTGGTTTGGGGTGCCTGCCGCTAATCCTGCCTATCTGGCAAAATGTCCTAAAACCCTATCAGAAAACCAGGATTCTCATCCTCTTGCGACCCGACCTGGATCCGCTTGGAGCCGGATACCATATCCGACAGTCGAAAATTGCCATCGGCTCCGGCATGACCTGGGGCAAAGGCTTTTTGAATGGCACCCAAAATAAATTGCATTTCCTGCCCGAAAAGCACACCGATTTTATTTTTTCAGTTTGGGCGGAAGAGTGGGGTTTTGTCGGTTGCCTAGTCCTGCTTGTATTGTTTGCATTGCTAGTATCATTGGCGCTCCGTGTGGCGCGCAGGTCTAAGGATCGGTTCGGGTCTTTGCTGGTGGTCGGCATGACCGGGCTGATAATGTGGCAGGCGCTCATCAATATCGGAATGGTAATCGGCCTACTCCCGGTTGTGGGAATTCCTCTGCCTTTCGTCAGTTATGGCGGATCTTCGTTAATTACGCTGTGCTTTGCCATAGGCATCATTGAGAACGTGAGCATGCGACGCTACGTCTTTCAATCGCGCTAATATGACGTGTTCAATCCTTGGAAGTTCTATTTGTGATTTTTTTTACTTTTCCGCTTGCGAACCCAGCTTACTTATGCTAAGAGGTCGATGCTAAATCTTCACTTTGCCGTTGCCTTGGCAAACACAGGCGGTGCGAGCGGGGGGTATGAGGCACATCGACGGCGGCAAAATAAAACCTGGGCCCGATAGTAATATTGTTATTAATGTGCTTGGAGCGAGGAAGAGTAAAATGATCAACATCGACATCACACTTTTCATCCAGATGGTGAATTTTTTCATCTTGCTTTTTGTCATGAACATGATTCTGTATCGTCCGATTCGCCGGCTTGTTGCCCAGAGAAATCAACACATTAATGAGCAAGAGGAGCAGATTTCCAAAGCCGAGGCTGATGCTCTGGGGGCAGTCCGAGAATTTGACGATCAAATCCAGGCAGCCCGCAACCTCGGGCGGCAGAAAGTCCAAGATCTGAAAGAAGCTGCTTATCAACATGAAAAAGATTTACTGCAGCGAGCTGGAGAGCAGGCGTCTTTCAAGGTGCAAGAGATGCGTGACAAGGTGGAAAAGGACATAGGCGCGGCACGGGAACAACTGAGGTCGCAAGTCCAGGCATTCGCAAAAGATTTGGCGCAAAAGATTTTGGGAAGGAGTATTTAATGGAAAAGGAGGGCATGGGCACTAGCGCTATGAAAAAACACTTTGTATTTATTGTCCTCGTTACCGGAGTGCTCCTGGGCATGCAAGGTACTGCCGCTGCCTCCGAAGCCGGAGGCCATGCCTTGAATTGGAGCGATTTCCTTTTCAGAGTAATGAACTTTTCAATTATGGTGGCTATCCTGATAAAGCTTCTGAAAAAGCCGTTGAGCAAATATTTTACATCGAGACGGGAAGATATTCAAAAAATGCTGGCTGAGCTCGAGCTCAAGAAGCAAGAGGCAGAGCAAAAGAGCGCTGAATACAGAGCAAAACTGGCCGCGCTGGAGGACGAAACAAAGCAAATAGTCTCCGAATACGTTCAGGAAGGTGAAATCGAGAGAAGAAAGATTTTGGAGGCTGCTGAGCGCCAGGCTGAATACATTAAAGAGCAGGCGGAAATATCGATCCAGCAAGAAATCAAGGCCGCCAGAGAAAGTCTTCAGAAAGAGGTTAGCGAGCTCTCAGTGGCTGCCGCAGAGGATATGCTGCGAAAGAACATGCAGTCGGAAGATCAAGAGCGTTTAGTCCGGGACTTCATGACAAAGGTGGTGGAGGCGAAGTGAGAAATTTAGTTATAGCCAAACGTTATGCCAAGGCTTTGTTCAATTTGGGTTTGGAGCAGGGGCAAGTTGAACAATACGGGCAAGAGCTGGATGATTTTGTGCGGCTCTTCGGGGAGCTTCCAGAGCTGGCGGATGCCATTCAAAATCCTTTGTATCCGGAGGCTACCAGGATGAGCGTCTTTATGACGATCGCAGATAAGGTTGAGATGAGACCGATCATGCGTAGCTTTCTAAGGCTGCTTGTCGAAAAGAAGCGGGTTCAGAATCTGGGAGAAATCAAAGACTACTACCACAAATTGATCGATGAGCATGCCAATATTGCTCGCGCGCGGATCAAAGCAGCTACGCCTCTAGATGATCAATCGATCCAGGATATTGCCGCAAGCCTCGAAAAGATGACAGGGAAAAAGATCGCGATCGAGTTTGAGCAAGACCCGCAGTTGATTGGCGGAGTGCTGGCGGAGATTGGCGATTTGGTCTTAGATGGGAGTGTGCGGAGGCAGTTATTAAATATCAAAGAATCTTTGAAAAGGGGTGAGTTAGTTTAATGGAAATCAGAGCAGAAGAAATCAGTCAAATCATTAAAGAGCAGATCAAGGACTACGAGAAGAAGGTTGAGCTCAGTGAAACCGGCCGTGTGCTCTCCGTGGGTGACGGTATCGCTCGCGTTTATGGCGTTGAGAAGTGCATGTCTATGGAGTTGCTGGAGTTCCCTACTGAACACGGAATCGTCTACGGCCTTGCCCTGAATTTGGAAGAAGACAACGTGGGTGTCGCCATCATGGGTGAAGACGTTCACATCAAGGAAGGGGGCGAGGTTAGACGAACCGGCCGCATCGCCGAAGTGCCAGTCGGCGACGAAGTGCTCGGCCGCGTCGTCGATCCTGTGGGTAATCCTCTCGATGGCAAAGAGCCTATCAAGGCCAAGGAAACATCGCGGCTCGAGGTTATCGCTCCTGGGGTTATTGCTCGCCAGTCGGTCAACGAGCCGATGTATACGGGATTGAAGGCAATCGACGCTATGACTCCAATCGGCCGCGGACAGCGCGAGCTCATTATCGGCGACCGTCAGATTGGTAAAACGGCTATCGGTGTGGATGCGATCATCAACCAGAAGGACAGCGGTATAATCTGCATTTATGTCGCGATCGGGCAAAAGAAATCAACGGTGGCCCAAGTCGTGGAGACGCTGCGAAAACACGGCGCCATGGAATATACCATTGTGGTTGCAGCGTGTGCGAGTGACCCTGCTCCGTTGCAGTACATTGCTCCCTATGCCGGTACCGCTATGGGCGAATATTACCGTGACCGTGGCAGGCATGCTTTGATCATCTATGACGATCTTTCCAAGCAAGCCGTAGCCTACAGACAGGTCTCACTACTGTTGCGTCGCCCCCCCGCACGTGAAGCTTACCCCGGAGACATTTTCTACAACCACTCCCGGTTGCTGGAGCGCTCTGCGAAGCTCAATGACGAGTTGGGCGCCGGTTCACTGACAGCACTGCCTATCATTGAGACTCAGGCTGGTGACGTATCGGCTTACATTCCGACCAATGTTATTTCAATTACTGACGGTCAGATTTACCTGGAGCCCAACCTCTTCTTTGCCGGTGTGCGTCCTGCCATTAACGTAGGCCTGTCAGTTTCTCGAGTCGGTGGTGCCGCGCAAACAAAGGCGATGAAGCAGGTCGCTGGACGATTGCGGTTGGATCTCGCGCAATATCGCGAGCTTGAGGCGTTTGCCAAATTCGGTAGCGATCTCGACAAGTCAACCCAAGCGCAGCTGAATCGAGGCATGCGATTGGTTGAGCTGTTGAAGCAGCCTCAGTATCAGCCGATGTCCGCCGAAAAGGAAGTGACCTCCTTGTACGCTGCAACGAGAGGTTACCTTGATCACGTGCCGGTTGAGCGGGTCGGAGAGTATGAGACTCAAATGCTCGCTTTCATGGAGCGCAAGTATCCTGAGATCTTGACAGAAATCAAGGAACAGATGGTTATCGGAGACAGCCTCGATGAGAAGATGAAGAATGCACTTCAGGAGTTTGCCGGGGTGTTCGCGGGTTAGGCGTCAAATTAGTGACTTAGAGTGAAAGAGGAATTGCATTATGGCAACCTTAAGAGATATTAAGAGAAAAATCGACGCCGTAAAGAAGACCTCACAGATCACCAAGGCCATGAATATGGTGGCCGCCGCAAAGCTGCGTGGCGCCCAGCAAAATATGGAGAGATTTCACCCATATGCGAGCAAGTTCAAGGAGGTAATCCAACGTGTGGCCGGGGGTGTCGAAGAGCGCGCGTCTTACGAACTGCTCAATGCTCGTGAAGAAATCAACAAAATTGAACTGGTCCTTGTGACTGCAGACAGGGGTTTATGCGGCAGCTTCAATAACAGCCTGATCGTAATGGCAGAACGGTTTATTCAAGAGCAACGATCCAAGGGTATTCAAGTCTCCTTGACAGCCGCCGGAAGAAAGGGTGCCGATTACTTCAGGCGACGCAGATATGAAGTGAGAAGCCGTCTCACCGGTCTCTTGAATAGGCCAAGCTACGATGATGCGTTTGCTTTAGGGCAAGAGTTGATCGGACTGTTTGAAAATCGTGATACGGATGAAGTGTATTTCATCTATAGTCATTTCATCAGCACGGTGAAGCAACAGCCTACTCTTGTTAAATTGTTGCCTGTTGACTCCGGTCAGGTCGAAGGAGGAGAGGAGGAAGAGGCGATCGAATACCTCTTCGAGCCCTCACATCAGGCTTTGCTGACCGACCTTCTGCCTAACTTTGTTCACATTCAAATTCTTGAAGGTCTTTACCAGACGGCAGTTAGCGAGCATGCTGCGCGCATGGCCGCTATGGAGAATGCTACGAATAACTGTAAAGAGTTGGTGAAGGATTTGACCCTGACTTACAACAAGGCACGACAGGCAGGAATTACCAAGGAGCTCATGGACATTGTTGGTGGTGCTGAAGCACTGAGATAGCTTGGCAACCATCCGAGTTTTTCAAGGAGGTATTTAACCCATGAACATGGGAAAGATCGTTCAGGTTATTGGTAACGTGGTGGACGTCGAGTTTGAGGAGGGAAAACTTCCTGGCTTGTTGACGGCGCTCCTGGTCAGTAATCCCGGGTTGAGCGACATGGAGGACAACCTCGTTCTTGAGGTAGCTCAGCACCTAGGCGACAATGTTGTGCGCACCATCGGAATGGACTTGACGGATGGGTTGGTTCGCGGAATGGCTGTGAAAGATACCGGCAAGCCCATCCAAATGCCAGTCGGTAAGCCGGTGCTGGGTCGGGTTCTAAACGTCGTCGGTAGAACAGTTGATGGCCTTGGGCCGGTTGACGCTGAGACTTATATGCCCATTCATCGCGGCGCTCCTGCCTTTACCGAGCAGGACACCTCCGTGAATGTTTTGGAAACAGGAGTGAAGGTTATCGATCTCCTTGTGCCGTTTCCACGCGGTGGTAAGATGGGCATGTTCGGCGGTGCAGGGGTTGGAAAGACCGTCGTAATGATGGAAATGATCCATAACATTGCAATGGAGCATGGTGGTATCTCGGTCTTCGCCGGTGTGGGTGAGAGGACCCGTGAAGGAAATGACCTGTACCACGAAATGAAAGACTCCGGGGTTCTACCTCGTGCGGGTCTGGTTTATGGACAGATGACTGAACCTCCCGGGGCGCGTGCTCGAGTTGCTCTCTCTGCTCTAACTGTAGCAGAGTATTTTCGCGACGTTGAAGGCCAGGATGTGCTCCTCTTTATCGACAACATCTTCCGTTTCACTCAGGCTGGTGCCGAGGTCTCCGCGTTGCTCGGCCGCATGCCTTCTGCAGTCGGCTATCAACCGACTCTTGGAACCGACTTGGGCGCGTTGCAGGAACGAATCACTTCTACGACAAAGGGATCGATCACTTCCGTGCAGTGTGTTTACGTACCTGCAGACGACTTGACCGATCCTGCTCCGGCTACGACCTTCGCCCACTTGGACGGTACCGTCGTTCTGTCACGTCAGATCGCCGAGCTTGGTATCTATCCTGCTGTGGATCCCTTGGATTCCACCTCGCGAATTCTTGATCCCAACGTACTTGGGGAAGAACATTATGCGACGGCTCGTGAAGTCCAACAGATTCTTCAGAAATACAAGGACTTGCAGGACATTATCGCTATCCTTGGCATGGATGAACTGTCGGATGAAGACAAGTTGACGGTTGCTCGAGCGAGGAAGATGCAACGATTCTTGTCACAGCCATTTCATGTGGCGGAGACATTTACCGGTGTGGCCGGCAAATACGTTAAGATGGAGGATACCATCAGGGGCTTCAAGGAGATTTGCGAAGGCAAGCACGACGAGATTCCGGAACAGGCCTTTTACATGGTCGGCGGAATAGAAGAAGCTGTTGAAAAGGCCAAGCAAATGTCTGGCGAATAAAGAATGGTGAACAAATGGCCGAAAAAATCCTGCTTGAAATAGTAACACCTGAAAAGAAGGTCTTGAGCGAACAGGTGGATATTGTGGTCGCTCCCGGAGAAGAGGGTGAATTTGGCGTTCTACCGAACCACATCCCCTTTCTCACTAAGATTAAAATTGGAGAACTTCGTTTTAGGGTTGGCGCCTCGGCTCGTTACATTTCCGTGATGGGCGGTTACGCGGAAGTTCTTCCAGACCGGGTGACGATCCTTGCAACTGCTGCCGAAGAAGCAACGGATATCGATGTGATTCGAGCTAAGGCAGCCAGAGAAAGGGCAGAAAGACGGCTTGCCGAGGCGAAAGATCGATTTGAGTTCGTTCGTGCACAGGCGGCACTGCAGCGTGCTATTGCACGTCTGAAGGTTGCTGAGCGACGTTAAACTGCACGCGCTATAAAGAGGTGCTGATCAGCGTCTGCACGCCTTGTCTTAGGATGGACTGATGGCAGTCGATCGCTTCCCTTAGCAGCGAAGCACTCCCCGTTTGGGTGCGGTCCTGGAAATCTGGAGAGTTGAGCGACTGATAACTTCTGCAAATTTTGTTGCGCGTAAGTGCGCAATATTATAAACCCTTCCAAGAGGAAGGGTTTTTTATTTTTAGACAAATCCATTCGAGTGCCTACTGAGCTGAGCGCTTGCGCCGGTGCTGAGAATATTGCTTTAAAGGGGGAAGGTTATGTGTGGTATCGTGGGATATGCTGGTACTGGGGAGTGCGTCAGGATTTTATTGGAAGGCCTGAGACGGCTTGAATATAGAGGCTACGATAGCGCGGGTATTGCCGTAATCGGAAAAGGAAGAAATCTTCAGTTAGTCAGATGCCAGGGAAAGATCTCTGCACTGGAAAGTCGGCTTGAGAATCAACAGCTGACCGGGACTACTGGAATAGCGCATACACGCTGGGCTACTCACGGAAAGCCATCTGACGATAACGCCCATCCCCACCGCTCCGGTCCTTTCGTGGTTGTGCATAATGGCATTATAGAAAACTATGCTGAGTTGAAGATCCAATTGGAGCGGGAAGGGTTTACCTTCTCTTCGGAAACGGATACCGAAGTGATAGTAAAACTTGTGGAGCGGGAATGGCTTGGCGGCAACAGTTATCGGCAGTCGGTTGTTAATGCCTTGCGGCAAGTGTGCGGAAGTTACGCTGTTGTGTTTCTGAACCAAGAGTCTCCTGAAGAATTGATTGCCGCTCGTAAAGAGAGTCCTTTGATATTGGGCCTGGGCGACGAGGAATATTTTCTTGCATCGGATGTTCCGGCAATTTTGCCATACACCCGGAAGGTCGTCTATCTTGAGGATGGTGATCTGATTGTGGTCTCAAGAAAAGGCTATCGAATTGAGACCATCGACGGGCAATTGAGAGATCATGTTCCGCAGGTAATCGATTGGAATCCAGTGATGGCAGAAAAGGCCGGTTACAAGCATTTCATGCTGAAAGAAATTAACGAACAGCCTAGAGCTGTCATTGATACCTTTAGAGGTGCACTAGATCTAAGCCAGCAGGCGGTTCTTTTGCCCGACTTGAACCTCACTGCGGAGATGATTTCAAAGATCAATCGGATTTTTCTGGTTGCTTGTGGCACCTCCTATCATGCGGGTCTGGTTGCCAAGTATATGATGGAGAAACTGTGCCGGGTTCCGGTGGATGTCGATTTGGCTTCGGAATTTCGGTATCGTAGCCCGTTGATTGATAAGAGCTCGCTTCTGCTGGTGATCAGCCAGTCTGGTGAAACCGCGGATACTAGGGCGGCTTTGCAGGAAGGCCTGGATAAAGGGGCTTGTTGCCGTGCAATTGTGAACGTCGTTGGAAGTTCAATCGAGAGAATGTCGGAAGGAGTAATCTACACCCATGCAGGACCGGAAATTGGCGTTGCCTCCACTAAAGCGTTTACGGCTCAACTGGTTGCCTTATATCTGTTCAGCTTGCATCTGGCAAGTATTCGTGGACAGTTGTTACGGGAGCAGCTTAGTCGGCATATCCAGGATCTCCTGGAAGTCCCTGGCAAGATGGATGAGGTGCTCAGCAATTGCGAACAAATTACTGAATGGGCCAAACGATACGTGCAGGCGAGAGATTTTCTATATCTGGCGAGAGGCATCCTGTACCCGATAGCCCTGGAAGGCGCATTGAAGCTGAAAGAAATTTCTTATATACATGCGGAAGGATATGCTGCAGGAGAGATGAAGCACGGCCCGATAGCCCTGATAGATGAAGATATGCCTGTTGTAGTTTTACTGCAACGGGGATCCCTTTTCGAAAAGATGCTGAGCAACGTCCAAGAGGTGAAGGCGAGAGGCGGTCAATTGATAACCATGATCGAAGAACGGCCCGATGCTAAAGTTGGGGCGTATGAGGAACAACTTGTCCTTCCTGCTACATCCGAGTGGCTAGCTCCTTTGATCTTTACCTTGCCTCTGCAACTACTAGCTTATCAAATAGCAGCTCTCCGAGGGACGGATGTCGATCAGCCCCGAAATTTGGCCAAAAGCGTGACGGTCGAGTAATGCTGAAGCGACTGGGAGATTCATCTTGACTTATTCTGTTTTTTTTGGGTAAAATCATTATGAGTATGATTTTCATGTAATTTTAGAGGCTTGCCGACATAAGACGGGTTCGTAAAACTGCATGCCAACTTCGGGGGCTCACGATAGCAGAAAATGACGGATAGGCTGTGCCTCTGATGAAAGAGCGGGGATGCTCGAGATAGTCTTCTGTAATTTTGCTCCGAGATAACATGGTTGGAGAGAGATAAGCGGTTATATTTTGTTGTCTTCATATACATAAAGGGGTTAGGTGGATTGCCATATTGCACGCTGGATTCACAGTAATATGTGGAAGGAGGGTTTGTATCCCTTGGCACTTTGAGTCAATGAATAATGATTTGCTGGTGTTATGTTATCCGGCAGAGAATCTCACAGCGATGGCATCCGCTGAAAAGTATACTGTTTTTGCCCCTGCGGTGTTCGTGATTGGTAGAACGCTCCTGACCCAACAGCAACATGCACGGGAACTCTCCCTTGCTTCGGTGTGCAAATCAGGCGACTGAATTGCCTAAAGAAGTAACAGAGTACCCACCTTATTATTCGGTTCAAGACCGACTACCAACACGGCATATCGCGGGGGTTTTGAAATCTTCACCACTCTCCAGGTCCCTATATCTCGCTTGAGCTTTTCAGAGAACATCCCTGCCTATCCCATCGGCCAGTCTCCTGATTTTGCTTAAAGAGATCCGTGTCAAGACAATGCTAAGACATGGTGAATTGGCTGCTGCTTGTGTCGAAAGTTTAAGCAATGTTCTTTCCTTTTCATGGAGTTTCTGAGGCAAAAACCTCTTCTGGTATCGTGCTCAGATGCCACTCTGCCGGATGTAGCCCATGCGTCCGACTCGAGGTTGAAGTTGGGAAAGTAATCGATTGAGAGCTCGAAAACAATCTGCATCCAGGAATTGATTCATCTTGTTATTTTTTTGACTTGATCATCGGAAATCGAGAGTTTGTGATGTTTCGAATGAAAGGAACAAACCGTTATGGGGTATGTCTCAGGTATTTTGCTGATTTTACTGGGATTACTGGGAGGAGCTGCTGCTGGAGTGGCGATCCGCCAATACTGGGTGGAACGAAGAAACGAACAGCTCCGAGAGCAGGCGAACAACCTCCTGAATGACGCGCGCAAGGAAGCCGAGACCATCAAAAAGGAAGCTATCCTGCAAGCTAAGGATACGCTTTTTCAGATGAAGGCGGAGTTTGAACGAGAGAGTAAGGAGAACAGAAAAGAGTTTCAAAATCTGGAAAAAAGGCTGCTGCTAAGAGAAGAAAACCTGGACAAGAAATCGGAATCGCTCGATAAGCGAGAGACTACCATCGCCAAGCGTGAAAAATTGATATTGCAGCAGGAAAAAGAACTAGTGGACAAAGATTCGGAGCTCCAGACTCTTATCGATCAACAGCGGGCGAAACTGGAGAGCTTATCCGGCATTTCGTCCCAGGAAGCCAAGGAGGTGCTGATCCGCATGGTTGAGAACGAGGCGCGGCATGAAGCTGCACTCATGGCCAAACGGATCGAAACGGAAGCTCGCGAAACGGCTGATAAGAAAGCGAAGAATATTATTGCATTGGCCATGCAGAGATACGCTGGTGATTACGTTGCCGAGAAAACGGTTTCAGTAGTAAGTCTGCCCAATGAGGAAATGAAAGGCCGTATCATTGGACGGGAGGGAAGGAATATTCGTGCGATTGAAGCGTCGACGGGAATTGACTTGATCATTGACGATACACCGGAGGCGGTGATTCTTTCAGGGTTCAATCCGATTCGCCGAGAGGTTGCGAGGGTCTCTTTGGAAAGATTGATATCAGATGGAAGAATCCATCCGGCCCGAATCGAAGAGATAGTTGAAAAGGTTAATTCCGAAGTCGAGAACTCCATTCGAGAATCGGGCGAGCAAGCGGCATTTGATGTGGGCGTTCACGGTATACATCCCGAATTGATCAAGCTGTTGGGAAAACTGAAGTTCCGTACCAGCTACGCCCAAAATGTTCTTCAACATTCCCGGGAAGTGGCGTTTCTCTGTGGCATTATGGCGGCTGAATTGGGGTTGAACGAAAAGCATGCTAAACGTGCCGGATTGCTGCACGACATCGGGAAAGCCATGGATCATGAAATGGAAGGACCTCATGCCATTATCGGTGCTGATCTGGCCAAGAGATACGGGGAGTCGCAGCTAATTGTGCACTCAATCGCAGCGCATCACGAGGATATGCCGGC
>Ga0209164_1001855_pt1 | contig 24945 bp, 18 predicted proteins | sample MTBNYHSulfiMetaG_FD_187458 | JGI IMG/M metagenome (GOLD analysis project Ga0209164, IMG submission 187458) | Enrichment culture microbial communities from rom New York Harbor, USA that are MTBE-degrading - MTBE-NYH (New York Harbor Sulfidogenic)... | ecosystem: Environmental > Aquatic > Marine >... | reverse complement strand
AGTCGGCTTTCGGCAGGATGCGGTCTTTCATCGTCATCAACACAATCCGAGATTCTGTCATTTAATGAAGTCGTTATCGTCTTTCGGGTCGAACGTCGCCAGGGCGGGCGGCGCCTGCGGATCTACGCCCGCCTTATGAGCGAACAGGCGCAGAAGGTCCGAGTTGATCTTCTGGTTGATCAGCGCCAGATCCACGCCCATCGGACACGCCTCGGCACAAGCGCCGCACTCGCCGCAGCGGCCGGCCGCGTGCATCGCCCGCACGATGTGAAAGATCATCGTGTCGGACCGATCCGCGCCCTCGCCCACCCATCGAGGAACCGAGCGCTCGACAAAGCACTCCGAGCAGTAGCACATCGGGCATGCGTTCCGGCAGGCATAGCAGCGAATGCACTTCGCCATCTCGCCCTCGAACCATTGCCAGCGTTCTTCGGGAGTCTTTTTCGCCAACGCCTCCAGGCGCTCTTGATTCTGATTCTCCAGGGTTACTTCGGTCTTAATCAGCGTGTCATAGAGCGGTGGCGGCGAACCCTCAGGCGCGAGGGCGATCACGTGAACCTGCTCCCGCTCGATCTGTTTCTCCTGAATCAGACCCACCAGGCTTCTTACATCATCCGGGCGGCACACCACCGCCACCTTGCCTTTCGCGACAAGGCGGGGAAGGTAAACCGTCAGATTGTTGCGGCACTGCTCGTTGTAGATCAGCGCCTCGGCCTCTTCCGCCTTCGTGAGAAAGACCGGCCGCGCGCGTCCGGGCAGCGTTCCCCGGCCATAGCCGAGCACCACCGCGACCTTGCCGCTGCTCAGGAGGTCGGCCGCCACCCGGCGCAACTCTTTTTCCCAATCGTTCATTTCTCGTTTAACGGCTTTCTTCAACTATGATCCGATCCAGGCCCGCTGCACACAGGTTCCTTCTGCAATCCCGCCTCGATCTCCATCGCCTCCCGGAGCAGCTCTTCCGGGATATTCAACGTCTTGACCAGCTTGCTCGCCGGCCCCAGCTTGCGAACCGACTCGGTCACTTCCTGAATCAGCTCGGAAAACCGCTCGCCTTCTGCGGCCGAGACCCAGGAAAACTGCACCCGGCCCTCCTCCAGGCCGAGGAACTCCAACAGGCTCTTGAGCACGGCGAACTTCCGCCGGGCGAAGTAATTCCCCTCCAGGTAATGACAATCCCCCGGGTGGCACCCTGAAACCAGCACGCCATCGGCCCCATTCTGCAAGGCCTTCAAAATGTAGAGCGGGTCCACCCGGCCGCTGCACGGCACCCGGATAACCCGCACGTTCGGCGGATACTGATAGCGGCTGATGCCCGCCAGGTCCGCGCCCGCGTAACTGCACCAGTTGCACAGAAAGGCGACAATCTTCGGCTCGAATTCCTGCTCACTCATGGTGCTCTGTGCTCTCAATCTCTCTCGTTGTCCCGCCCGGAGTAGAGACTTCAGTCTCGTCGGAACACCCCAGAACACGGGACTGAAGTCCCTACTCCGCTCTATGGATCTTCTCGCGATCGTTTCTCACGGAAAAAGATCTCTCAACGGTTAGAACGCCGCCAGTTGCGCGACGATCTCCTCGTGCGTAAACCCGCCGATGTCCGCTGCACCGCACCGACAGGAGGAGCTGCAAATCCCGCACCCCTTGCACAAGGCCGCATTCACCACGGCGACTTGTTTCTCCTCATCCAGGTCAATCGCGTTGTAAGGACACATTTCGACGCAGGTTCCGCAACCTTCGCAGAGGGCGGTATTGATCCGCGACACCTGGCCTTCGGTCTCCAGCTCGTCCCGGGACAGCACCACCGCCGCCCGTGCTGCGGCTGCCTCACCTTGCGCAATGGCCTCGTCAATGAGCTTCGGCGCGTGTGCCAGACCGCAAAGGAAAATACCCTCGGTGGCAAAATCCACCGGCCTGAGCTTCATATGCGCTTCCAGGAAAAACCCATCCTCGGTTAAGGGCACCTTGAGCATCTGGGCGAGCCGTTCGTTGTCTTCGTTCGGCACCGTCGCCATACTCAGCACCAGCAGGTCCGCCGGAATCGTGATGTCGCTTCGTAGCAAGGGATCCCGGATCGTGACATCAACTTTTCCATCCTCTTGAAGCACCACCTGAGGCAACCGATCCGGATCATAACGGAGAAAAAGAACGCCCTCCTTCCGGGCGTCGGTATAGTACGACTCCTGAAAGCCATACGTTCTCATATCGCGGTAGAGCACAAAAACGTCCGCGTCGGGCTTCTGCCGCTTGATCTCGAGGGCGTTCTTGACCGCTTCGTTGCAGCAGACCCGGCTGCAGTAGGGACGCTCGTCATCGCGGGAGCCGACGCACTGAATCATCACAATCGTCTCCGCGCCGTTCAGGCGACTGGCGGCCAGCCGCTCCTCCAGCTCGCGCTGGGTGATGATGTTCGGGCTTTCCCCGTAGTGATATTCGGTCGCCTTCTTCTCTTGCGCTCCGGTCGCGACGATGACCACGCCGTGCTCGAACGGCTCCGTTCTGCCGTCTCGAAGAATCGTCGTCTTGAAGTTGCCCACAAAGCCTTCCACCGACTGCACCTCGGCCGAGGTATAGACCTGGATGCGGGACTCGGCTTGAACTTTCTGGATCGTCTCGGCCAGGAACTGCTGCGAGCGGCGTCCTCGAAGCGTGTAGTGAATATGGCGCATATTGCCGCCCAGCTCGCTCTGCCGTTCAACAATCGCCACGCCGAATCCCTGCTCGGCCAGCGCCAGGGCCGCCGTCATTCCCGCGATCCCGCCGCCCAGAACCAGAGCCGCCTTGGTTACCGGAGTCCTCTCCCGCTTCAACGGAGTCAGGAAGCCGGCTTTCTGCACCGCCATACGCACGAGGTCTTTCGCTTTCTCGGTTGCCTCACGCGGTTGCCGCATATGAACCCAGGAACACTGGTCGCGGATGTTAGCCATCTCGAACAGATAAGGATTCAAACCCGCCTCGCGCAGGGTCTCCTGAAACAACGGCTCATGCGTCCGGGGCGAACAGGAAGCGACCACCACCCGGTTCAAGCGATGTTCCCGGACAATCTGAGCCATCATCTCCTGCGTGTCCTGCGCGCAGGTGAATAGGTTGTCTCCGGCATAGACCACGTGGGGCAGCGTCGCGGCGTACCGTGTCACCGCCGGAACGTCCACAACGCCCCCGATGTTGATCCCGCAGTGGCAAACAAAGACGCCGATGCGAGGCGGCTCGCCCCGAAGGTCGCGCTCCTGCGGATAAAGCTTCTCGGTCGTTCGCGTCCACCGAGCGGGAGCGAGAAGCTTGCCCACGCAGGAGGCCGCGCCGGAAGCCTGCATCACCGTCTCGGGCACGTCCTTCGGCCCCTGAAAAGCGCCAGCTACAAAGATCCCCTCGCGCCGGGTGGCCAGAGGATAAAACTCCGGCGAATCGTTAAAGCCATGCCGGTTGAGATCAATCCCCAGCATTTTCGACAGTTGCTCGGCCGCCTTGGGCGGATTCAGCCCGACCGAAAGCACGACCATATCAAACGACTCGATCTCCAAGCGGCCGTCTTCCGTCTCGTATTGAAGAATAAGATTCTGAGTCTCAGGGTCTTCCACAATGCCCGAAATGCGGGAGCGGACAAACCGCACGCCATAGTCCCGCTGCGCCCGCTCGTAGTACTGATCGAACTGCTTGCCATAGGAGCGCATATCCATAAAGAAGATCGTCGTTTCCAGCCCGGGCAAGTGCTCCCGGGCGATGACCGCTTCCTTGGTGGCGTACATACAGCAGACCGAGGAGCAATAGTCTTTGCCGCAGCTGGCATCGCGCGAGCCGATGCATTGCAGGAAGGCCACCTTCTTCGGCTCGCTCTGATCCGAAGGCCGCTTGATATGGCCTTCGTAAGGACCGGTCGCCCCCAGAATCCGCTCGAACTCGATGCTGGTGACGACATTGGGGTAGCGGCCGTAGCCGTATTGTTCGAGCCGCTGCGGCTCGAACTCGTCGAATCCCGGCGCCAGAACCACGGCGCCGACGTCCAGCGCGATCCGCTGCTCCAGCATATCGTGCACAATCGCCCCGGCTTTGCAGGCTTCCACGCAGGCATAGCACTCGCTGCAAACGCCGCATTGGAGGCAGCGCGAGGCTTCCCGGCGGGCCTGCTCCTCGGTAAAACCCTGCTCGACCTGGCTGAAAGTCCTGATGCGTTCCTTCGGGTCGGAGGCTGGCATCGCCGTGCGCGGCTTGCGCTCCGCCTCCGGCTCCGGTTCGGCCACCGGGCGATCCGCTTTCGCTTTGGGCACCATCGGGTCGCCCGACAGATACCGGTCCATGTAATAGGCTGCGCGCTGCCCGGCGGCAATCGCCTCGATGACCGTATCGGGACCGGTGACGACGTCGCCTCCGGCAAAGACGCCTTCGAGGTTGGTTTGCATACAGGCATCGGCCTCGATCGTGCCCCAGCGGTTTGTCTTCAGCGGCTCCTCGCCCTCAGTGAATCCGAAATCCACCGCCTGGCTGATGGCGGGAATGAGGGTATCCAGATCAATGGTGAACTCGCTGCCTTCAACCGGGACAGGCCGACGCCGCCCGGACTCATCCGGCTCGCCCAGCTCCATGCGCAAACATTCCAGACCGGTGACTCTTCCATCTGCGCCGAGGATGCGCGTCGGCGCCGCCAGGAAATGCATCCGTACGCCTTCTTCCAGCGCGTCCTCAATCTCCTGCGCGTTGGCCGGCATTTCCTTCCGGGTGCGGCGGTAAATGATATAGACTTCCTCAGCGCCCAGGCGCAGCGCGGTGCGCGAAGCGTCAATCGCGGCATTGCCGCCGCCGATGACCCCGACCCTCTTGCCGATCTCGACCGGCTGGCCGAGGTTCACCTTGCGCAGAAAATCCACCGCGTGAACATAGCCGTTGAGGTCTTCGCCCTCAATACCCAGCGCCTTGCCGTTCTGAGCGCCGATGGCGACAAAGACCGCGTCATAATCGCGGCGCAGGGCCGACAGGGCAAGCGCCTTGCCCACCGGCGAGTTCAGGCGCAGCTCGACGCCGAGATCGATAATGTCCTGCAGCTCGCCTTGGAGAACAGCTTCGGGCAGGCGATAGTCGGGAATCCCTAACGCCAGCATTCCCCCCGCGCGGGAGTGGGCTTCGAAGATTGTCGCGTCATAGCCGTTCGTGAGCAGCGCATGGGCCGCGCCCAGGCCGGCCGGACCCGAGCCGATGACAGCGACTTTCTTGTTCTTCTTTTCTTTGAGGTGATTTTTGACCGGTTCGCTGAGGCCGTGCTCCCGTACCCAATCCACGACGAAACGCTTCAGCGAGGCGATCGCGAGAGGCTCATCGAGTTCGCCCCGCCGGCAGGCTTGCTCGCAGGGATGATGGCAGACCCGGCCGCAGATTCCCGGCAGAGGGTTCACCTGCTTAATCAGCCGGTAGGCTTCCTCGTAGCGGCCTTCCGCGATCAGCGCGACATAGCCCTGCGCCGAGGTCTCGATCGGACAAGCATGCTTGCAGGGCGACACGCCCCGCTTCTCAATCGCAAAGGCGTTGGGAATCGCCTGAGCGAATTCCCGGTAAATCGCCTTGCGCGAGTTCAGCCCCTCGTTGTAGCGGTCGGGGCGCGAGATCGGACAGACGCTCACACAGTCGCCGCACCCGTTGCACTTCTCGAGGTCCACATAGCGGGGATGCCGCAAGACGGTCGCCTTGAACCGCCCCGCGTCACCCTCCAGAGCCGCCAGCTCGCTGCCGGTGAGGATTTCGATATTGTGGTGGCGGCCCGTATCCACCAGCTTCGGCGCGAGAATGCACATCGAGCAATCATTGGTCGGAAAGGTCTTATCCAGCTGCGCCATCACGCCGCCGATGCTCTGATTCTTCTCGACCAGATAGACATAGAAGCCGGACTCGGCCAGGTCGAGCGCGCTTTGCACGCCGGCCACGCCGCCGCCTACGACGAGCACCGCCCCCGAGCGGTCCGGTTTCTTCCCGTTCTCGATCATCGTTCGCCTGTCTCTCCGCTCTGCCCGCCGGGCGCCTGAAGTGTGGCTTCGCGTGCGGACGCCTCCACCTTCTCCAGCAAGTCCTTCGGCTTCACCCGGTTCATCTGAAATCCCAGCTCCTTGGGGTCCATTCCCATCGCCAAACCCAAAATCTGAGGATAGTAAAGAACCGGCAGGTTGTACTCAGTCTCAAAGGTCTTTTCGATTTTCTTCTGATTGCTTTCGTACATCACGCTGCAGAAAGGACAGATGAGGCCGATGGCGTCCACCTCGAGCGCCTTGAGTTGATCAAGTTTGCCTTTGCTGATCTTCAGTGCGGTGGTCTCATCCACGGCCAGAACCGCCCCGCCGCAGCAGGCCAGCTTCTTCGGATACGAGACGCTGGCGGCCCCGGTCGCTTCAATCAGTTCATCCAGCGTGTGGGGATTTTCCGCCGAGTCGAATCCTTCGTAGATCTCGGCAGGCTTCAGATAATGGCAGCCATAGTGAGGGGCGATTCTCAAGCCCCCCAAAGGCCGCACCACTTTACTTCGAATGGCCTCCAGCCCGACTTCCTCATACAACACCCGCGCAAAGTGCCTGACCTTAACCGTGCCCCGGTAGTTCAGGCCAATCTCCTTCAGGGTTTCATTGATCTCGGCCCGCTTGGCTTCATCCTCCGCCAGCGCATGGCTGACCTCGGTCAACACCCCGGTGCAGGCGGTGCAGATAGCGCAGATGTCCATCCCGCGCGCTTCGGCCAGCGCCAGGTTCCGGGCGGCCATCTCCTCGGCAGTCCGGTGGTGAATTGAGCTGACCGGATAACCGCAGCAGGAGAAGTTATCAATGTGTTCCAGAGGCAGCCCCAAGGCTTCGGCCACCTTGCGGGTCGCCAGCTCGTAGTTCTGCGCTCGAACCGGAATCGTGCAACCGAGAAAAAGAGCGTAAGGCTTCATCCTTTTCAAACCCGCGGGGATTCCTCCCCGAGTGTCGCAGGCCAAGCAGCCGGCCTATACATCTTTCAGCTCGCCCCGGGCAACGAGAACCTCGATGTCCGGGCATTTCTTTTCCAGCGCGGGCAGTCCCAGGCGCTCCCGCTTCTTGTTGTCAAAGTCCTCGATCTCGTACAGCTTCCCCTGGCTGCGAATCGCCCCGAGCTGCATCCGGAACGAAGGGTGAACAATGCCCTCCTTGACCGCGAGATTCTTCAGTGCCCGCATAATCGAGGTCAGATGCACCCCTTGAGGGCAGCGCTCGGTGCAGGTGTAGCAGGTCGAGCACAGCCAGACGAAGTCCGAGCGCAACACCTCGTCCTTCATTCCCAACAGCACCATGCGGATAATCCGGCGGGGATTGTAGGTCTCGTCCACCTCGCGCACCGGGCAGCTCGCCGTGCAGGTGCCGCAGGCGTAGCATTTCAGGAGGTTTTCCCCGCCCGGAGTCGAGAGAACCTCGTCTCTAAACCGCAGACCCTCCCTGCTGATGCGGATGGGGGACTTCGCGGCCTCTGCGCCCTGAGACATAAACAAGACCTTTTGAGAGGATGAGCAGCCTTAAGACTACTTTTTTTGATCCTTTTTGTGACTAAAGCCTTGACAAAAGGTTCCAGGTATCGTATTATCGTATCTAGTTCATTAAGAGAATACCTAACCGGGCCTCCAGTGTCAAGGGCTTTTTGTGCAGCGGCCCGAGTTTCAGGCGGTACAAAGCGATGGACATCGGCGGTCGCATCCGGGCGGCAAGGCTCTCCAAGTCCTTGACATTGGAAGACTTATCCGATAAGACGGGGCTTTCAAAAAGTTTTCTGTCCAACGTGGAAAACAACCGGACCTCGCCTTCCATCAACTCGATGGAAAAGATCACCCACGCGCTCGAGATTCCCCTTTCGGTCCTCTTTATGCAAAAGAGCTTTTCCCCTCAGATTGTCAAGGCAGGGCAGAGAGACCAGACTCGCTTCGGACAGGACGAGCGGGTGGTCGAATGGATCTCGAATATGCCATTCAGCAACATCGAGATGCTGCTCCTGGAGATTCCCGTGCGAAAGGACCCCGCTCAGAGAGCTCCCTTGCACACTCACCGGGGGGAAGAATGCCATCTTGTTCTGGAGGGCAAACTGCGAGGCACCTATGGAACCCAATCCTTTACGGTCGAGGCGGGCGACAGCTTTCACTGGGATGGCAGCGTGCCTCATAATGTGGACAACATCGGCGACACGCCGGCCCGGCTGATCATCGCGCTGACGCCTCCCTCCTATTTCGCCAGCGACAAGGCCCACGCCGATGAGCAAGCCCAGCAGTGGAACGGGCAACCGATCTCGGCTGAGGCGTCCCCTCTCCAAGGCAATCTTCAGTCCTCCGGGGCGACAGGCACGTAGAACTCCTCGACCCGGCGGCGTTCCTGCTCCGCTTCTTCCTTCTTGCCCATGCGCTCCAACAGCTCCGCCCGGTAGCGGTGGCAATCCTGCGCTACCCAGGAATCAGGAAAAGACCGGGCGGAAAGGGTCAGTAAGTCATAGGCTTCGGCTCGCGCCTCGGGCGTATCTGCTTTCATCAGCTCCCGCGCCCGGGTGTAATTCTCCTGCCAGCGCTTGGCTTCCTCATTCATCCGTTCCGCCTCTTGGAGGACCTCAAAAGGAGGCACCCGCCCCGTCGAGTACTTCTCGGCGATCGGGGGCGCAGGCCGGGCAAAGAAATCCTCAAGCGCCTCGACATAGGCTTCGGCCTCTTTGCGATTGTAGGCCGGGTCTTTCAGGCGCTGTTCTTCTTCCGGGTTGCTGAAGAAGGAGGCTTCGCCGATGACGCCGGGAATCCCATAGGAATGCCGCAGGACCGCCGCGCCGCCGCCGGGAAAAATGACATGATCGGACACCAGGCTGACCGGCGTCTCGCCTGCGAACAACGCCTCCCGGAGCCGCCGCGCCAGGCAGCGCCCCAGCTCGACACTTGCCCGGTTCTCCGAGGCGTTGCCGTGAAAGTAGATGATGGGGAAGTTGACGCTGGGGTCGGCGGTCGCATTGTGATGTAGCGAGAGAAACACATCCGCATCGTTTTCGACCGCCAGGTCTGCTCGTGCCTTGAGACCGACCGGGACGTCCTCCGTCCGGCTCATCAGGACCCGGGCCCCTCGCGCTTCGAGCATCTCCCGCAGGAGCAGCGCCACCCGCAGGTCAATCCATTCCTCCCGCTCGCCGGTCGGCCCGACCCGGTAATCATCCGTTTCTGCCGTCCCTCCGTGCCCGGGATCCAGGCAGATCGCCTTGCCTTCGAGAACGTTCCTGCTCGATCGAACGGGCTGAGAAGTCGCACAGGAAACCATCAGGAACGCTCCCGGTAACAACAGAAGGAATCTTAGAAGATTCTGCCGCATCCGCTCCCTCCCTGTGCTTGGCGTGCCATCGAGAGGCGACTCTTCGACGCCTCTGCGCTGCGCTGCTCAGACTTCCGGCTTCGCGCTTCGGACTACTTCCACTCCAGGATTTGCCGGTCCGCCAGAAGCCGTTGGCGCAACGGCTCGTAATCGAGCTGCTGTACGCTGACGCCCTCATCCATCGCCAGACAGGCGGCCGTGGCGGCCGATTGCCCCAGCACCATAAAGACCGGCTCCATTCGGATCGAACCAAAGGCGATATGCGTGGCCGACAGGCAGACCGGAACCAGCAGATTCGAGCACTCACTTTCCTTCGGGATGATCGAGCGGTAGCTGATCGGATAGGGAGAAAAGCGTCCATATTGGATATCGCCCTCGTTGCGCGCGTGGCCTTCCGCATTCACATAGCGCTGGGTGTTGTGCGAGTCCATCTGATAGGCTCCCAGGCCGATCGGATCGGGCGCGACGCGCTCGCCCCGGCAGTTCTTTTCCGTCATCACATAGTCGCTGACCATCCGCCGCGCTTCACGAACGTAGATCTGGTGGGGCCAGTTGCCGTTGCCGGTGAATTCGTCTCTTGACAGCCCCCACCGGCTGACTTCCGCCCGGATGTGCTCCGGCACCCGGGGATGGTTGGCCAGCGTCCAGTACAACCCTTTCTGGTACAGCTCATGGTCGCGGAGGATCGCTTGCCTTGTCTTGTAGTCTCCGTCCGGGTAGAGATAGTTCTCTCCGATGTTGTCGGTGGAGAAGGCGTGATTGTTGTTCGTATCGGTCTTTCGGTTCGGCATCGGGCGGGAGTGCCAGGGAATAGTATCAAAGCCGGCCTCGAAGTATCGCAGCAGAAGTTCATAACGCAAGGGGTCGTATCCCTTCGGCTTCTCGAAGGGAATCCGGTTGCCCGGCACGTCGGTCAGGCAGGTGCGGTAATTATACGCTTGCACCCGGTGGTCTCCCCCGCCCTCTTCGCCCGGCCCTTCGCCGTGCACGCCGGGAAGCAACCCGCTCGACGGGTCTCCCGGAACCCGGTAAGGATCGACCGGATGCAAAAACTGATGCTTCACCGCATTGGCCGTCTGCACGCCGTTGAATGTTTCGCCATATTGGGAGTTCGCCTCGCGGCCGACCGTATAGGACACCCCCGCCTTCGCCATCAAGTCTCCCTCATAGGTGGCGTCAATGAACATCTTCGCCCGAAACTCTCGCCCCGATTCCACGCGAATCCGTGTGATCCGGTTGCCCTCCTTTTGCACGCCCCGGTTCAGGTCGAGCCGCTCTTCGTAAAGCACAGGAACCCCGGCCTCCCGAACCAGGTCCTGGAAGATAGACTCTGCGACGTGAGGCTCGAACATCCACCACATTTTCTCGGGATCCCAAGCCTTGCCGTGCTCATAGTCCTCGCGCCTTTCCTGCTGCCAGGCGTCGTCCCGCGTGTAATAGAGGTAGATGCGGGTGTAGAAATCCATCGCCATACCGCCGATGGCTTTCTTGTTGCCGATGTCCGTCGCGCCCAGGCCGCCCGCGCTCAAGCCGCCCAAGTGCCGGCCCGGCTCGATGAGAAGCACCGCCTTCCCCATACGAGCGGCTTTAACCGCGGCAATCACCCCGCCCGAGGTGCCGCCATAGACGATCAGGTCATACGAATCCCGCACCCTTCCTTGCGCCCCCGTCCCGAGACTGAGAAACAAGCCCAAGGCAGCAACAAACAACGATTTGAAATACCGGTTGTTGAATATCATGCTCAGCTCCTCGCCTTTTCCATGGCATTATACATGGCGACATAAGTCCTATCTGTCATTCCGAATCCCGATTTATCGGGATGAGGAATCTGACTCCGCCGCGCAAGGGGTTCGAGAAGGTCAGATTCTTCACTGCGCTCAGAATGACAACGCTAAAATCTGTCTGGCACTTATGTCGCTATGTATAGAACAGCGTCTGCGAACTCCGCAGGCTTCCCCACGATGATAGCATAGAGCGTTACAGGGGAACAAGTTGGACAGCAGGCGTTGTCAAGGCGGCGCGGAAAACCGCCGGGTAGCTTCTCCTTGCGCCGGTTTGAGTTCAAGGGTGCCAGCCTCAAACTTGTTTGGGGCTGACCTTTCCGTATAGAGTCCGCAGCCCTCCCCGGTCAAATCCCATCGCTCCTTCCCCTTCCTTCACCACACTCCTCCCATAGGACTCACGCTACAAGCAGCCCCAAACGACGCCTGCCTTCGCAAGCGGAGCATACTTTGAGGCTGCCACACCCGACATGCTCTCGGTCCTAGGGGTGCGCACCCGGCGCTTCCCACTGCGGCCCACTTCGTACGCAAACTCCGCCCGCACACTCGCCCCCTTCTCGTGCCTCATCAACGTCAGGTGCCCGACATGGTCATAGGTGTGGCGGGTGAGAACACCATTGGGAAGCTCGAGGCTGGCCCGGCTGCCGTCGTCGTGGTAGGCGTACTTCGCAATCCCCGTCGGGGAGTGAACTTCCTCCAGCCGCCCGAGAGCGTCATAGTAGTACTGCATTGACAGCTCGGCTCCGGGCCGCGAGCCGGTCACCGTGGACAGCAGGCTAAGGTCGTTGTACTCGTACGTCAGCGCCCCTTCCGACTTCGTGACGTGGGCGGGTTTGCCCGTGATGGGATCGTAGGTGTAGGTCGTCGTTCGTGTATGGCCCCCGGCGTCGGCCTCGACCACCCTCAGAAGCCGCCCGGTGTCCAACTCATAGGTGAAGTCCTCTCGTGAGCCGTCGGGATAGCTCGCCGCCGTGCGCCGGTCGGTCACATTGTCATACTCATACTGAATTTCGCTTCCGTCGTAATTGCGCTTCTCGGTCAACAACCCGCGTCCGAGGTCGTATGTGTACTCCTCGTAAGGATCAGGACTCCCGATTTCCTTCACCCCATTGCCGTCCTGATCGAGTATCTTTCGCCAGAGCCGGCCGAAGTCGTCATACTCGAACCAGGTATAATGGCCGGTGGCGTCGATGATCGCCGTCCGCTCGCCGTACTTGTTGTAGACGGTCTCGTAGACAGCATCCGTCGCACTGCCCGGTCCGGTGACGCCGTCCTGGTAGTTGTAGATGATCTTCGTCTGTCGCCCCTGATCGTCGTAATCGTAGTAGGTGCAGATCTCCAGCGGGCTCAGACCGCCATCCTCAGGCCGCCATTCCTCCCTTTTCCTGCCATCGTCGTCATAAACGTACCTGACGTAGGTCTCATCCGTAGCGCCAAGCGTCTCAGGCGTCGAAGCGTCGCCATCCGTGTAATCGTCGGACAGCGTGGTCACGCCGTAATTGACCCGCACCAGACGGCCGTACTGGCTGTCGTACTCGTTGGCCGTATAGACGTCGTTGGCGTTTTTCGTCCAGATCTGCCGGCCCGCCTTGTCGTAGCCATACTCGGCGAGGGTGACCTGGTTGATCGTGTCGATGGTTTTCCACAGCCTGCCTTCCGAGTTGTATTCGTACTCCTTGACCATCGTGCGGCCGGATATTGTTAGTCGCCAGTCCTCCTTCTTTTTCCCCCCCTTGTTGTAAGTGTACGCCATGCCGGACTTGTGCTTGGCGGTAACGCCGTCGCCCTCCAGAACGAGTGTATAGGTCTCCTTAACACGTCCGGCGAGGTCGTACTTCGTGACGGAGATCTTCCCATCGCGGGCGTATTGGAGCTCGGCTCTGCCGATCCAGTTGGAGAGGCCGTCGGGCCATTCCTCTGAAAAGGGGTAGAGCGCGCGCGGTTCGCTCGGGATAGAGCCCGGTTTCTCAGGGTAGTAGCGAGTGGCCGTGAAGGTGTCGTCGGGGTAGTCGGTCCGAATCAGGCGCCCGGCAAGGTCATAGGTGTAGCTCGTCACCCTTACCGGCAGCCAGGAACTCGAATCCTTCCGGTACTGCACCCGGTCTTCACGCTTGCTGCCGTCCGGATTGTAATCGTACCACGCACGCGAAACCTCGATGCCCTCGTGTTTTGTAGCGGTATATTCGAGGCGGCCGTCGTCGCTGTAGCGGTTGATGGTGACGATCCCCTTCGGCCCCTGGGATTCGAGCGTCCGGCCGAGAGCGTCGGCTATGGTGTAGGTCTCAATCACGTCCGCCGTGCCGTGGTTCTGGTAGGTAATCCGCTTTTCGACCCACTCGCTGTAGCCGAACGCCCCGTCCGGCTCGATCTGGTACTGGTAGAAGGTCACGTTGCCGTTGGTATCCGTCGTTGCCTTGATGCGGCCGACGAGCGGTACCGGGTCGTAATCGCCGTTTGTGGGGTCGTACGTGTCGCTGTCAGTGTAGTATTCCGTCGTGCCGGAGGTAATCCCGGCGCGGGTGGTCTTCTCCAGTCGACCGTAATTCGGATCGTCCGGATCTTCGTCGATATAGTGATAGACCGTCTCGATCCCGGCGGCGTCCTTTGTTAAAGTCGGCTTTCCGATCAGGCCTTGCTTGGTCTCGTCGAACACGTATTCGTTCGTGGCGCTCGGAACGCCATCGTAGCTGATTCCCGTCGGCTGAAGGACGGTGTTCGTGAGATAGCCCTTGTCCGGAGGAAGAGAACCGCCACCGCTGCGACCACCGCCGCCCGTGCCATACCTTAATCGCTGTCTGTTGCGCCATCTTGAGCCGATTCGCCATACGCATCCTCCTTTCTCGATCTTCTCAGGTTGGAAGGACTACGGACGAATTCTCGCCTCCTCAAAATGGCTGGTTTTCAACTGATAATCGCTGGCTGGGTTTGACTGATAACTGACACACCCACAAGACTCGATGTCATAAGCAAGATAACATTGCTACGACTCTTGATCCGGAGTGGCCTGCTCATCAGCGTTACAATATATACCCTGTGATTTAAGGGCATCGTTCGCAAGATCTCGTGCATTTCTCTCGAGATTGTCCAGCACACAGCACAGCGTCTGGACTTCGTTCGGAGACAACTTGTAGTACTTAGGCAATGTATAGAGAAAGTCATAACATTGTTCTGGATCAAGTATCTTCAACGTGTCCAAATTCTGAAATAGAAATGGTCTGGTCTCAGGGACCTTAACTTCGAGAATGGCTCGATAAACACTTGGTTCTATTTCCGTATGCCTGTAGTACTCCTCCACCAAAGTGTCGAACAATGTCTTGTTATCGTTCCTAGAGGGAACCAGCCTTAGGAAAAACCTTTTTTCGGGTATAGTGAAGCGGGCGAAAAACATGTTGTAGTACTCTTCATAAATCTTTCCGGTCTCCGCGAAGTATTCCTTTTGCAGCAATGTGGCGACCCGATCATAGTACCAAACGACATCGCGGAACTCCGGACTACTATAGTCCCTGTGATCCTGAATGCGGTTGATATACTCTGACAACGCGTAACGATAGATCTCTTCGTCTCCTTCCCTACCTACCCAACGCTCCAGATCCATAGCCCACCATCCCTTTCTGCCATAGAAAGGACAGAGCTTTATGAGAAGGATTAGACGCCCTTGTGGGCTGAGGCTCACCAAGTACCAAAGCGACAGCCATATTGCGATGATTAGCAATAGGGAGACGATGACAGAATTACGTTTCCACTTCGTCATCCGACTTGTACTCCTCTCTTCGCGAGTTGCTCATAACCGGCCCCTGTATGAGATTTCCTCAAGGGCGATCCCGAGGTGTGGGGCAACACAGTTGCTAATATGGACATTGCACGTGCCGAAGTAGCTTTGGTCGAAGTCCTTTGGGACCAGGATGTTCGACCACTTATTGAACCCGTGCTTGTATTGGTGAGTGTAGTGCCGGGGCATCAAGTTTTCATACGTAAATATCGACGGTGTGTTAAGTAAGTGCCTACCCATATGCTGAAGGAGTATATCTGCAACTCGAATAGCTTCTTCCCCGTTGTGTTCAGCCTGGTATATTGCCGTGCGAAGGCGGGCAACCGTTAGAGGTCTATAGAGATCGATCATTTCTCGCGGCGCACTCGGACCAGGCGCGTCCTCAGGGTATCCCAAATAGTATTTCATGAGCCGACTTCCCGCGGTCCACCTCTCTCCTGAAGTAAGCTGCGTGCTGAAGTACTGGAAGTCCCTCCAGGTCGAAGTGTCATAAAGAGGTTTGCTAATATCCCACGGCCCCTCCGAAATAGGGGACAGTCACCTATTTCTCTCCTTCTCTTTCTCTACTCTTCCTCGGCCGGCCGACGGGCAGGGGCCGCAGGCGGCGGCCGAGGCGGCTTTCGAGCTTGGCCAGGAAGCTGTCGCTCGCCAGCGGGCGGCCGCGGTGGGTCGAGAGGCGGATGGATTCCCGCTCGTCTTCCCCCTCCGGCCGGCGAAGCTGCTCCCTCCAGTCAATACCCGCGCTCGCTTTTCTCCACCGATCGAGGCTCAACAGGCCGCTGTCGTCCTCGGCCTGCCCGCTATGCACCGCAGCGCTCGACCAGGGATAGCGCCAAGGGACGCGTACCAGCTTTGCCCGCACCGGGTTACGCTCGACGTAGCGCATCGCCGCCAGCAGGTGCCGGTCGTCCAGGGCGCAGGAGAAAAACCGGTTCTGCCACAAATGACCGCTGCGCCCGTGGAAGCGGTTGAGGTACAGGGTGTAAAGGTAATGGGTGCGCCCGGCAGCCTTGGCCAGGGAGTCCTCGTCCCGGGGAATCACGACCAGGTGGATGTGATTGGTCATCAGGCAATAGCCGAGCACTTCCAGGCCGTGTTTGTCGGATTGGTCCTTCAACAACGACAGATAGACGCGCCGGTCGTCATCGCCAAAGAACACGTCCTGGCGGTTGTTTCCCCGCTGGGTGACGTGGTGGGCCAGACCGGGCACGGCGATTCGGGCGACACGCGGCATGATTGAACTACTTTAACCCCCGTCGACACGCTTGTCAAGCAAAACAATAGGTGACTGTCCCCTATTTAGAAAGACAGCGATGGCCGTTATGCGGCGGGACGCAAAGTCTCATCCGGCCCTTGCCAGTCGCGTTCCGTAAGGGGCGGGAGGCCATGGGCGGCCCGCGCCCGGTCGCAGCCTTCATGTGGCCGACCATCCGAGTAGGAGGGTAGGAACGCCCGGCAGGGGGTGGCGCGCCTTTCGTAAATGGTGCAATAGACCCGCTGGCCGATCGTGCCTACCAGCGCGACACACCGAGGGGCTTTTCGATTTGTCCCCTTCATCACAAGGCGGAAGTCGGTCAAGTCTTCCGTCAGCTCGACCGGGACACCGCCCGGCGTCATATCACTCGCCTCCCGCCAGTAAAAGGAGGCCCGGTAGTAGGCGCAACAGGCTCCACAGCTCAAGCAGGGGTTCGGGCTCATGCCTCTTTAGCATCCTTCCAATAGGCCAATGGGTCCATATAAAGCCGGGGATTCTACTGAAGGCCGGTTCCCGTTTCAAGCGGGATTTCGCCCCCTTTCACCTTGGCCGTCTTGGTCCACCGCCCGGTGAGCATTGACAAGAGACACTCCGCCGCTTAAGGTAGGCAACAAATCGTGTGACTGGGGGAGAGCATATAATGGGCAAATCCAGTTTGACGTCCTGGTCCGTGGGGATACTCTTGGCGGTTGGGACAATCGTTCCCTGCCCTGCAAGTGAACCAGCACCGCCCCGGGAGGAAGGGAAGAATCCGATGACTGTTTCCGAGAGCTTGCAGAGTCAGCGTGTTCGCCGGCTGCCGGTCAAGGAATACGTGGACAAGATGAAGGCCGGCTGGCTCGGGCAGATGGCGGGCGTCGGCTGGGGCGCTCCCACGGAGTTTCGCTTTCGGGGCGTCATCATCCCCGAGGATCAGATGCCGCAGTGGACCCCCGAGACGATCAATCAATTTGAGCAAGACGATCTCTACGTCGAGATGACTTTCCTGCGAACGCTCGAGCAGCACGGCCTCGGCGCAACGATCCGGCAGGCGGGCATTGACTTCGCCAATAGCGGCTACCGCCTTTGGCATGCCAACGCCGCGGGCCGGGAGAATCTGCGCCGGGGGATCGCTCCCCCCGACAGCGGCCATCCGCAGTTCAACTCCCACGCCGACGACATTGATTACCAGATCGAGGCGGACTTCTCCGGCCTCATCGCGCCGGGGCTTCCCAACCAGGCGATTCAATTCGGCGAGACCTTCGGCCGGCTGATGAATTACGGCGACGGCCTCTATGGAGGGCAGTTCGTCGCTGGAATGTACACCGAGGCGTTCTTCGAGACCGACCTGGAGCGCATCGTCCGGGCCGGCCTCCGCTGCATCCCCGAGGGCAGCCAGTACCACGAGTGCATCTCGGATGTCCTCGCCGCCTACCGGGACCATCCGGACGACTGGCAAAAAACCTGGCAGCGCATCGAGAAGAAGTATGATCAGGACCCCGGCTATCGCCGATTCTCCTGCTCGACGGAAGATCAGCTGAACATTGACGCGAAGATCAACGGGGCCTATATCGTCATCGGCCTGCTTTACGGCCGGGGCAACCTGGACGAGACGATTCGCATCGCCACCCGCTGCGGCCAGGACTCGGACTGCAATCCCTCCAATGCCGGCGGGGTACTATTCACCACGCTCGGCTTCTCCAAGATTCCCGACCGCTTCAAGTCGGCCCTCGACCGGGAGACCCGGTTCAGTTACACGCCGTACAATTTCCCGACGCTCATCGAGGTGTGCGAAAAGCTGGCCCGGCAGGTCGTGGTTCAGGCGGGAGGGCGCATCGAGACAGACGCCGGCGGCGAGGAGGTGTTCCTCATTCCGGTCGTCGAGGCAAGCCCCAGTCCGCTCGAGCAATGCTGGCAGCCCGGCCCTATCGCCGGAAGCACCTTCACCGAAGCGGAGATGGCTCAGATCATGCACCGCGCGGAGCAGTAGGCAGGCAACAGTCCAAACAGATTCGAAGCTGGCACGCCTGTGCTCCGGGCGCTGGGAGAGAACAAGATGTGGCAGCCTTTAGCTTCGGCCCGCCTGCAAAAGCCGGTGCCAGAAGCATTGACCGACAATGTCATGCAGATTATAGAATGAGACCAAAAGACAAATCTGTCTTCAGAGCGAAAAAACTCGCTATTCCCAGCCTGATTGGCATCACGCTGATGCTTCCTGTGTGCGCTTTCGCGCTGCTCGTGTATTACTTTGAAAGCTCGCCAGTGAAGCAGGACTTCATAGACCGCATAGAGCCTGGCATGACGAAAGATGAGGTCGTGAGTATTCTCGGCCATCCCCACAGAGTATATGCAAATGGGCGTGAGTGGCAGTATCACAGGCCCTTGTCCTGGAGTTGGCTGAGCATATGGTTCGATGATAACGGAGAGGTCGAAGAGTGCGAAACCGACGATTAAAAGACAATAGGTATTGCGCGAGAGAAGGAATACGCAGCCGGGCGCGCGTGTATGCTTCAGGCGTTGGCAGAGACCACCACGCGGCAGCCTTATAGCTTCGGCCCGCCTGCAAAAGCAGGCATTGGGTGGGGCTGCTCACCCTCACCCCTCACACCCATCCCAGCAGTAAGTGCACAGTTTCTCTTTGGGCAGGCCGATGGCCTCGACGAGGTCCTCCAGCCGCTGGTATTTCAGCGTGGTCAACGACAGGCGCTGCCGGATGCGGTTGACCATCGCCGCGTGGCGCTCGGTGCGCGGGTCGCCATACTCGGCCAGATGCTCCTCGGCGTCTTCTTCCAGTTCGGTGGCCGCCCGGCGCCCGGCGAGATCGAGCTCGGACCTCGAACGTGAGAAATGAAGGAACTTGCACGAGTACATCAGCGGCGGACAGGCCGGGCGCATATGCACCTCGAGCGCGCCATAGTCATACAGGCGCTGAATGGTGTCCCGCAGTTGCGTGCCCCGCACAATCGAGTCCTCGCAGAACAACAGCCGCTGGCGCTGAATCAGCTCCCGGATCGGGATCAGCTTCATTCGCGCCACCAAGTCCCTCATTTCCTGAACCTGCGGCATAAAACTCCTCGGCCACGTCGGCGTATACTTGGCAAAGGGCCGCCGGTAAGGAATCCCCGCCTCGTTGGCGTAGCCGACAGCATGGGCGATGCCGGAGTCCGGGATGCCCGCCACCAGGTCGATCGGCGTTTCGTCCCTGCGAGCCAGGGCCGCGCCGCACCGGTAACGGGCCTGCTCGACATTGATATCCTCATAACTGGAAGAGGGAAATCCATAATAGACCCAAAGGAAAGCGCAGATCTGAAGCCGGTCGCCCTGGGGCCTTTTCTGCTCGACCCCCTCCGGCGTCATCCGCACAATCTCCCCCGGTCCCAGGTACCTGTCCACCTCGTAGCCCAGATTCGGAAAGGCGGTCGTCTCGAACGTCGCGGCAAAAGCCCCTGCCTTCCGGCCGATGACGACCGGGGTCCGCCCCCACTGGTCGCGCGCGGCGTAAACCCCTTCCCGGGTCAGCAGGAGCAGCGAGCAGGAGCCTTCGATGGTCTCCAGGGCATTCTGGATGCCGTCCTCGAAGGTGGCCTCCTGGTTGATCAGCGTCGCCATCAGCTCGGTCGGGTTGATGCCCCCGCCGCTCATTTCCGAGAAGTGAGTGGTTCGTTTCTCAAAAGTTTTCTTGGCGATGGCCTCCATGTTGCGAATCGAGCCGACGGTCACGATCGCATAGGGGCCGAGGTGGGAACCGATGATCAGCGGCTGCGACTCGTTGTCGCTGATGACGCCGATGCCGCTGCCGCCCTGCATCGTCTTGACATCGTCCTCGAACTTTGACCGGAACTGCGCGGTGGAAATATCGTGAATATGCCGGACGAAATCCCCCCCGTTAAGCACCGCCAGGCCGCCCCGGCAGGTGCCCAGATGGGAGTGATAGTCGGTGCCGTAAAACAGGTCGCTGACACAATCCTCTTTTGAACAAACGCCGAATAGTCCGCCCATGAAGACTGTTTCCCCCCAAACAGACAATACCGCAGGGATCCTATCCTACCCGAGCCGGCATGGCAAGAGGGCTGTCCCGTCGAGGGCGCCCGCTTCCCGCCAAAGTCTCTCCGGCTGGGGCCGTCACCGGCAAGGCGGGGCGTCGCTGTGGCAAGGAGCCGCTGCTTTCAGTACTTCTCGGGTACGAAGGTCTGATCGGTGATCGGCGGGCGTTCGTAACCGACTTCCTTCTGTCGCGCCGGCAGTTTAATCGGCTCGGGCGTGAGATCCTCGTAAGGAATCATAGACAGCAGGTGGCTGATGCAATTGAGGCGCGCGCGGCGCTTGTCGTCCGCCTCGACGACATACCAGGGCGCTTGCTTGATGTCGGTGTATTTGAACATCTCGTCCTTCGCCTTGGAGTACTCGATCCACTGGGCGCGGGATTCGAGGTCCATCGGGCTGAGCTTCCAGCGTTTGGTCGGGTCCACCAGGCGATCCTGAAACCGGCGCTCCTGCTCCTCGTCGCTGACCGAAAACCAGTACTTGATCAGGATGATCCCCGAGCGGATCAACATCCGCTCAAACTCCGGACAGGAGCGCAGAAACTCCCGGTACTCCTCCTCGGTGCAGAATCCCATCACCCGCTCGACTCCGGCCCGGTTGTACCAGCTGCGGTCGAAGAGGACCATTTCCCCCGCCGCCGGCAGATGGGCGACATACCGCTGGAAGTACCACTGGGTTTTCTCCCGCTCGGTCGGGGTGCCCAGGGCGACCACCCGGCAGATGCGGGGGTTCAACCGGAGCGTAATCCGCTTGATCACGCCTCCCTTGCCGGCCGCGTCCCGCCCCTCGAAGATGACGATGACCTTCAATCCTTCATGCTTAATCCACTCTTGCAGCTTGACGAGTTCAACCTGAAGCCGCGCCAGCTCCTTCTCGTAGAGTTTCTTCTCCATTTTCTCGCGCGGCTCCTCCGGCTCCTTCGCCGGGCGCGAGCCGGCCTTATCCTGGCGCTTCTTGCCCTTCTTCCTGTTGCCTGGCTTGCCCATCATCTTCCCCCTACCTGGTCCTCATAAACGGCAGGGCTGCCCGGCGGCCGATGCTTCCACCGCCGATGCAACCAGAAATAATACTGCGGGTGCTCGCGAATGTAAGCCTCGGTGGTGTCGTTGCAGAGCTGCGTCAGCTCCTGCGCGTCAGCCTCCCGATCCCCGCTCGGGGAAAACTCCAGAGGCGGCTGGACTCGAACCTCGAAGCGGCCCCGCGGGCGAGGCAGGCAATAAACCGGCAGAATCGGAGCGCCGGTGGCCAGGCTGAAAGTCGCCGGGGCGCGCGTGGTGACACAGTCCTGGCCGAAGAACTTCGTGTAAACGCCGCCCCGGGACAGACTGGTATCCTGGTCGAAGACGATCGCCACCCCTTCGCCCCGGCGCAGAGCGCGCAGGACTTTCAGGTTCGCCTCGTCGCTGTAGATGATCCGGTTGCGGCTCAGCGCCCGCACCCGGTTCACCCACCGGTCCACCCGGGCGTTGTGCATCGGCTTGGCCACCACCGACCACTGGTAAGGCTCCAGCGTGCCGAAGAAAATGCCCAGCAGTTCCCAGTGGCAGAAGTGACTGACCAAAAAAATCACTCCCCGCCCTTGAGCCATCACCTCGTCCAAGAGACGGCGCCCCTCGGGCTGGAGATCCATAAGCGAAGCCAGCTGCTCGGGGGCATATTTCCCGTAAGTGAGAAAATCCACAAAGTGGAAGGCGAGGTTCGCCAGCGCGTGGCGCGCGATGCGCCGCTTCTCGGCAGGGGAAACGCGTTCGGCCAAGGCGAGATCGAGATTGCGCAGCGCGATGCGCCGCCGGCTGCCGAGCAGGTAATAGAGCAGCACACCCGCCGAGCGCCCCAGCGCCTCGACCCACCGCCGGGGGCACAGCCGCAACAGCCGGGAGCCTGCCACCAGAGCGGCATACTCGACCGCATAGCGCACCCGGGGCCGGTCTCGCCGGCGAACGCGCGCCTTGCCCTCTGTGTCTGCGTCGGCAGCAACCACCACGCCCTCGTCTTACTGGGCCTCTTCCCCTTCCTTCTTAGCCTTCTTCTCCACCCAGGCTCCTTTTTCGTCCTGGTAGAACTGGCCGGGGCGCAGCTTCTCCCGGATCGTTACGGCAAAGTTCTTGCCGATTTCGGGAACCTGGTCGTCGGTGAAATTGTTGGCCTTGGCAATGGCCTGATAGAGTTTCTGCCGGTCGGCGTTCTCCTCCTGGACCAGCTTGCGCACCGCAGCCACGTCCTTCAGGGGCAGCGAGCGAATATCTTTCTCTTTGATCAAGCCATCGTTGCCCTCGCCGATGACGCCCTTGGTGAGCAAGTCGTCAATCTTGGGGAATCGTTTCTTGCGCGACTCGGTGATCTTCTGAATCTCCGGGGTGTCAATGTTCAGGTCCACCTCCTGGGCGTAAGCCGGGGGGCACAAGCGTTCCAGCCAGCCGGGCGAGGCTTTCGACTGAGGCCCCGGCACGCTCTCACTCTCCGAGAGCGGCTCCTCCAGAACCTGGCTGCGAATCTCGTCCTCGATGGCGTCGGCCGCCTTCTGGACTGCTTGTTCAGAGAAATAGACGTTAATAGTGATGTTCGCGCAGCTCAGAGCGACAAAAACCAATAGAACGACTGAACCGAATCTCTTCCTTTCCATTTCAACCTCCTCCTTTAAGATTAAACCCGTTGGATGGATCCGAATTGCTGGAATCAACGCGACCGTTTAGCTTGCAATGCCGTCATAATGTTCCCCAGGACCGCATCGAAGCTGTTGCCCTTATCACCGTCAATGAAGTTGATATTGATGCCATCGAACGGCGAGCCTGCCAAGACCAGTTCCTTATTGTTCTTGTCCACTGTGCCCATCGTGTACAAGCGCCCCTCTTCCAACTTCGCCCACAGCCCCAGTTGTCGGTAACCGTAATCGTCCTTGTTATACAAGAGCGCTCGTTCTGCAGCGCTGAGGCGCTTGCCAACGGCAGCGATGATCTCCACCATCTCGGCGCTGATCCTCTGAGGAACCCCCGAACGACGGACCGAGCGCACCTCCGCCAGAAAGTGTTCCACCCCGCTTGGGCTGGCCGCAAAGTCTCTCACATAGCCCTCAATAATACCAGAGGCCCGGCCGTATTGCAAAGCAGTCGTCAGCTCGTAGAGATCGATCTCGCGGAACTCGGCTGAAAAATGAGCGGTCGGCTCGGCCCTGAACAGATCGTCCACCCGAAGTCCCGTAACATCCACCGTTCCCTTGAACACTTCCAGCCGCGCCGGGCCGTCGGCCACGAGATCACCCTCGATCGTGTCGAAGCGGGGCAGATGAGCCGAGATCGTGCCGGACAGGGGCGGCAGCTGGGCGTCCCGGGCAATCGGCGCCAGTTGAACATTCTTCAACTGAATGTCGAAGCGGAGCCGCTTGGCGGCGGCGAGAAAATCCTTCAGGGCCAGCTCCCGCAGCTCCAACTGCCCCTCATAGAAAGGAATGGAAACCGGCCGGGGAATCTCGAAATCATTATTATAAAGCGTGAAGGGAATGTCCTGCGCCCCCAGCGTCAAAGGCCCGAGCACCATCTGCTCGTAGCGGATGTTCGCCTCGGGAGGCGACTCGGAAGGCTGGCTCTTTCGCTGATGAAGAGCGACCTGGAAGGGCAGGTCGAGCGCAAACCCGCTGACGATCACGATCGGCTCGGCCCGCGAACCGATCAGCCCGTCCGACATTCGCACCACGCCTTCCACCTCCCAGTCTTTCAAGGAACCCCGGCATTCGACCTTGGCATCCACCCTCCCTTCCGTCTCCCAGCGGCCCAGGGCGGGGATGGCCTCGCGCAACCCGCCCTCCTGGGCGAAGCGCTCGTGCGCCCGGCCGAGATCCAGGCGCTCGGCATCGAGCTGAAGATTGACGCTGGGCGTCGCGCTCAGCCCCGCGACCGAACCGGCGAGGCGCACACGCCCCACCGGCTGGAGCTGAAGATCGGTTTTCGTCTGCTCGAGGCGATCCTGCCCCGGCAGCCATCGCCCCTGTGTGTCGAGCGTCGCCCGGAGACCGGACAACTCCTGGTAAACCGTCCCGTAGAGCACTTCCTGCCCTTCAAGAAGCGCCTGCCCGCGCCAATCCAGCGAATGGATGCGGTCAAGAAGGGACGCGGGCGCAGCCGCGCCGGGCGTCTCGTGCGCCAGCTCGACCGTCGAATCGAGGCGCAGGGTGGTCTCCAAGCCGCCGGCCGCCAGCAGACCGTCCGCCGAGAAGAAGCTGACGTTACCCAAGCTCGCCTTCACCGTGTCCTCAATCCAAATCTGATCCGGCCCCTGCTCGACGCTGGCGCTCAGCGCCAGAGTTCCGGTGCCATCCGCCAGCCAGCCCCGGTAGGCTTCAGGCAGGTCCGACTCCCAGGCGGCATAAAGCTGCGCCCAGTCCATCGTGCCGGTTTCCATTTCGACGGTCGCCGACCGGGGATTATTCATCGCGAGCGCTGCCCCAAGACGCACCTCCGGCAGCCCTTCGCCCTCGAGCAGACAGCGATCCAGGCGCCAACGGCCTTGCGCAAGATCGCCCTCCAGCATCCCCTGCCCCTTCAGCTGATGAACCGAAAGAGAGCCTTCGGTCGCCATGCGCACGCCGGCTTTCGTCGCCGAAAAAGAAAGGTTGCCGGAGCCGGCATTGAACGAAGCGGCTCGCGCATCCAACTCGAAGGTGACTTCTTCCACGTCAAATCGTTCTCCTGATACCTTCTCCGCGGACAGGTTCAACACGCCTTCAATGTGTTCCCGCTCCTTCAAAGCGCCTCGAACCGCCAGGGCAACACCCGACGCCTCGCCCAAGTCGCCCAAGAGTTCCCCTTGACTCAG
>Ga0209164_1001854_pt1 | contig 24955 bp, 23 predicted proteins | sample MTBNYHSulfiMetaG_FD_187458 | JGI IMG/M metagenome (GOLD analysis project Ga0209164, IMG submission 187458) | Enrichment culture microbial communities from rom New York Harbor, USA that are MTBE-degrading - MTBE-NYH (New York Harbor Sulfidogenic)... | ecosystem: Environmental > Aquatic > Marine >... | reverse complement strand
TAAGGAGCCTTCTCATGAGAGCGGCTATACCTGCGGGCCCGCTTCTAATCAAAAAATGGGCGTGATTTGATAAAAATGACCATGCGTAGCATTGCGTTCTGGTTTCGGGAAGGAGAGTGGACAGCCGTTCAATAAGATCCTCACGATCTTTATCATCGTTGAATATCTCCCGGCGTTCTATCCCTCTGATCATTACATGATGCAAAAGATCGGGCGTATCCAGTCGGGCTATCCTGGGCACGCAGGAATACATACGCTTAAACATGCTTTTTTGTCAAGTTATTTGATTTTTTACGGTCGTCCCCTTTCTCACAGTTCCCTCTTCATAGGGACATCAACTGCAACGCCGCCCCCTCATATAACCATGCCCCCTGGAAAGGCTTTCAGTTCCCTCTTCATAGGGACATCAACTGCAACCGCTGCGGACGGCTTCTTTGATTTTATCGTTGATTTTCTCTTTCAGTTCCCTCTTCATAGGGACATCAACTGCAACACGGTGAGCGGTTGGAGCCCTTGAGCTTGTCGATCATCCTTTCAGTTCCCTCTTCATAGGGACATCAACTGCAACGATACTGAAGGCGCGGTCAAGACCATCGCTTCCAGTGCTTTCAGTTCCCTCTTCATAGGGACATCAACTGCAACAAACCCGTCTATGTAGTTGGCGGAGATCTCATCCCGATCTTTCAGTTCCCTCTTCATAGGGACATCAACTGCAACATTGTCCGGGACTGATCACCCCGGATGATAACCAAAGCTTTCAGTTCCCTCTTCATAGGGACATCAACTGCAACATCTCCGCCCCCGTTCGGCCGTCGAGCTGGGTTGTCCTTTCAGTTCCCTCTTCATAGGGACATCAACTGCAACACGAACCAGTGAGGACAGGAACTGAGGTTGTAATTAACTTTCAGTTCCCTCTTCATAGGGACATCAACTGCAACCCGTTTTATGAAGAATTACAGGCATATTTCATAGACACTTTCAGTTCCCTCTTCATAGGGACATCAACTGCAACCTGGGTCATGGTCTGGGTCTTCTGGGCGAACTTGTCGACTTTCAGTTCCCTCTTCATAGGGACATCAACTGCAACTACTGCGGCTGAGTATTGCTGGTCCAGGCCAAGCAACCTTTCAGTTCCCTCTTCATAGGGACATCAACTGCAACTTGTCATTCGCCAGACATTCTGCATACCTGCTTAATAACTTTCAGTTCCCTCTTCATAGGGACATCAACTGCAACACGCGCTCTTTCGTGCGTCAACTCAACAATCTTGTCTTTCAGTTCCCTCTTCATAGGGACATCAACTGCAACAAGTAGTCTTTAACGGCCTGATGCCCTGGTCCCCCCTTTCAGTTCCCTCTTCATAGGGACATCAACTGCAACCACATAGGCGCTCTGGTCCGCCGCGGTCATCTTCTTCACTTTCAGTTCCCTCTTCATAGGGACATCAACTGCAACAGGATCGTCCGTTCGGTTGCATGAACCGTACTGAACTTTCAGTTCCCTCTTCATAGGGACATCAACTGCAACGGGGTCTATGTCGCTTGTGTATCGCCTCAAGCACTTGGCTTTCAGTTCCCTCTTCATAGGGACATCAACTGCAACACCAGTCCGACCTGAGATACCAGGAGCTGATCCCCGCTTTCAGTTCCCTCTTCATAGGGACATCAACTGCAACACCTGTCTTGATTCGTCTATCTGCCTTATTTTTACCTTTCAGTTCCCTCTTCATAGGGACATCAACTGCAACGATATCTCCCGGCCTCGGAGCGTACACTTCATTAAGCCTTTCAGTTCCCTCTTCATAGGGACATCAACTGCAACAACACCGGTTCACCGTCCATATAAAGCACCTTACCGCTTTCAGTTCCCTCTTCATAGGGACATCAACTGCAACCTTGTCTTGCCCAGCCATGCCCAGCCAAGCCAAGCCCTTTCAGTTCCCTCTTCATAGGGACATCAACTGCAACGTGTCATTTGGGAGTATGAGCGGTATTGCAGGGAAACTTTCAGTTCCCTCTTCATAGGGACATCAACTGCAACTAATCATGCCGGGCTGGCAGTTGATGCGGATATACCCTTTCAGTTCCCTCTTCATAGGGACATCAACTGCAACTATGCCACATCCAAAAGGAGGATACAGGCTAAAGGACCTTTCAGTTCCCTCTTCATAGGGACATCAACTGCAACAGCCAAACGAGGGATCGTCAATTCAACGGGCATTAGCTTTCAGTTCCCTCTTCATAGGGACATCAACTGCAACTTGGCAAGCTGGGGGGGTGGTGGGGACAGGCCGAACACTTTCAGTTCCCTCTTCATAGGGACATCAACTGCAACTCCCTGAGCATGAATATGGTAGGATTCTTCAGGAGACTTTCAGTTCCCTCTTCATAGGGACATCAACTGCAACGTTGGATTCTGCCCAACCTGACCGGCATACCCATACCTTTCAGTTCCCTCTTCATAGGGACATCAACTGCAACCGGGTTGCCGGCGGTGATGTCCGCGGCCGTCAGGACATCTTTCAGTTCCCTCTTCATAGGGACATCAACTGCAACTCGGCCCTGTACAAAATCATGAGACCGATTCTATTGACTTTCAGTTCCCTCTTCATAGGGACATCAACTGCAACTCGTGTATCCCGGTCATTTCGCTTTTTATGAGGTTAACTTTCAGTTCCCTCTTCATAGGGACATCAACTGCAACGGCAACGGAATATAACGGAGTGCATCGTCTAATGTCTTTCAGTTCCCTCTTCATAGGGACATCAACTGCAACATCATTACAATAGCAACCTGCATTCTGCTTGTATGCTTTCAGTTCCCTCTTCATAGGGACATCAACTGCAACTTGGTTGTATTATTGTATTATATGTAAAGATTTAAAGACTTTCAGTTCCCTCTTCATAGGGACATCAACTGCAACAATGTGGAAGTGCAGGTCTCATTAACAGATTAAAACCTTTCAGTTCCCTCTTCATAGGGACATCAACTGCAACTAGTATTCTTGGCGAGAATATGAACGACTTCCGTCCTTTCAGTTCCCTCTTCATAGGGACATCAACTGCAACTCCAGCGGCGCCGCCTGTAACGGACAATCGTGCTGCTTTCAGTTCCCTCTTCATAGGGACATCAACTGCAACACGGACGTTCTTGCAGGCAGAGCTATTGCTCCAGGTTCCTTTCAGTTCCCTCTTCATAGGGACATCAACTGCAACCTACCCAAACATCGACGCACAGCATCAATATTTCAGCTTTCAGTTCCCTCTTCATAGGGACATCAACTGCAACTCCTATCAACAGGCAGGAGGCAACTACCATGGCAAGCTTTCAGTTCCCTCTTCATAGGGACATCAACTGCAACACCCCTCAATTCCGGCCCACTGCCAAAATAAAAGCGCTTTCAGTTCCCTCTTCATAGGGACATCAACTGCAACGCGCATTCCGGATGTCAAGATCATCAAGGAAGTTATCCTTTCAGTTCCCTCTTCATAGGGACATCAACTGCAACTTCTATCTGAATACCGGAAGTTTTCTCAAACTCTACTTTCAGTTCCCTCTTCATAGGGACATCAACTGCAACCCGGCATTTGTGTGGTGGTTGTGGCCGCTCTCATCCTGCTTTCAGTTCCCTCTTCATAGGGACATCAACTGCAACACTATGTTTCCAAGCGGAATATTCGCAAATGTGGCATCTTTCAGTTCCCTCTTCATAGGGACATCAACTGCAACCAGCTCAAGCGGCTCGGAATCAACCTCGATGATCTCATTACTTTCAGTTCCCTCTTCATAGGGACATCAACTGCAACCATGGGGGCGTCTGATGTCCATGGTTCCAGAACTTCCCTTTCAGTTCCCTCTTCATAGGGACATCAACTGCAACAGATACGCAACAGCCAAAAAATACGGGGAAAATCCCGCTAAATGACGTCAATTTTTTCGAAAACCCCTTTTCTGTCAATTTTCCCGGGGGGTTTGCGAAATACTCCGATTTTCGTTCTGGTCCAGGGCGCCGCCAACCCCAGGCTCAATAAGTACCATCGAACTCACCAAATGTCCCGGCAATAATTCTGATACTCACAGTCAACACACCTGGCACGGTGAGACGGCGGCTCCGGGAAACGCTCTTGGGTTATCATGGATCTTATTTCATCGAGCGCGCTCAGACAATCATTTTTTAATTCGCGTGGAAGGTCGAAAACAACAGCATCCTTTTGAGGGATAAGGTAGACAAAACCCTTTTCAGCAGGTTTGTTCCACCCATCCTCAAGGAGCAGCGAATAACCGCCCAACTGGTACAGGTGGTTCTTGTAAGGTCTGCCCCTCGTAAACTTGAAATCGACTGGAAAAAGCTCTTTTTCGGTTTTAATCACAAGATCAGGCTTTCCTGAGAGTCCCAGGCGCTCAGACATTATCCAGGGGTTAAATATCCGCTCTCCTTTTTCCAGTCCATACGCCTTGAGTTTTCTCCTGGCTTCCAGCAATTCCAGTTCGTCCTGGGCTACCCGGCCCTTCTCCATCTTATAGGTGGGCCTTCGATCCACCGGCAACACATAATGATAATAGACCACCCTTGGACAATAGTAATACTGCTTGAGATCGCTGACCGTTAGTTGAGGTTCACTCATTATTCCTGTTTATCCTTATCATCACAACTTATGTATTCCCTGAATTGTCTGAAGTCTTTTTCACAGACCGGCTGAACCAGAATCTTTCCATTTGTCTTCCGCAGTGTGTCCCTCAGCTTGATGCCCATCTCCTCGCGCCTGTTTTTCGAAAGGTACCCCACAAAACCGCTGAACTGGGTCCTTTCCAGGCCATAATCCTTGCACACACGGGCCGCCCTGTCACGAATCCTGTCCTCTTCAATATCGTAAAACACATAAACGAGAACCTCTCCGGGCCGCCCCACAAGATCCAGAGCGTCGATGCCCGTCTTAATCATCTTATCTCTTTTTACAATCCTGCCCATATTCTCTTTTACCGCTGAGAACGCAAAGGGCGCAGCTATCCTTTGAATTGATTCACATGCCTGCGAATACCTTGTTTGAGGCTCGTGACATTTAAATCTATGAGCACGCCGACCCTGCAATCCGCAAGTCTGAGATAGGACAACAGCCGGGCCTCATGAATCGGTATTATTTTTCGACTGCCTTTGACTCGACAATCACTTCTTCTTCCACAAGCAAATCGATACGATACCCACAATCCAGCATTACCCGGCAATATTCTACGGCCAGTGCTTTTTGGGTTTCCACTTTCCAGCTACGATCTCCAGTCCAAACGCCGAACAGGCTTCGCAGTCTGATTCCAGCAACCCCGGCCCATGGGCACGGGGAACGTCTATCGCCGCAGCGATAATACTCTGTGTAATCCCGTTTATTCGATTGTGTGCCTCTGCGTTCTCCGCGTTCTCTGCGGTGAAAAATCACCATTTGAATGAAAATGTCCTGTATTCTCTTTCCCCTTTGAGGAATGCGGCCAGATTTCTTGCCTGGATCTGTATGATGGATCGAATCTGGTATTTCTTGCGCTCATAATTTTCACGGGATTCCATCCGTTCCAGGATTTTTCTGCTGATGCCCTTTCTTGTCTCAGCATTGAGCAATCCGCCCTCCATGCCGATGCTCTCTCCCAGATTGACATGGGAAATGACGGTTCGATCCACGACCGGCTGTCGGAACTCCTCAACCAGGTCCAGGACCAGCGACGGTTTTCCGGGTCGGTCCACATGTAGAAATCCGGCAAACGGTTCGAGTCCGGCAGTGATGACCGCCCCCCACACCTGGCTGTACAGGATGCCATAACCATAATTGAACATGGAATTGATCTTGTCGGTCGCCCCCCGGGTCACCCGTCCGAAAAATTCAACCTTGCCCCGGATAATTTCCTGAACACCCTCCCAGTAGATACGACCGGATACGCCCTCGACACCCAGGAGGTTGTTCCGGGTCTCGCTCAGATCCTTTCCGTTTATTCCGTCGATGCCCTTTTCATATTCAGATAGCAGGGCCGCCTTTTTCTCAATGGCCTTGAAACGTTCATGATCCGCCTTTTTCAAATATTTGCCGAAATACAGGAGCAGCTTTCTCTGGTTTCTGATCTTGCCTGCCACAACGATCTTTGAAAAGCGCACGCCGCGTTCATCATTGAGGGCGGTGATCTGTTCTCGTCTTGCCTGGATGGTTGCGGACAACATGGGTGAGGACAGCTTGGCATAAGGTCTGCCCGTGCCCTGCATGAAATTGATCTGGATGCCCCGCTGGCACAGCTCCATGATCAAATCCGAAGAAAGGGTGATACCCCTGGAGGCCACGGTCACTTCGCTGAGACGAAAAAAGGGGAATTCATAGAGCATGTCCTTTCCCTTCCTGACAATGAGCCTGTCGCTCTTTTTGCTCAGGAAAACCCCGAAACCAGAAAGGATAATCTGGGCCGCATCCCCTGAACGGGCCAGAACGATCTCGTCGCTGACGCGAAGCTCTTCATCAAAGTCCCGGTCCACCACGATCGGCAGCACCCTGGCTTCTCCGGTAAACAGGTCATATTGCGCGGGCGGCAATCGCTGTTCCCTTTCCGGGTGAATCTGAATCACATCAGCCGATTCTTTCTTTTCGGCCTGTTCCTTTGTCATGACGCGCCCTCCTTTCACCACAGAGATTCTCGCAGCTGGACCCTCCGGGAGTGCCGGGGAAGCCATTTTGATCTTTCTTTTTTCTTTGCGGCCCTTGCGCCCTCTGCGATAATCACGTCTTTAACACATACCAGCCCTGACCAAAGGCCGTGGCCTTGCCCACATGCAGAAACTCCCCCAGCCTCAACAACGGCGCAAACGGCACAATCTCGCCTTCAAACCCAACTTCCCCCACATATCCCTTGAGCACGTGCTTCAGACCGCGATGCCTGGCATATCGGTTCTCCTCGGCCCACTGCAGGCCGTCTTCCACGGTCCGCACCGCTTCGGCCCTCTCGCCGAAAGCCCTGAAATCCATGTCCATCGACTCGCCGCAATAGAAATAGGACAGGGCGTTGACCCTGTCCCTCAGCCGCTTCATCAATACCCCGAAATCCGGTTTGACCCATCGTCCGTTTTCCTTGAGGAGGACCGGCGTGAGAAATTCGATTCCTATATTGCCCGTTTCCTTGATGCCGCTCCCAACCAGTTCCTCAATAGTTAAGGACCCATCCGGCGGCCTGACCATGCGATCATCGGCATCATAAACACCAGACCATTGCCCCTTTGAACCAAGGGCCTCCAGCTTATTCATCCGGTATCTTCCCCGGCCGGCGCCGATTCCCTGCCTGCCCAGCTCTTCAAAGGTGACGATGAAGTAAGGCAGGTATTCCTGTGCCCTGCCGACGACCACCAGATCAAAGCAAAGACGGCTTCCCTGTCGATAGGTAGCCCCTTGATCCAGCGGCGGCTTGATCACGAACGGCCTCGGAATATCCCGGTTCAGACGCAACCGCCCGGCATCCGATGGAACCACGGGACTGAACACATGGCGGTATGGACAGTTCTCCCCGAGAAGACACGCCCTGCAATCCTTTCCAAGGTCAGGGCACACCAGACGGCGAAACACCGTGCCGAATGCCCCCCGAAGGGTGATCCCTTTGTTGATCCGGGGAAGCTCGATCCTGTCTACGGCCTCAAGGGTCATGCGGTAGACCGAAAAATTCAAATTTGTCAGTTTTTTGTACACGTTCTATCGGCCTTGAACGGGATGTTTCATGTAAAGAATCCCTTACCAAATGAAGCAGGTTAGTAACACAAAATATAACCATCCAAGATTGATGCCCTGACTCTCACCGTCTTTTCTGCCACATTTCATTCAAAAGCAGGGCCGCGCCGTCAAAGGCGATCAGATGCCGCCCGCATTCGAACACGGGCATGCACCAGTCCACTTCAGTTTCCACTGTCTTGGGAACCACGACAAATATGTGAGGCCGAAGGGTCATGAGGTGAGAGACTGATGTCTTGTGTCCCTCCTGAATGAAGCATAAATCAGGATGATCAGAGGTCACCCGGAATACGCCGCAATCTTCATCCTCAAAAGTCGGCATGATCCATACCTTCTTATAGCGGCCGTATCCCTTTAGGGTAAGCATGCCGAGAGCGCCATCCGGGTGCGGGATCTTTTCGTTAAAGCGCAATCCTTCAGCACGCCTGAGCAGTGTAGATATGTCCACATTGTACTTAGCCTTGTCCCATTCCATGCCGCGCCGTTCCTTCTCGGCGAAATCACACACCGTCTCGGATGGCATAGAGGTCCTGAAGGTATTCAGATTTTCATAGGTCTTTAACCATTGATAGCGTGGGTTTCCCTGTCTGGCCTTTTCGAATTGCCTGAGAACCCCCTGGCACACCGTCTCTTCGCCCAGCAAACCGGCGTATGAAAGAACGGTCTTGTCCATAGCATCTCGCACCTGGTCGAGCGCTTCCGGATTTGCAGTTGTATCCTCGGCCACCCGATCCACAATGCTCTGCGCCAGAGCGGATATGGTGATCAGGCCTCCCCGGGTAGCTGCAAACCAGGGACGGGAGGCCAGAGACGGATACCAATCGTACACGTACCTCTCGAATTCACCCCGCTCCACTTCGGGCAGGAGCTTTTCGAGCCCGGACTTGACATTGTGCTCGCAGAGCACATAAGCCGTCCCGGGTTGGTGCCTCCCAACCCGGCCGAAACGCTGCATGAAGGATGCGGCCTCGGGGGCCTCAAAGATCAGAGTATTACACTTGAAATCGATGCCTACTTCGATGGCGGCCGTACCGATGGCCAGCATCTTTTGTTCGTCCCTTTTCCGGATCTCCCGGCTTGAAAGCCCCCTGATGATGACGAGTTCGGCCCGGTCAAAGCCTTCTTCAACCAACCGGTCTTCGAGCTGGATGGCATTGATAACGGAATTGAGGACCACCACAGATGGAATATAATCCGTGCCCCTGTTTTCCTGCCTCATATCACGGAAGGCGTCCTTGTGGTCCAAAAGGAGTTCCACTGCGGTTTCCACCACGTCTTTACCTGCCAAAATCGGCCGGACCTCCACCGGATGGATGGCCGTACGCTGGCCCGCAACGGGATGAGGCGTAGAAACGCCTCCATCGATAACAAAGGGCTGAAGCATATGGTCCAGGAAATCTCTGACTTCGGGGGCCGGGGTGGCAGAAAGCAGCATCACCCGTTTAAACATCCCCAGACTCCGCGCCATATGGATCATGAATAGGGCATGGGCGAATTCCACGCCCTGATAGAGATGGAATTCATCCACGATCAGGTTCTGATAGGCCTGAAGGGCCGCCAAAGGTTCAGCCCGGTAACGGAGCGCAAAGATCAGGAACAGGATATCCGGATTGGTCAGGATCAGCTTGACAGGTTTATCCGCAGTGAGCAGGCGCTTCAAAGCCCCCCATTTTCCTCCGAGATGCATTTTTCTGTCCCACTCAGTCAGGGCAGCGGCATCGATATGCAGCAGAACCACCTCGGCCCTTAAAAATTCTTCTTCAGGTGTTTCCGGCATCAAAGCACAAGCTCTCAATCCTTCAAGTTCAGCAATAGCCGCGATGCTCGCCACCTGATCCCGGATCAATTCATTGGTGGGATAAACCAGAATGGCCCGCTCTTTCCGCTTGAGCAGAGGCATCACCGCCCCGATGGTCTTCCCGGTCCCTGTCTTGGTCTCCAGAAGAAACGTCTTGTGCTTCTCCCACTCGTCCAGCACTGCGGCCTGGTGAGGGTATAGTTGGAGCCGCGTTTCAGGGTGGTTGATCAGAGGAAGATTTTGGGCTTGAATGATCAGTGCTTACCCCCACAATCCTGCAACCATCTATTTTATTTCAACAATTCAACACGTTATATAATTATGGCTGAAGCCAAATAAAACGCCCAATGCAATCCATACGCATTGCCATACCATTGCCATACAGCCGTGTTCCTGGAGCAAAGAAGTAACCTGCAGTGGTAATGCTTTTCCCGGCCCCATGAAAGCCGCCACTATCAATGTCTTGCGGGTACCCTCGACCAGCTAAGATTTCGGTCTCCCCTCTATAAATCAGATCGTTGCGATAGGGTACGTGAGCGGGGGCGCAGTAATATTCATGTATGTAGACTTCTTCTGGGTTATCAAACCACAAATTTATCAATATCGGTTCCAATTGTCGTGGAATGGGAATCCGTCGCAACCGCCCAAACCCATAGTTGCGTTCGCCACCGACAACAATTTCTTGAAAAACGTCAACCTCGTTGAGAAACACTGATCCATCCCGCACAGCAAGCGTACTTTGAGCTATGCTTGCGTCCTTGCGAACCCAGACAGCGCCTGTCAGCAAAACCTTCCGAGAGATCTTCCCAGGCGATCCCACATAATGCCGAACGAACTCGATCTCATGCAGACTTTCCTGCTCAGCCCCTCCAGCTTCCCCGATGGCACTCGACACCTGAGACCCTATAAATTGTGAGCGAAAGAGCCGATCTTCCAGTTCTCCCCATTGCAAGCCGTTTTCTCCGTAATCCGGAGTAAAAAGTTGTTGTCCATCGGATAGATAGAAATAGGAAAACGCCATCTGCTCCCTGATTGCTGCCCCCACATCACGGAAGTTTCCCGCTTTTTGTGTTGGATAAAGCCACGGCGTAACAGTTGCCGTAACTGCACCCCACAGGTTCTTGCCGGGAACGTAACAGCGTGTTTGAGCCACAACCGTCCCTGGCCTGTTTGGAAGGAAGCCAATGTGCAATGGACTCTCCAGTTCTAAACAAAGGGGAACGCGCAGCCAGGTCATGAGAGATCCTCCATTCCATCATCCTGCTCAGCAATTTTCCTGGCCTTCGCATGATAACGGGCATACGTCAGGGCCTGTTGCCAGAGGCGTTTGATGAACAGGTAGCGATCCAGGTTCTTGGCAAGGTCTTTAAGCCATCTTGTGATTTGCTGAAAATCAGCGACTGGGGAGACTTTTCCGCCCAGATAAGATGCAAGGAGTTCTTCGCGGCATAAAGCCAGCAGTTGTTCTTTGTAATGGCTCGCAATGCCTCCGTTTGATTGTGTTTCCAGATAAAGGATGAGCCCATAAGGCCCATTTTCCAAAAGGATGCCGAGTCCTTTGGTGGCCAAGTTTTCCTTATCTCCTGGAGTACCCTGGCAGACCATCATTTCCTCAGCCGTTTTCATACAGAGAAAGTCAAGGTTAATCATTGCTCACCTCCGTCGATGCCTGTTCAGGCCGAAGGCCCTCACTGTTGTCCAACACCTCCATACGGCCGAAGCCTCGCGTGCCCATTCCCCCAATGCCGAGGAGTCTCAAGCTCGCGAACGCTTTCTTCAGCAAATCGAATGCCGCATCATTAGTCGTTCCACTAGCTCGGCGTGGGTCCACCGCAATCTCGAAACCTATCACCGTACCGCGAGGGATGGCCTCATACGTGAATAAGGCACGTTTCCTTGCTGCACCAGTCTTGTCGTCGATGCTGACAGATGTCCTTACCTCAAGGTGATCATTCACCGAATGATGGAACAGCTTGTCGGAGACCAGGACAAGCCTTCTTACAAATCCTAAGCCTCCTGGCAGTTGCACTTTTGTGCTGGTCTCGTGGACAGGTTCAGCCTCAAGAAGGAGCCATCCAAGTTGCACGGGCATGGCACTGTCCAAACCGTTCAAAACCAGCACCTTGTTTTCGTCCTGTAGACTATCCGGAAGGGGCAACCCTTCTTCTTCGGTTAAAAAGTCGTGGAGCCACCTTCTTATCCTGTCAATCGTGCTCACCCAGACGGTCCCAAGGCTGGAGCTGACGGGGAAGAGGGCTATCTCAGCATCGTAGAATCGGAGCATTCCCTGTCTGCCCTGGTCTCCCTCAGCAGTTCCGAAAAGCTCGATGATGTCCGGGAGGCTTGCGTCCTCAGACTTGGCCAGCTCTGCATACGCCCGGATGACTCCAGCTAAAGATGTCCCAGGAATTTTGGGAATCCCTGTCGCCGGTTCACGAACGATGCTCATGTCCACACGCCCTAGAGAGTAGCCACCGGTCCCGACATGGACCGGATCGAGACACAGCGCGAGGTATTTGATTGATTCATTCATTGGAAGTATCCCCCTTTAAAACATGTTGGAAACGTTCAAGGGCCTCCAAAAGGAGGCCGTCTTCAGCCGAGCGTTCCAAGAGATCCCTTTTCTTTTCATTAAGTTCCTTCCATCGGTTTCCGAAGGAATTGTGTAAGACCGCTTTAGCAAAACTATTAAACACTGAAATGGAGTTGTCCTTAATAGTCTTCCACTGTTCGAGCTTCGTCGTCATTGCCTCTTCGAGATGATGACGTTGAGTTGACCCGAGATGGGTAGTAAGGGGGTCCCAAATATCAAACAGGGTCTTGAGCCTGTGGAGATAGAACGGACGTGGGGCAATATGGCCGTAAGAGATAAATGGCCGAACAGGTTGGCCCTCCTCATTGAGTTCGTAGGACAACCGATGGATATCGGCTGTTGAGCCAAGGAAATCAAAATCAAAGTAACCCGGTGTCAGCCAGAATCTCTTTGCAACATCGACCTGATCAAGATCCGCAAGATTATGGCCTCCTTCATCGGGCGCACGGCTGGGATATTGCCCGTAGAAAGGGTTATTGGCTTGATCGCTCATACTCCACCATGGTATCTCAGATATCCCATTCTGGAAAAAAGGGTTGTCCAGAACCTGTCGCCCCCCTCCGATCAATGCATAGAGAGGAAACTTCCGCTTGGAGACCAGTAAGCCGACATGGAGTGGAAGTTTTCCCTCTACGAGGCAAAAGCGCTCACTTGCGTGAGCAAGCAGCAACCTCAGCACATCCGGGATCCGGTCGGCGGGAAGAAGAACTTGATAATAGACAGGTGAGCGGACGAGGACGATAAACGGCAGGTAAGGTTCTACGCGGAACTCATCCCTCTGCACCACCGTGGAAGAGGTTTTTGCGGCCGTTTGCATTCCTGTAGCCTCATCCAACCAGGATTGGATACCATTTTCCTCAAGGGCGCATTGCACGGCCGGCAATCCACTGAGGTAACGATCCCCTTCTTGCTTGAACCGAAAATTTTTCAACGATTCGACGGTTAAGTAATCCCGTGCGCTCTTGTTAAGGCAAAGAACCACCAATGGACTGGGTAACAGGTTTGGGACAGCGATTCGGTATGTTTGTCCTTCATGCACCCCTGGTATGGCAGCAGTTGTAGTAAAGCCAAGGCGCTCATGACGAACAACTAACAGCTCATCCTTAATTCCTGCGAGCCAATTATCGAGAAAAGTCTTTGTCTCCTCCCAGATCCGGGCCAGTCGTGCGGGGGAGGGGTTCTGGGTGAAGACCGCAGTGGCAAGATTTTCTGCCGTCATGTTGTAGCCAGGGCTGTCATTAATGCGCCCGCGAAAATTCTCCAGAAATGCCACAATGTAATTCGGTTCATTTTTGCTTTCGGCAGCCTTGACGTCTTCGAAAAACGTATTCAGTGCTGCAGTTTTAAAGCCTACGTCTCTTGTTACGTCTCCGGTTCCCACATGGCCTAAAATATTCGTGATAGCCTCCTTGGTTGGTGTAACCGGAGACACAATTCCTTCAAGTTTTTGGCGCTGTTGATTATTGTTGAGAACTCTTTTCATGCGTTCTGAGTCAAACCAGTCGCTGAACGTCTGGGAAAGATGTGTTGTCAACCACTCGCCGCTCAGCCATCGTGAAAGGTCAAACCGGAGAGTAAGGAGGGCGATACGGTTATTCTTATCAGCCACTTCGTCCACCCAGATTGTCTGTTCATTGCGATTTGCCTGCCAGTTTCTCTGGCGACCGGACCTTCGCTTTTCGCATGTGTCGCATGCCTCCTCCCTGACCATTTTGCTCCGAACCTGGCAAACCGGACAGATATCCTGGCCCTTCGCCGGCCCTGCCATAGCCGGACCACCCACCAAAAGCGATTCCCGCCGTCCTTCGGCATCCTGATCCACGGAGAGAAACGACGACACCTTGGGCACAGAGGCGATTTGATTGCGTACATCCATTTCTTTTGTGATGACTGTGAGCGTCCGGTGGGGTTTGCTCAAGGTGAAAAATGGCCATATTTCATCCTGTGATGAGTTTCGGACTATCCGGACCAATTCAGGAGCGAGTTGTTTGACCAGATCCACGGCCTCATCGTCTCCCAGTCCGGGAAAGGTGAAGAAGAGACCGTTGATGTCAACGTAGAAACGGTTCCCCACCGGATACCTGATTTCGAGCAGGCTCTGAATGTCTCTGCCTATATCACGCAGGATCTCCTGGCGACTCAGGATATCAGACGGTTTGCGGCCCCGCTGTATGAAACCCAGCCCATTCCAGCCTATGCCAAAAAGCCGCCAGCGGACGTTGTTGTAGTCAAAATCATTGCTGTTGGGTTTTCGTGGGCACGGATCAAATCCCATTGCCAACGTGGCCAGGACGGGCTTGTAGAGAGATGCCACGCCATGGGATTGAGCCCATAACGTAACGTCGTTGGCCGGCAGCCTGGTTTCTCCGAGCGCTATCGAGAGACAGGGCTTTAGGATGCGGATCACCTGTTCGTGGAGCTCTTGGATGCTGTTTATTCCCGAAAGGTACGATTGAAAGGCATTCCCAAGTTGCCTGTCCATTTGATTTCGCATCTTCTCCACATCATCCAAATCGATTCTGTGTGCCTGATGCCCAAAAGGGGTACTGATCCACATGTCCTGGATGGATTGGTTTCGCCGAACCACGCCTTTCTCATCTGCCGAGGTCATTCGATGGCAGGTATTGAAAAGGCAAAGGAGGATACAGTCGGGCTTATCACGCTTGTACTTGGTGATAAAGTCAGTGAAATCTCCAGCCAAAGTTTCCCCATGATTGTCAAGTATGAAGGAGAATGCATTGCGGAGCATGGTATTTTTGAGATGCGGCGTAAGCGTTGGGAGGTGTTTGAGATCCTGATGCGAGTCCTTGGCCCCACCTTTGAGGGAGTTTGCAATCAGAAACTCTGAGGAGCACTTCCCGAACATATGGAGGAGGGCACCAATCTCCCCCAGCAGTATGGCTTCACGATGAGTGTCGAGGGCTTGGAGGAGATCAACCATTGTCAGACTCCTTTCGCACAGTGGCGGCTAAGCGGGTGGCAAGATTACAAAGCGCAGTCACAGATTCGACCTTGTACACCTTTACCGGTTGCGGCGAGGCGGGTTCTTCACTCGTCAGCTTGCGGTGCCATGCGTTGCCGTGACTATCGTGCCATCTGCGGAACTGCTTGTAGACATTGAGGCTACACGGCTGCTCAGATAGCGACTTGAACTCTTTGTTACTCAACCATTCGCCGTTGGGCTTTTTCAGCCAGCTCCTGGCCATTCCGGATTCGTCCATTAGCGTCATATAGGCATCATCCGGTGCCTCGAAAGGTAATATGTCATTTGGAGTATCATCTTTTTCGGGCGGCGGCCATGCTGGGCCCTTGGCCCAAAAATAGCCCTTCGACTCGCTGTCATTGACAACACCCCATCCAGAGGTTTTTTTTGCTGAAAATCCGTATTTGAGAAACATTGCCCTTAAGGCTTGGGCAACCGCCTCCAGATCCTGGATGATTTGTTTGGGAGTCCAGTTCTTACCTTTGGGGTGAGGGACATATAGAAGATAAAAAACCCCTGCCGCGCCTTTAGGCACAACCTCAATGTCGATAGGCCCTCGGGCCGGAGTCCGAGTAGCACGCTCTAAGGGCGTGATGACTTCTCGGTCCATCCGATTTTGCCAATCCTGAAAAAAAGTTGGGAAGAAGCGCAATCGGCCCGCCTGCCCACTCTCGTCGCCGCGGCTTGTACCGAAGCAGCGCGCCGTGATGTTCTCATCCACGCCCTCCATTCGAGCTGCAAAGCGGAGATGCCCTTTCCATGTTGTAGGCTTCACCAAGGGTAGTCCTGTCAGATGATCCCGAATGATCGGATTCTGAACCTCAAACCATCTTTCAACCCTGTTGTCCTTACGTTTTTCATGAGGATGAATCTCACTCTCGGTCTTACTTGTGAACGGCAATGATAGCGTAAAGGTTATCTTTAGCAGCCACGATCCGTCGAAGAGAACGGTTAGATCAGAGTCGCTCGGTAAGAAGCGGTTCGACGGCCGATCCCACTCTTTTGCCGCAGTTTTGGTGTCACCCAGGAGGCTATTGCCGAGTTCGCGTATCTGCATGTTGTGATTGCCATTAGCATCTCTCAGGTATCTGTCAAAACAATGCCTGTTATTCATGCGTGCCTCCTTTGCGTTCTGAGAAGAGCGACACGATGTCAGCTGGGTAAAGATCCACGCTAACGGGAATGCCGCCAAGCGCTGATTTTATCTCCGAGCCGAGTCTCTTCTTATCCTTCAGTAGATTTCGAAGGCCTTGGTCCACTGCGGTCCCGTTGCGTGGTATGTTTCCAAACACCCTCATGTGCCATTGATCGTTGTCTTTGTATAGATGGGTCACAAAGATGTCTGAGCCTTTCGGGTTAACAGGGTCCTGTATCGAACCCATCAGACGATGGCGATTACTAATAAGGTTGCCAGTGAAATCTGGGAAATTCTGACTGAAACGAAGCCAACTGCGTAGGTGTACCCGGACCGCTGGAGCAGATGCGATCCAACTTGGACTGGTGCCATGGAAGAATTGTCCCAGCCCGTTTAAGGGTATCGGGCTCCACCATTCGGGCTTTGACGTAACAGAATCGTCCAGAGTGGCAGTTCCTCCGATGAAGTCCCCCATGTTAGGCGGGGGCTGCGAATTTGTTTCGTCATTGGCCGGTCGGCTTTTCATAGCTTTGGTCCAGGCGTCAGCCTCCATCTCGATCGGCAATCCACTCCAGTCAATAACCTTGACAACCCCTTGACCATGACTCGTTTTGGCCCCAAGGGCCCCATATCGTTCGATTAGGCGGATCGTGTAATAGATTGAGGCTTTGTCGTAAATATCCAAGCCACTAGGCTGCATAGGGTCAAGGTTAAGGGTGATATGTCCAGCCAATTTGGATGGGATTCGCCAGCCGAGATGCTTTTTCGTTCCGGGATTCTTGAGCCTCACTTCTTTAAGCCGCCCACCATCCCCGCCCCCCTCTACAACGAGTCGAAATCGACGCGCATAACCGGTACACCCGAAAAGCTGGCAAGCAAGGCAGATGCTTGATTGCCCCTTCTTGCTGTCATATGTGCAACCGCCACTACCAGGATCACAAGCATAGCCACCGAATCCACGCACCAAAGCCTCATACCACCACCGAAGAGAGCCCATTATGCCAGTCGTATGGATACGGTCACATTTTCCAGCCGCACCGCCCGTCCATAAAGGAGTCAAAGTCTTCAGCTTGATTTCCACTTTCGTTGCCCTCCTTAACGTTCCCAATCGGCTGACCTTTTTCCGGTTCAAAGCCGGAATGGGGTGCCAAATACACAGAACGACACTCCTTAATCTCCGTGAGAGGCGTCAGCGACGTCTTGTTTTTTTACATACGGGGCTCCGCCCTCCTTCACTTCAAACCCAATTTTTCTTCTCTTTTCCTCGGGTGGTGCCATGAGTTGCCGAATGGCCTCAAAAATAATCTCGATCTTTTCATCGTGATCTTTGAGTCGGCTTTCAAGGTCAGCCAGCTTTTTGGCCAATTCCCTGTGGGTTCCCGCCATCTCACGAAGCTTCACAAAGGCTCTCATGATCTCTATGTTCACCTGGACAGCCCTCTTGCTTCTCAAGACACTCGATAGCATGGCGACGCCTTGTTCCGTGAAAGCATATGGCCTGGCCCTTCGCATGCCACCCCAACTTGAAGTCACAAATTGTGACTTCAAGTTCTCGAACTCCTCCATTGAGAGTTGGAACATGAAATCTGCCGGGAAGCGGTCGATATTTCGTTTGACCGACTGCATCAAAACCTTTGGCGCCACGTCATAGAGATCCGCCAACTGAGTGCTCAGCATGACCTTTTGACCGCGTATCAGAAAAATCGCCTTTTGTATTCGCTCAATCGGAATTCCGCGTGTACTTTTTTGCATCTTTCAAATCCCATTTCTTCAGCTGTTCTTACTTCGCCACAATGATATACCGAGCTACTCTTGCCTCTCCATCACTCTCATGGGTACATGGATTCGGTGTCTTCCGGAGAGAACGAACCAGTCTTTCTCGATTTCCGCTGTCCTGAAAAGCATGTGAGGGGGAAGCATGATGGGGTCATAGGCCGTGACCTTTCCGGAGATATCCAGGGGATTTACCGGATGAGTGGGTCTTGTCTCTTCCTCCCTGAAAACCGCCAGCGGATTTTCGAGTTCCTGCCAACGGATACGAAAGGCCGTGCCTTTTTTGCCCAGCCGTGTAAGGCCCTTGGGCACGGAATGGTCAAAGGTGAACACATAGCAGCGAAAGCCCCTTTCATAACGACTGCTCTTCTCCTCCCATAGCGGGTTCAAGTAGACCCTACGACCCATATCCGGGGTATTGATGCTCCGAAGCCTTTCCGGCCTTTCCGTAAGGAGAGCCTTGGAATCGACGGCATTATATGTGATTCGTGTACGCGAGGCACTCTCGCTGATTCCCGGCGTGGCATAAAGCCGGAACCGCTTGATGTCTTCCATATAGTTGGGTTTTGATCCGAGGTAGACCCCATAGGAGAAGTCGGCCAGGGAGTAGCAAAGGGCATAGTTGTGGATAACCGGGATGGTGGCGGACAGCTTGCTGATTTCAAAAGATGAAAACCAGAGATAATCATGGTTGAAGAGCCGGCAGGCAAAGACCCGGATGCCCCGCTCCCGTAACGGGATTGATTTAGGCATTTCCTTTATCCCCTTTCACTGTTGGAGCTGTTCGGCACGATAACTCTCGATATCTCCATAGCATTCCTTCAAAAATGCCTTGTCCAGTTTTGCCGTGGTACACGCTTTTATCAGTGCTTCAACATCTTTGGATGACAATACGGAGATTCTGTCGGGGTTTCCTGCCATGGGGAGATATGTGGTAGTGATCAGATTTTCCACCTGGTCAGGAGTGAGGTTGTCCTGTCGATCAAAGAGTTCGAGGACCAGTTCAAGAGACGTTATGGCCTCTTCCCAACCGGCCACCACTCCGATGATCGTGTTCCGGATATCCCCGCCGATTCGGGATTCCGCCCCATAGCTCTTGCAGGAAAGCAGCATCTTGACAGCCAGGATCAGCTCCCGTCTGGTCACACTCTTAAGGGTCACCACCGAAGGAAACAAGGTGGCCGGGGCCACGGCATGCCGGGCGTTCAGGGCCTGCCCTGTGGTGATATCCTTGTCATTGATAGCATTAAAGGTAGTTGAGGATGCGATATCCTCAAATGGGAGGAGGGAGAATGCCGTGGAATACTCGATCCGGTGCTTGATGTTGGCCCGGTCGGCCTGACCCGATTCCGTGCTGGTTGCCCCGAAAAGACCGCAGCGCGGGCAGCGCATGCAGAGGTGATCCTTGAGATAGCACTCCGGGATTTCCAATTCGGCCTCATGGCACGCGGTTCGAAGCATTTGTTCCAGCTGACGGGATTCGGCAGCCTTTTGTTTTGTGGCCAGGAAGGCCACCCTTCGAATGGTCTCGGGCTTTTTTATGGAACGGGGTGTCACCACGGCATTGAGCTGGCGGTCCTCCTCGGTTCTCAACACCGTATAATCCAGGATCTCTCTTATGAGGATCAACTGAACGGTTTCGGCGCCGATGAGCGGCCTGGGCCGTTCCACGAGATAGCCTTCAATCTTATCGAACACGCTCATTCGTCTTCCTCCTCTTCGATTGCATAGCCCTTGAGTCGGGACTGTTGAATAAACTCTTCCATATCCTTTTTCTTTTGTCCTTTCGCTTTATTAAAGACCTGTTTACTCGGATAGGGGATACTCTCGAAGTCATCGCCTATACGATCAAATTTTTCGTTCCATGCCTCGGCAAGAGTTCGACCGACTTCATATTTGGCCCTTAGAAAGGAGATCCAATCCTTCCGGATGGACTCGAGCCAAGACAATCCCTTTTTCCGACGCAGGTAATAAAGGCCGTAATCAATACGATCCAAAATGCGATCGTGTGCCGCGACGGGGAAAGACTTGAGGAGATCAATCAGCCCTGAAATCCCCTCGTCCAAGGCAGCTCTCGCAGAATCGGAGATCCCCTTGGCCCTGGGGTTGGCGAGGTGGATATTCAAGGCATATCCCGCCAGGGACACTGCGTCCCATTTGCCTCCCTTGACCTCCTGCAGGATCTTTCCGACAGGCCCCATTAGGCCGGTTTTGGTCTTCCTGGTCTTTGGGGGATAGGTGTCCAGGTAGCGGTCAAAGGCGTTCCGGATATCGTCTATCCTGGATTCAATGACTTCCATGTCAAATGACTCGGTACGGGTGAAAACGAAACGTCTCAATGGAGCACCTCCTTTAGCATTTCGAGATAATTGATGTGGTAATATGAAGCCTGTTTGCTCTCCGCTTTCTCTTCGATTCTTCTCAGGATATGGCCCGGAGTAGGCGCGGAAAGAATGGAGAAAAGATTGGACCGCTCGGGATAGTTCGTCGCACCGGTAAGAATCCCGGCGGCCCCGATGGCCCGAAGCCACTTTTCGGCCTCTTCAATCGATACCCAGTTCGTCCCGATAAGGCTTCTGACCGATGGCACCGGCGGCACAAACGCCACTCCCTCCCCGCCTTCAAAATCAATCTCATCGGTGTCTCCGATGACGGCAACGGTCATATCCAGAGCCAATCCGATCAAAAGACTTGTGAAGAGTTTTCTCAAAGCACTGTTGGTTTCCGATTCCTTGCTGAGAGATATAGGATAGAGCAAAGGGATCAATATCATGTTGGGTGTCTGGCAGACGATCTTTATCTGGGGCACCAGGCGATACACCTCTGATCGAAGGGATCGTGCCACCGGGTCGTGGACGCGATTGGCAATCAATGCATCGATGGCATCATTCCAGGTAGAATAAGCCGTTCCCCATTCAAGGTTCAATTCCTCCACCGTCTCTCCGAGTTCGCCTTTTACCTTCTTTCCAAGTGCCCTTTTCAGCTTTTTTCGGGTATCATCTCTACTGTGATAAGAAAAAACTTCTGCCAGTTCCTCCCCGCTGAGCCGGTCGAGGTCTTTTCCCAGGGCATTTCCGGCGATCAGGTTCGTAAGTGCCAGGGTGATACGGTGGCCGGGATCTTCAGAATCCCCGACCATAAGAGTATAAGCCTTGTTGTAAAGGGTATTCACCTTTCGAACCAGGATATCACCTGAAGCGTGCCCCATGTTCATCCTCGGAAACAGGACGACCATCTCGGCGGGCTTTCCACCAAGGAGGATTTGCCGGAGGAATCTTTCGAACTTGCAGTTCGTGCAGATCATGACATAGTCAAAAGGACCATGGGAAACAGCGCGATTCGTGTGGGATTGGGGTTTCTCAAGAAAATCGGCGGAAGCTTTGACTCCTTCTTTGAAAGGCGTATTGCATAATGGGCAAAAGTAATGGGCCTTTTTCATCACCCTTCCGGCGAAGGGCTTCGAAAGACAATAAGCTTCCCATTGCCGTTCAGCGATTTCCTTCAGGTTTATAGCTGTGGCCGGCTTGATGACATCCGTTATAAAGGCTGCGGCCATTTTGCCTGCCAGCGCGGCACGGGAAGGTGGATTTGCCATTCCTGAAAAGACTTTCTCCGCGATCCCCTCAAGGATTTCCACCAGGAGTTTGTCCTTTTTTTCCTCCGCAAGGTCTTCTACGTTTTTCACCTTGAGCCCGAATTTATCCCCCGGAAGCCTCCAAAAGTAATCAACGGCCTGGGCCATGTCCTTGGCGGCACTCAAGGTTGTCGTATTTTGAAGGGCATTCCAGCTTCCCCCACCGAAGAGGGATTCATATTCTTCCGAGGCTGCCTTATGCGCATCAACCCCAACGATTTCCTTATCCATGATAGCCTTGAAGAACTTGAAAACGCACATCTGGGGATGAGCACTGTCTATTCTCTGGGACTGACTTGCCAGGATTTCATCATTGAGATGTTCTGGGGCTTCCCCTTTAAGTTGAAGGTATTTCCTGATGACTTTCGATCTTTCGACATCCTTTTTTTTCAGGAAGGTTTTCCGATTGACCCTTTTGAGCGCTGTCATCAGGTAACGGCTCACCTCCTCATGATCCAGAAGATCCGGCTTGGGCAAAACTTTCGCTACAGGGCTGCCTACCATCATTTCGGCCAGATCCTCCCCAAAACATTCTCCCAAAATCACTGCCAGCCTTGCTTCAATCTTCTCACGGGAGGGTTCAGCAATCTTCTCGGCCCCCGAACACACATACAAAGTTCCATTGCCGAAAATAAGGAATGGAGACCAACCCGTTTCCAGATAACAATCCATACAGGCCCGATGGACCATTGGGGTGGATACTCCCCGTAAGACCGCTTGGTGGTAGGATGTTTTGACATGGGGAGCGAGGAGACTCCTCTCCAAGGCCGAAAGCGCTCCAAAGAGCCCCTTGGCCGAACAGATGTTGTCTACAGCATCGACCAGATCCGCCAGGGTTTTCCAACGATCGCTTCCCTGGAGCAACGCCATCACCACATTCGCATCGCTTCTTTCATGGCGCATGTGGAGGTTGATGCAGTTTTCAATCACCCTGAGGACTTTCTCGTCAACCCCTCCAAAACTCAGGGATTGGCAAAGCTTGGGGACAGTCTCTCGGGTCAAGGCCGAATCCACATCTGAAACGTAGCTGCCTTTACCGAGGATATAGTCCTGCCACTCTGGTTTTGCCTTTCCTGCGTCATGGGCTATGACTGAGCATATCAGGACTATTCTCTCATTTTCAGTGAGAGAAAAATGTTCAGACCTGCTGAGGACTGGAAAAAGGGAGACGAGGGCATCCAATTCCACCATTGTATGCTCGAAAAGACTCTGCTCAAATTCCCCCCTTTTTGCTGTGAGGCTTTTCCAGCCTTGATCCATCATCCAGTCGGCCGCCCTCTTTCTTATTGTTTCATATTCCATTGCGCACCTGAATTGGTTAGCACAACATCAGAATTTCCGTCTCCGGGACATTCTTGACTCTATTAAATTATGCCTGCTCTTGGCATCTTATGTCTGGTGACATATATTTCCTGTGGTCACAAAATACGGAACCCGGTTTCCCATCCGTCTCTGGAAACGGAGTTCTGTGAGATCCAGGGATCATGCGGCTCTCCTTCATCCTCTCCGGGCTAAAAGAAATAACAATGGGTGGGCAAGAGGCTGCCGCATCGTATGTGAAGTGGATTCGTCCAGCCATATTCTCTGCCTCCTCACCGCAAAACATTAAAGGCATGCCTATCGATAACGGGCATCATACCACCCCTGTTTGACAGATCCGTTCAAACAAGTCTTTTTACCGTTATTTACCGTTCTTTACTAAATCGTTTAATATATTGGGGTATTACAGGACCCTATTTTACCTTGACTTACCTCTTTTTACCACCTATTATGGTTCAAAGGTTGGATATTGGGTTGGAACTTTTGAAAGGGGGGGAGTCATGGGACAGAGAATCAAGACCTCCTATCCGGGCGTATATTACCGGAAAGTGAGGCGGTTGGGCAAGAAGGGGACGGAGCGCGTCTATTACGTCACATTTAAGAAGGACGGCAGAATGGTTGAAGAGAAGGTGGGCCGACAATATGTCGATGATATGACGGCGGCAAAGGCAGCGGCACGGCGGGGGCAGCGTATAGAAGGACGGAGACCTTCCCTGAGAGAAGTCAAACAGGGGGAGAAAATCAAGGGTTGGACGTTCATCTCCCTGTGGGATGAATACACGGCACACCGGGGGAGCGTTACCCATGCTGATAAAAGCAGATTTTTCACATACATCAAGCCCACAGTGGGAAATAAGGAACCGAGAGACTTAACATCGACCGACATCAAAAACTTGAAACAGGGGCTACTAAAGGGCAAGAGTGACGGCACTGTGTATGCTGTTTTAGCGCTCATTTCCAGGTTGGCATCATTCGGAGTCAAAACTCTTCTGTGTGAGGGCATCAACTTCAAAATAGAAAAACCACGGGTCAATAATGAAGTGACCGAGACCTTAACGACTGCCCAACTGAAAGGACTGCTGAAGGTCTTAACTGAGGACGGCGGCGACATTGCCCATGCCATGCTGATGGCTTTATTTACGGGTATGAGGAAAATGGAGATTTTAAAGCTCAAGTGGGCGGACGTCGACTTTGACATGGGTTTTATCCATATCAGGGACCCGAAGGGCGGAAGAGACCAGCGGATACCTTTGAACGACCAGGCGCGGGCGCTATTGAATAGTCGGATGCGCAAGGGGGAGCACGTTTTTACCGGACCTCATGGGCCATACTCTAAGGAAGTTTACGCAGAAGCTAACCGATTGAAAAAGGCGGCCCAACTTCCAGAGGACTTCCGGCCCTTCCACGGTTTGAGGCATGTATTCGCTTCCCTGTTGGCCTCAAGCGGGAAGGTGGACTTGTATGTCCTTCAAAAGCTGTTGACGCATAAGAACCCTGTACAAACCCAGAGATATGCTCATCTGCGCGATGAGGCACTCAAAAATGGGTCAAACGTGATGAGTGATATCATGGGGGAATTATGAAGGTCTTACCTACAAGCAGATAGCAAGACACCTTAACGGCGGTCAGAATCCGGTTACATCAATGCGTTTGTCGGTTCATGCCATAAAGGGTCAAATATATAGGGCAAAACAGAAAATCCGTGATTTTTTTCATATATATAAAGAGGAGAGGCATTAATGGGCTATTTCAATACAACTAAAACAACGAAGGAATTAATTTTTTTAATGCGCTTTGAAGATTTGTTTACTCAGACCCCGATGGCCACTTCAAAATGCCCCACCTGTGGCCGGGTCAAAATGCCCCACCCCGGCGACGGATTTAAGTGTACTAATGTTGAGGGGAAAGGTCCATACTATTTCCTTTTTCATCCTGGCTTTTGGGTCTGTGTTGGGATAGCCGGGCAGCGGCCTCTTTGAGG
>Ga0209164_1001852_pt1 | contig 24969 bp, 22 predicted proteins | sample MTBNYHSulfiMetaG_FD_187458 | JGI IMG/M metagenome (GOLD analysis project Ga0209164, IMG submission 187458) | Enrichment culture microbial communities from rom New York Harbor, USA that are MTBE-degrading - MTBE-NYH (New York Harbor Sulfidogenic)... | ecosystem: Environmental > Aquatic > Marine >... | reverse complement strand
ATGAGGACAGACCCTGTTATCCCTGGGTACAGGCTTTCGGCACCTGGGACAGTAGAAGATGGTCACCTGACAGGCCTGGCAGTAAGGTAAATCGGCATTCATTACTTCCTCATCACAGTAAGGACAGAAAAGGTGCTTCTTCGCTTCTTCCTTTTTCGCCATTAATTCTTACCTCCCTTTCCCTTTTTGCTAAGGTAGTCCTGTATCGCTTTGTGCAACGCCTGAGCGCCCAGATTGGAGCAATGATACTTCTGCTTCGGTAAGCCTTCCAGCTCATCAGCCACCAACTTGGGAGTAATTTTCATTGCTTCCTCAAGTGTTTTACCTATGGCCATTTCACTGACAATACTGGAAACAGCGATAGCTGCTCCACAACCAAAGGTCTTGAACTTGACATCCTCCAGGCGGTCGTCTTTGACCTTGATATGGAAGGTCATCATATCCCCGCACACCGGATTACCCTCCTCACCAACCCCGTCTGGATTCTCAATCTCCCCTACGTTACGGGGGTTCATGAAGTGTTCCATTACTTTTTCACTATAGACCGGCATATTATTTGCCTCCTTTACTGGTTTTAATGAACTTGGCATATAGCGGCGACATCTGACGCAGTTTGTCCACAATCGGAGGCAGCACCTCCAAAACGTAGTCGACATCTCCGTTAGTATTATCCAGGCCAAAGCTAAAAAGCAGGGAACCCTGGGCTATCTCATGGGACAAGCCCATGGCAATCAATACGTGCGATGCTTTTAGTGCCCTCGAGGTGCAGGCTGAACCGCTGGTAACAGCCACCCCCTGACTGTTTAATAGCATCAGCATAGCCTCTCCCTCAATAAATTCCACGCAGAAGCTGGCATTTCCCGGAATACGGTTCTGTGGGTGCCCGGTAACCACCACGTGATCAATCCTGGCGGGCAATTCCTTAATCAGCCTATTGCTCAGACGGGAAAGGTGCTCTACCCTGGCCTCTATGCCAGCCATAGCCAGTTCTGCCGCCTTACCCAGACCAACAATCGCCGGTACATTCTCCGTCCCGGCACGCCGTCCCCCCTCCTGCACACCGCCATCCAGGAGGGGTATAATCCTCACCCCTTTACGCAACCAGAGTGCCCCCACACCCTTGGGACCGTAAAACTGGTTTCCGGCCAGGCTCAGGGCATCAACACCCAGTTCTTTTATGTCAACTGGAATTACCCCTGCTGTCGCTACGGCATCAGTATGAAAGACCACTCCCTTTTCCCTGGTGATTTTGGCAATCTCCTTTATCGGCTCTATCGTGCCTACTTCGCTATTGGCATGCATTATTGATACCAGCACGGTATCTTTCCTCAAGGCTTTGCGCACGTCCGCAGGGTCAACCACGCCATTTTTATCTACTGGCACCAGACTCAGCTCAAAGCCCCATTTCTCCAGGGTGCTGGCTGAGTGAAGCACCGAGAAATGCTCGATAGCCGAGACAACTATGTGCTTCCCCTTGTTTTGCTGGGCGAGCGCCAGCCCCTTGACCGCAAAGTTGTTACTTTCGGTACCGCTACCGGTAAAAATTATCTCCTCGGGTTTGCCTCCGATTAGCGTGGCCACCTGAGTTCGGGCACTGTCCATGGCTTCCCTGGCCATATCACCCCAGTCATGAAGGCAGGATGGATTGCCAAAAGCCTCCCCCAGATAAGGCAACATCGCTTCACGAACCTCGGGGAGTAGAGGGGTGGTGGCCGCATTGTCCACGTAGACCTTTCTCATATCGGTACCTCCTGTTAGAAGCTCAGATAAGGTTGATACACACTTCAGAAATTCTTCTCGCCCTCAAGATAACCCCGAGGGCGGGGATTACATCATACCAGAGAAACGCCATCCTTTAAAGTCCCGGTACAGTTATGACTAAGATGCGCGGCTAAGCCGGTAAAGCACCACGCCGGTGCCACCGAGAGCAATTCCGGTGATAATCATAAAGGCACCGGTGCCAATTACTACCTGGACAACACCGAAGCCGAGAACAGCCAGATAGAGGTAGTTCTCCAGGTTCAACGCCTGGGCATAAGTCAACTGTACAGGACTAGTAGCGTCAAAGTTTTTCCCGCCCAGCAGGTCGCCATAGGTCGGCGCTATTCCGTGCCGATGCTCCCTTACCGTGTCACCGGCAATCTCCGCCTCTCTGGCACTATCGATTACCTCACCTTCGGCAAGCTGCTCAGATGGCACGCCTAACGTAATTTGCTCGGTCCGCATTGCCTGCACCAGCATGTTATTCTTGGCAATCCCCTGACCAATGAAAACACCACCCAGCACTATGGCCACTATTCCCAACACCACCACCGCTATCGCCAGACCCCGTTTTATGTTCATAGTTCTATCTCCTTTTCAGTGTGGAATTGACTCCACAATACTAGCGCTATGATACAATTATTGCTGAGATAGAACTATGATTTATGTCACATACAAAGATTAGTAGGCCACATATTATAATATATTAAAGTATAAACGCAATATCCCTTAATAAATACTTTGATTCTGTAATTAAGAAAAGATTTATCCTGACCAGCCAGTTTTAAAGAAGACCAATGGCAGAGAAATCCAGCCTGACTAAAGCGAAAAAGGCCAACATCCATGTTACCGGGATGACCTGTACCACCTGTGCCGCCACTATTGAGAAGGGGTTGGCAGAAACACCCGGTGTGGAACAGGCCAGAGTAAACTTTGCTTCGGAAAAGGCCTCTCTGGAATACGACCCAACGAAAGTTGACCTGACTAAAATCAAAGAGACTATTTCTCAACTGGGCTACGGAGTCGACACCAGGAAATCCATCTTCCCCGTAGCCGGTATGACCTGTGCTTCCTGCGTGGCCCGCGTGGAGGAGGCACTCTCCGGCGTGCCGGGTGTAGTCTCGGCCACGGTAAATCTGGCTTCGGAGAAAGCCACCGTAGAATATACCGAGGGAACGCATATCACCGACCTCAAGCAAGCGGTAAAAGAGGCCGGCTATGAACTGGGCGCCGAAGCAGAAGCACTGGAAGATGTCACCACAGCTTCCCAGCGAGAGTTCCGCAGTGTCAGAAATCGGTTTGTTCTGGCGGCTATCCTGGCCGCAATCATCATGGCCCTGATGTGGACTCCGGCCTTTATCGGTAAGCCCTATCTACTCTGGGCACTGGCCACACCCGTTCAGTTCTGGGCCGGCTGGCGCTTCTACCGCGGCGCCTGGGGAGCACTGCGGCACAGAACTGCCGATATGAATACCCTAATTGCCGTGGGCACCTCGGCCGCTTACTTCTACAGCCTGGTGGCCGTTCTCTTCCCGCGTCTTTTTGCATCCACGCAGGTGGAACTGGGACTCTATTTCGACACCTCGGCCATGATTATTGCCCTGATACTCCTCGGCCGCTTTCTGGAAACACGAGCCAGAGGACAGACTTCAGAAGCAATAAAGAAACTCATCGGTCTGAATCCCAGGACAGCCCTGGTCATCCGCGACGGCGCGGAAAGGGAAATCTCCATCGAAGAAGTGCAGGTTGGCGACCTTATTCTGGTACGGCCTGGAGAGAAAGTACCCGTAGACGGCATCATCAAAGAAGGCTATTCGACCCTGGATGAATCGATGATTACCGGCGAAAGCATCCCTGTAGACAAGAAAGCCGGCGACGAGGTTATCGGCGCTTCCCTTAATAAGACCGGTAGTTTTAAGTTCGAGGCAACCAGGGTAGGTAAGGACACAACCCTGGCCCAAATCATCAGGCTGGTGGATGAAGCCCAGGGCAGCAAAGCCCCCATCCAGCGCCTGGCCGATGTTATCGCCAGCTACTTCGTGCCTACGGTTATCAGTATTGCCATTATTACCTTTATTGTCTGGTTCTTTGCCGGACCATCTCCTGTACTGACCAATGCTATCCTTAATTTCGTGGCCGTGCTTATTATCGCCTGCCCCTGCGCCCTCGGGTTAGCCACGCCAACAGCTATTATCGTGGGTACAGGTAAAGGGGCGGAACACGGTATTCTTATCAGAAACGCGGAGACGCTGGAAAGGTCTCACCGGATAAACACCGTATTACTGGACAAAACGGGCACCCTGACCCTTGGCGAACCAGTGGTAACCGATATCATTGCCATCCCCACTTCTTCCCAGGAAGAGGTACTGCGGCTGGCAGCTTCGGCCGAGCACGGCTCAGAGCATCCACTCGGTGAAGCTATCGTCAGGGCAGCCTCAGAGAGGAAGATAGAACTCTACCCTGCCTCGGATTTCAAGGCCATCCCCGGCCACGGTATTGAGGCTGTGGTGGAAGGCAAAAAGCTCGTTCTGGGCAATCTCAAACTGGTGAGCGAGAAAGGTTTCTCGATGAACGGTCTTGATAAAGAAGCCGAACGCCTCTGGTCAAAAGGCAAGACAGTCATGTTTCTGGGTACTGATGATAGTCAGCTACTCGGCGTCATCGCCCTGGCTGACACACTCAAGCCCGGTGCTAAGGAAGTAGTGGCATCTCTGCATCACATGGGTATTGAGGTTGGTATGCTCTCCGGAGATAACCAGCGTACCGCCGAGGCTATCGCCCGGGAGGCGGGTATCGACCGTGTCCTGGCTGAAGTGCTGCCCGAACACAAGGCAGAAGAGGTCAAAAAACTGCAGGCGGAAGGTAAAACGGTGGCCATGATAGGTGACGGCATCAACGACGCCCCGGCGCTGGCCCAGGCAGAAGTGGGTATCGCTATTGGCACCGGTACCGATGTGGCCATGGAAACCGGAGATATCACCCTGATTAGTGGCGATTTGAGAGGCATTACCGCCGCTATTTCTCTGAGCAAACAGACCATGAGAACCATCAAGCAGAACCTATTCTGGGCTTTTGCTTACAACAGCGCCCTCATTCCGGTGGCGGCTGGTGTTTTGTACCTCGCCTTTGGCCACAGCGGAGTCCCTTCAGGGCTTCACTTTATTCTGGGCGACTACGGTTTTCTGAACCCGATTCTGGCCGCCGCAGCTATGGCAGTCAGCTCACTCACCGTGGTATCCAACTCTCTGCGGCTAAAACGATTTAAGCCGTTTAAAATTGAGGGAAAATTAACCGGAGGTGTTGCCATGGCCATTGACCCTGTCTGCAAGATGCAAGTGGAGGAAAGTAAGGCCGCCGCTACTTCTGAGTACAAGGGTAAGAAATACTACTTCTGCGCTGTGGGCTGCAAGAAGGCCTTTGACCAGAACCCGGCGAAATACCTGGCTCAGGAAAAGAAATAATCTGAATTAATGGAAGTACCGGACAGGTCAGGAGATGCTGCGCCAGTTAAACACGTGTGCGGCAGGCTCCTGACTCATTTGGCTACTTTTCAGTCATCAAAGACAAAAATTTCGTCTATTGTAGTTTCCAATGCCCTGGCCACATTGTGAGCCAGCCGGAGGGAGGGATTATACTTCCCCTGCTCCAGAAAAACTATCGTCTCCCGCCTGACGCCGACCATCTCGGCCAGTTTTTCCTGCGTTAAATTATGCCTCGTCCGATATTCCTTGATTCTTGTCTTCATCTTTATCCAGCCATTATCCTTCAATGGTCCTGCCGAGCAGCCCTTTAATAAATATGAACAGGCTGCCAATAATCCCTACCGCACAGGCCAGCGGTGCGATAAAAACAGAAATAACAAAGAATACTGGCTCCTCTACCTTAAACAAACCGCTCAGGAAGTTGTGCAGGACAACACCGATAATAAAGACACCCACCGATATTCCGGCCACCAGCAGAAATATCCTCAGCATTCTTAACCATCTTTCGCCCAGTCCGGGTTCAGCCCGGTCATAGAAAAGATAGGACAAGAGATATACCAGCGATGCCGAGACGAAGAGACCACCCAGAACATGAACAAAGTTGGGGCTCTTAGTAGTGATAATCGTGCTAAAGGGCAACATCAGAAATGCCAACGCTAAAACCAGAAAGATAAACCCGTTCCGTATTGATTTACTAACATTTTCCTTTACCCTCTCGTCAAGCGGCGGCCATCCCCTCCTCTTTAGCAAAGACCACAGCTCACGGTAACCCATAATCAGCGTACCGGCAACGAGGGCAATGGCAACATAGTATGCCTTCAACGAGATAAGTATGACCGTTAGTACCAGTGCCGTAATAGAAACTGCTAAGAATAGCCTCTTTGTCTTCATAATATTACCTTCATTGTTATATATTTCTAACGTTATTTAATTCTAACATACATCATGTTCAGCCTTTTGTCAATACCCCCGGACAATTTTTTACGAAAAAAGTATTGACAGGAGACAGATTTAGGTTTATCATTCTTTACCCTACCCTCGTCAGGATGAAACAAAAGTCACAGACAGTGACTATCTCCCGGGTTAAAATTGGTCTCAAGGTTCTGGGAAACGGGGCCTGAGTCGGAAACAATAAACAAAAGAAAGGAGAAACAATGGCTTACACGGCAAAGGACTACAGCAAACTGATTGGCATGGAGGGTTTCAGCGAAACACTGCTCAAAAACCACTTCACTCTTTATCAGGGCTACGTAACCAACACCAACAAGCTCGTTGAACTGCTGAGTAGCAAGGCCAAAGACGCCACCAATCCCGAGTACGCCGAGCTGAAACGCCGCTTCGGTTTTGAGTTTAACGGCATGCGACTACACGAGTACTACTTCGAGAACCTGGGTGGTAAAGAGCCTCTGGACAAATCGGGCAAACTGACCAGGAAGCTGGCTGAAGACTTTGGCAGCTATGAAGCCTGGGAGCAGGATTTCAGGGCTACCGGAGCCATGCGCGGCATTGGCTGGACGATACTATATCAGGACGATGTTACCGGCCAGCTTTTCAACCAGTGGATTAACGAACATGAGGTCGGGCATCTCGCCGGCTGCCGGCCTATCCTGGTCATGGATGTCTTTGAGCATGCCTTCATGACCGACTACGGCCTGAAGCGGGCCGACTACATAGCTGCCGTCTTCAAAAATATTAACTGGAAGGCAGTAGAAGGCAGACTGAAATAAACAAGCTCTCCGAGGTGAAGTATGGCCAAATCTATTCCCGTAAGCAAGACTGGCGAACTGGCTGATGGAACTATGAAAGAAATACTGACTCAAGGGCTTGAAATTCTTCTCGCCCGGGTTGGAGATAAGTACTATGCCACAGGTAACCGCTGCCCCCATCTGGGCGGTAAGTTATCACAGGGGAAACTCGAAGGCACTATTGTTACCTGTCCCCGGCATGGCTCACAGTTCGACCTCAGGGATGGGAAGACAGTACGCTGGCTGAAGGGCTCGGGGTTAATTTCAACACTTGGTAAAGCAATCAAGCCAGCCAAACCACTCATCACCTACCAGGTAAGAGTTGAAGGTGATGACATTCGGCTAGAAATTTAGCTCTCCGCAAGAAAGGTAAAAATGTCCAATAGCTTAGCCCTGATTAACAGAGTTATCGCAGAGCATAAGAACATCAGCCGACACGTAAAGCTGGTGGGTGACTCTGTCCCTGACCGGGAAGCCCTGGCGGCCCTGGAGAAGGCCTATGGCGATTTTGCCCCTGACCAGATGAAAGCATTATCAGAGAAGCTGGTAAAGCTACAACAGTCACTGAGCGCTCTTGACGAAGGTCTCAAGAACCACTTCGCCTTTGAGGAAGAGATTCTACCTTCACTTCTTGGTGAATTGCTGATGAGATGGCTTTCCATCGAACATGACGAAATAAAGAGCAAAATCAATGAAGCTAAATCGGAAGCGGCCACCACCCGGCTGGAGGGTTTGAACCGGGACGAGCTACTGTTCAAAGGATTTAACCTGCAAAAGATTATCGACAATATGGGCTGGCTCATCGAGGAGCACGCCAGCAAAGAAGAGACCCTGCTGGGCATGATAAAGAAAGCACTGGAAAGTCCAAAATACAGGGGATAGCTGAAGTTCACGGTTGAATAACAATTTCACAGCGGTGAATCCTTTTAATGGAGGTACACAATGGAGACTTTTCGTGGACGGGCACATCTGCCAGGGGCTGATAAGGAATGGAATATACAACTGGAGATAGACTGGGATAACAAGGAAGTCAATGTCCATATTGATGAAGCTCCAGACGGCATGGCTGACTGGCCGGGCCTGGTGGTGCAGACCTTCGGACCAACGGATGAGATAGCCTTCAGAACCAAGGGCATACCGCCGGTCTTTACCCACTGGTGGCACTTTATGCGTAGCGGCAGTGGCGACCTCTGGGGCATTGTTCTAGGTACACCAGATGTAGAAGGTAAATGGAGAACCTGTCTGCTGCCACTGGAAAAGGTTGAAGAATAATCAGGCACAAACCGGGTTTGGGGTGATAATAATCGAAAGTTACAGGGTGGCACAAGACATGAAGTCGGCTAGAAAACCTGCCTCAATCAGTTGGAAAAATTGGCGTTCCGGTTGCACAAATAACAAACGAACCGGGCTTATTTTTTTACCCACTCTGAGATTCGCTGGATATAACTAACCTGGCACCTTCTGGTGTGTCTTCGACATCAATAGTGACTCCCTCAAGTGCATCGGCCAGCTCCTTCTCCACCAGCAGCACTTTCGAGTCATCGTGTTCCACCACGTGGTCATCTTCTCTCTCCATGTCTATGGCTAATCCAAGTTGACCCTGGTCATTAGCTGTGAGCCTCAAGCACGCCTCTGACTCATCCGTGTTGGCTGTCAGCACCCTCTTTAGCTCCTCTCTAGCACGCTCCGTCACTCCTATCATTTCTTCCCCCCTTACTTATTTATTCAATCCCGTGGCTCTCTCTATTAGTACTGACAGCACCACGAAACTCTGACATGTCAGATTGAACCTGACCCCTCAATAAAATATTCAAATAACCAGGTGAATTAGTATCTTCCCCGCCTTCCTCCACCAAACCCACCGCCACCGCCTTTCCTGCCCCCGTAAGACCCACCACCTCTACTCTCAGGGCGAGGTCGAGCAGCATCTACGGTGAGAGTCCGGTCCTTAAGCGTCTTCCCATTGAGAGCATTAATGGCTGCTTGGCCTTCAGATACTGATGGCATTTCAATAAAGGCAAATCCTCTGGGTCTACCGCTATACCTGTCGGTGGGAATGCTTACTGATTCCACCTGTCCAAAAGAAGCGAATTCCTGCCGTAGTTCCTCTTCGGTCACATCAAAGGGTAAATTACCTACATAAATTTTCATGCTCTGCCCCTTATTCTCCTGGATTATTTCCCCTGACGAAGCCTTCTTCTGGCGCTATTCTTGGCCTTGATACGAGCAGCATCTCGCCTGGATACGAACCGACGACGAGCTTTTGCTTCCCGCAACACGCCACTCATCTGCACCATTCTTTGAAAGCGGCGCAACAATGATTCCTGTGATTCACCTTCATGTATTGATACTTCTAACGACAAAACTTATACTTTCTAGAGTTACATCCGGGTTGGTTACCCAACCCGGACGCAACTTGTGATTTAACCTTACCTACCGACTAAGTCTGACTTTGCGGTAGCAATCACTGCAGTACACCGGTTTGTCCCCACGTGGTTCAAAGGGTACTTCAGTGTCTTTGCCGCATTCGGCGCATGTCGCCGGAAACATCTGGCGTTGGGGCCTGTAGTTGCTGCTTCCGTAACGCTCTGACTTCCTTGCCTGGCGGCATTCGGGGCAACGCTTGGGTTCATTAACGTAGCCCTTGGACTGGAAAAATTCCTGTTCTTCAGCGCTGAAAGTAAAGGTAGTCCCACAATCGGAACACTGGAGAGACTTGTCCTGAAAGCTCATTGGATGACCTCCTCTCTTCTAAACTTTAGTTATAGTGCGGTCATCCAATGCTTAAGTGGTCTGAACTGAATTTTAAAAGCTTGTAATAACCTAAACTAAAACTAGATTAATTATACACTAAAGGAAGTCTATATGCAAAACGAATGAAAATCCCCGGCGCGAGAGGATTTTTTGTTTCCCACCAGCGTTAGCTTTACCTCGGCTAGCAAGCTTGGTTATAATAGTTATGAACGATACGGGTCTCAGTATAAATTCAAGGGAAGATTAGCATGGACAGAGTTTTGACCATCATACTGGCCGGGGGAGCAGGCGAGAGACTGCAACCATTGACCAGGGTACGTTCAAAGCCGGCTATTCCTTTCGCCGGTAAATTTCGGCTCATTGATTTTCCTCTGAGTAATTGCATCAACTCGGGCCTGAGACAGATTTTTGTACTTATCCAGTACCGGTCATGGTCACTGCAGAGGCATATTCAGGAGGGATGGGGCATATCGAGTTCAGGATTAGGAGAGTACATCTACTGTGTACCGGCGCAACAGAAGATTGGAGCCGACTGGTACCGGGGCACAGCCGATGCTATACGCCAGAATGCTGACCTGTTCCAGGGTAAGGACTTCGAGCACGTCCTGATTCTTTCCGGTGACCATGTCTACAAGATGAACTACGTTCAGTTGTTAGCTTACCACAAAGCACAGAAAGCAGATTTCACGATATGTGCTATCCGGGTAAGAAAAGAGGAGGCTGCCGGTAACTTCGGGGTCTTCGAGGTAGACCAGGATTCGAAGGTGGTCGGATTTGAAGAAAAGCCGGTACAACCAAAGCCAGTTCCACAAGACCCGGACTACGTCCTCGCTTCTATGGGCATCTATGTTTTCAATACTGATGTTCTGACGCGGATCTTACGGGAAGGTGGAGATGACTTCGGAAAAGATATCTTTCCGGGCATAGCCAACAGGCCTTCTGGCGTCTTCGTCTATGATTTCTCAGAGAACAACAAGATAGAGGATTTTACGATTCACGTGGAGAATGGGAGGAGAAAAAAGAGCCTGGCCGAGAGAACCCGTGACTCCTCATACTGGAAGGATGTAGGCTCAATAGATACCTACTACGAGACCAGCATGGACCTCATCGGTGTGGACCCGATATTCAATCTCTATGGGGAGAAGTGGATATTCAGAACATACGAAAGGTCGCTACCGCCAAGCAAGTGTGTCATCGGAGGAAGGACATTTGAATCCATGGTGTCCGACGGCTGTATCATTAGCGGTGGCCTGGTTCAGCGGTCTATATTATCTCCCGGCGTAATTGTAGAGAAGGATGCTCTGGTGGAAGACTCAGTTGTTTTTGATGATGTTGTTATCGAGCCAGGAGCCAAAATCAGGCATGCCATTATCGACAAAGAGGTTAAAATCCGGGCTGACACATACATCGGATATGACCCGGAGGCTGACAGTAGAAGAGGTTGCACAATTTCAGGGAAGGGAGTCGTAGTTGTTCCCAGAGGAATGGATATCGGCCCGCTCCAAGCCGTTACTGTCTCCGGGTAAAATAGTGAGTTGTGAACAGTTGATTTCCTAGTTGATGTCAAGCCCTCAACTAGCTAGGTAATAATTCAGCTCTAATCATACGAATATATTTGCTGTTTACTTATTCAAGCGAAATATTTTAGTTTGTTCCCACGGAGGTATACCTCGATATGAAGTAAACACCGGTTAAGATGGCAGAGATGCCAGAACCAGCCTCGGCAACTATTTCTACCCTGTCCCAAGGACGGGGAAAGGCAGGAGAAAAAACACGTAACGGCCCTATTCATCTGGCACCATTTGGCGAGAGATAGCCACAAGCTGGTCACCCACGAACCCCTGTATCTCCAGGCAAAGTCCTTCACCTGACACCGCTCCGGCAATTTCTCTAAGATTTATTGGGATGACGCCATCTGAAACGTCAAATGACCCCCTGGGCCGACCGTTCAGCAGCACACTTATCCAGGATATATTGCGGGTTTCAACATTGGCGGTGGCAGGCACTCCGGTCCGATATTCTAAGGTAACTCTGAGGCTGTAGGTCTTGAGCGAAGACAGGATTCGTGTCGCTTCCTCGATAAGATTCCGGTTACCATTAAGCACGTCATCGCGGGTCATCCGGTGGGTATAGTCTGGAGTGATACCCAGGTCCTCAACGACACTCCCTGCCATCTGCCCCACCCGTACGGTACGGCGAATAGCCACACGCATGTCCGCTCCGTGGGGTAACAGAGCATAAGGGGAAGCCAACGTCTCACCGGCACCGGTGACCGGCCGCATCAACTCGACCAGGAGACGGTGCGACCAGACATTAGCGCCTCCAGCACCGGTGTTCTCGCTAGTCCCCAAAATAGGGCCTATCTGATGGTCCTGAAAGCCCGCGGCAAAGATATCAGTGGCGCTGTAGCAGAGTGCGTCTGTAATGAGCACTTTCGGCCCATAGTATTTCTGGCCAATATTGTTGCAGGTGTCTTCATGGGTTATGGGGTAACCAAGTGAATAGGTAGCGCCAGTCTCAACCGATTGAGCTATGGAGGAAATCCACTCCTTCAGCGTGAAATTTGGGAAACGGGCTGACGGCTCTTCGTAGTTTCGGCAAATTTGCAGGTTAACAGGGCTATTGATAAATTGTGCCCTCTCAGGCTCAATGTGTCTTGGAGTGAGAGTTTGCAACAACCGCTCAGCAGCGTGAATCAGGCCACCTCCGTTGCCGCGCACATCAATTATTAAGCCCTCCTGTGGCAGTTGCTCAACAAGCCGGATGAACTCCTTTACAAATTCATCGGCATCCTGGACATTGAATGTAAAGATGCGTATATACCCGAACGTCCCGTGTCCGGTAGTCACACTCCTGGCCCGGAATACTGTGGGCAGGAACGTTGACAGCCCATCGCTAGTATTCGCGATAGGTTTGCGTTCGTGTTCCTGAGCCGCCTGACTCTCCTCCATAAGCACGCTGCCGGCGAAGAGCACCTTCTTGGCCTCCTGAACATCGTCTGTCTGCGCGTCCAGACCAAGCGCTGTCGCTTCAGTGCTAAGAGATTCAGGGTCAAGGCTACCCAGGCTGCGCCCCGGCTCAAAGACAAGCCATTCCTGTGTCCACTCATTGACACTGCCGTCCAGGCCGCGGTAACGAATAGTAACCCATTCTTCATCCGGAGGCAATCCGCTGGACAACGGCCGCACCGTAAGCGAGTTGAGTCCCCGGGCGTGTCGTGCTGCGGAGTTGCTACCCGGCTGCCTGTCCGCGTTTTGCACTACTGCCTGATGGATGGGGACTCCATTCCAGTACAGCACTTCTACACCCGGCTGAAATGACTCAGGACCGGCATCGCCAACAACTTTGGAAACAAGGTATTTGCAATGCCCGTGCTCCCAGAACTCCTCGATAAGAAACGGCAGCCACGCCGTCTTGTACCTGAATGGCGCCGGCAAACGATAGGCCGTATGCAGATCACGCAGGGAGTTGAAAATGCTCGTCATTTCGTTGTGGAATTCGATTTCTGATGACAGCCCCCCCTCTCTGGCTTCTTCCAGTCGGTGCCTCAGCAGCTTCACACGTTGCACCGGGTCTACGGCATGCATCGCGCGTTTCAGAGGCAGGTGAACATAGTTCTCCTCCAGCAATACCAGTGCCTGATTAGCAATGGTCTTGCGATCCTCAAGGCTCAGCTCGCCCCAGGTTCGCAGGAAGGTCTTGAGGTCCTGTGTCATGAGAATCTGAGGTGCTAAAGGCTGGCTTGTTTCCCGCAGGAAGCCAGCGCTTTCCGGTAGCGGAATCTCCTCTCCATAGAGTGCGGGAAGCTCACTCTTCACAAAGTTTGGCAGATTACGGGCGGCGACGAGATTCTGCAAGAATTGAGGGTCATCGGCAACAGTGATACCTTCCAGTGTCATGGGTTCAACGTAGTCGGCTAAAGGTATCGCGGCCAGGCCCAGCGCCTCCTCCAACTCGGCGTCCTCTTCATCGAAGTCAGGGATAACACGCCATATCCCTCCCTGGCTATCCGCGCTGCCAGAGAAAGCGCCAAAAGCCTGTGCCTGGTCGAGCTCCATCGCCAGCGCAGGCAGATTTGCCATGGCATCTTCCAGCCGGTTCGTAGCTTCGGCGAGGCTTAGCTCCCGTACCAGTGGATGGGAACTCTCATCCGCCAGGTTAAGCACTCGCGTTGAACGCCCGACCCGCATCTCCTCAGTACCCAGACTGAAGGGACTCATCAGCCGTCTCTGGCCCGCACGCGGAACGCCATTGATTATTACAAGGGTAATAGTCGTCTCACGTGCGTTGATGAGACGCATATAGTCATCGCCGCGCTGTCCATTGACACAAATAAGGTCTGCCTTCTTGCCCGGCTCAATTGAGCCAATGACTCCGTCCCACTTGAGCATTCTGGCGGCATTAGTGGTTGCCATCGCGACAATCTCCTGTGGTGAGAAGACACCTCCCTGCTCCTCACTGGCGAGCCAGGCTATTTTTAATTCGCCAAGCAGGTTCTTACTGCCGCTTGGTGCCCAGTCGCAGCCGATTCCGATAAGTACACCGGCTTCTTTGGCCGCTTTAATATCGGCAGTTTTACCGTAAAGCAGGTAGTTGCTCAACGGAGACCATGCCATGGTGCCACCCCGCTCGCCGAATATTTTGAAATCGTCGGCCGTAAGCGCCGTGCTGTGGATTCCGCAAAGCGCGTCAGTGATTGCCCAGTCGCCGCTTTCCAGCTTCAATCTTTGGAACCAGCCGCGTGCGGTATCATCTATACCTTCGCTCAAATGCTGGAGATAGCAGGTCTCACCCTGCAGCCTTTCCAGGTACTCCTCTGCCTTACCGGTCTGCGGGTTGGCGATGCGAGTACCTGCCTCAGGCAGTGCCAAATCTTCAGTCCTCTCCACGTTACGCACAATACCCTGATAGTACATCACGATACCGCCGGCACTGGCCAGAGTTATGCCCTGGGTGGTAGTCACCCCCCCGAGAAGACAGCGGCATTCCACGAAGCGTACCAGAGCCTCCACCACGCCGGGAGTTCGTCCCAGCACCTGTGCTGGCTTGGTAATCAGACGGCGGTAATCTTCATGGTTCTTCCACTGGCCATTGTTGGAGTACCGCTGCGGCACATCCCACAGGGGCATGGCATTATAAGAAAGATGATTATGCAGTTCGATAAGCCCCGGGTAGATAGAGTCACCGGTGCTGATGCGCAGCGCGTCCTGAAAGCCTTCCGGCGGTGGCTCGGAGCTTCTCTGCACAGCCCTGATTATGCCGGAATCGATATAGATTGCACCACGGCTCAGTACGCCCAGGGGGCCCATCGTCACAACACGTCCTTTCAGCACATATTTCAAATTCACCGGTAGATTAACGGAATCATCTGGCATCACACACCTCACTGTACTCTTTCTCGGGAATTCCGACCTTTGTTTGAAGAGGTTATTCCTGAGATATCCGTCGAAATAGCTTTAACCAGCCAAAAAGTCAAGTAATACACCTCTATTCTAACATATTAGTTACGGCTATCCCTTCAATAATGCCATATTATATCATGATTTTATGATTTCCCTAATTAAAATAGACCAGTTGAAATCAAGTTTAACCTGAATTATTGTTAGTTAAGATATTGCCATGATAAGCTTTACCCGGCGTTTTCCTGTGTAACTTAACAGAATTAACACAGGTGTTAAGCGCAGGATTTTTGGTGGGTTGCAGTACATTGCCCGTATGTCGAGGGTGATACTGCAAGGCTCCGAGCGTTGGGATTGACAACCAGGTATCATGACTATATTATTGGCAATAGAAGCGAGGAGAGTCAGGACGCCTGATTGCCGATTAAAAAGGGAAATTCCGCATGAAATACTCACGTTGTCGAGTAGAAATCAGTTAGAGTTTACCATATCGTCAGGTAGTAAATAAGTTCATACGGAGGTTAGAAGTGTTACCATTTAGCGGACTGGTAGTTTTAGATCTTTCTCGTGGTTACCCCCCGGCTTATGCCACCATGACCCTGGCAGACTTTGGTGCTGAGGTTATCAGGGTTGACCCTCCACCAGGTGAATCCCGCCGGAGTGATAGAGCTGACGACCAGGAAGAAGTGGCAGCTTATTCCACACTACTTCGTAACAAGAAAAGCATTATCATAAATCTGAGAAGTGAGGAAGGACAGTCAGTACTCTATGAATTGGTGAAAAAAGCGGATGTCCTTTTGGAAGGTTTTCGTCCTGGTGTGATGGCTCGCCTTAATGCCGACTATGATACTCTAAAGGAAATAAATCCCAGACTAATTTATTGCTCATTAAGCGGGTTTGGCGCTGACGGACCCTATGCACTGAGGCCAGGACATGACATGAATTATATTTCTCTGGCTGGTGTTTTAAGTCTGATTGGTCCACGTAACGGTCCCCCGTACCTGCCAAGCAACTATATTGCTGATTACGCAGGAGCAGCCTTACAGGGTCTCATCGGTATCCTGATTGCCCTGGCGGCCAGGGAGAAGACTGGAAAAGGTCAATTTGTCGATATTTCCTATGTTGACGGTGTCATTTCACTACATGCTCAGGAGGCACCTAATTACTTCCGGACCGGGGTAGTACCGCGTCGGGGGGAAACAATGCTTACGGGAGGCGTGCCCTGGGTGAATGCCTATAAGTGCAAAGATGGAGAGTACATCACCATCGCTCCGATAGAAACGCACTTATATGAAAATCTATGTCGAGCGATTGGTAAGGAAGAACTGATATCGAAGCAATTCACTACTCAGGAAGAATATGAAAAGATTAAAGCCACTCTGACCGAGATATTCCTGACAAAAACAAGGGACGAGTGGTTCAAGTTCTTTGAAGATAAAAATACCTGTGTCGGTCCTGTATATTATCTCAATGAGACCTTCTCTGACCCTCAGATTCTGCACCGGAAGATGGTCGAAGAGGTTGACCACCCCAGGTTTGGTAAAATAAAACAGGTAGGTATTGCGATAAAGCTCTCAGAGACGCCCGGTCGGATAAAAAGTCCGGGGACTCTAAGCGGTGCTCATACTGAGGAAATTCTCCTCGAAGCAGGCTACAGCAAAGAGGAGATAGAAAAGCTGCGGAAATCAGGGACAGTAGGGTTCGCAGAGTAAGCACAGCTACCAGGCAAGCTTCCTCAGGTATTAAGACTCGTTTAAGATTGTTGCTGTTGCGTCTCAAACGTGGTGTTAGGTCACAGGCCTGCCTGGTATACGTGACACTAAACGCTAACAATTTGAATTACGGCAAAGTATTGCTTTATCGGTTCGCATCTAATATACTTACCATAAATGAGCATCTAAGAATCGGGCTTAGCACAAAGTCCGATTGAGTATTTGAAATGCATGAATTAGCTCATTTAGAAGGTTGTTCATGCTGCTCGCCAGACTAGCTATCAGGCAACCGGTATTTATCACCATGGTACTCCTGGCCATAATGCTGGTTGGAATCCTTTCTTATCTCAACATGGGCGTGGAGCTGTATCCCGATATATCTTATCCCACTGTATTCGTAAGTGTTTCCTTTCCGGGTGCCAGTCCTCAGGATGTAGAAACCCTGGTCACCAAGCCCATAGAGCAGTCGCTCTCCACAATAAATGGAGTAAGCAGCATCTCATCTACGTCCAGTGAAGGTTCGTCTTTCGTGATGGTCTACTTTGCCGTTGGCTATAACATTGAGCAGGGGGCCGCGGACGTGCGCGAGAGCCTGAATGCTGTGCAGAGGCGCTTGCCTGCCGGCGCGAGTCTGCCGATACTGCGGCGCTTTGACCTCAACTCCATGCCTTTCATGACTACGGCTCTAAACCTGAGTGAAGACCTTTCGCCCGTAGAATTGCGTCAGCTGATTGAGCAAGTTGTGCAACCTCGACTCAATCAAGTACCTGGCGTGGCGGCTGTTACCGTGAGCGGTTACCGTGTCCAGGAGATAGGGGTTGAACTAGCCGCCAGCAGACTGAAAGCTCTACGCGTCACGCCCGGGCAGGTGGTAAGTGCATTAAAAACCCAGAATGTCGTTATGCCTTCGGGTTCGATATCCAATGCTAGTGAGCACGTAGCCGTCCGCACCTCGGCAGCGTTCCAAAATCTGGATGAAATCGGCAATATAGTGGTCGCTCAGTATGGTACCAGGGTGGTTCACCTCGATGAAGTGGCGACGATAGCTCCACGATTGACAAGCACCAACACCCTGGTCCGTGTCAACGGGCAAGACTCTATGATGGTCCAAATGCAGTTGCAGTCGGGGGGTAATGTTGTCGAGACAGCTGGCCTGGTTCGAGATAAATTAAAAGACCTGAGCCGGGACTTCCCCGAGTTAAATTTCACCATTCTTCAGGATAATTCGACCTTTATTGAGCATTCTGACCGGGACGTCACGCTGACCCTGATTCTCGGGGCACTGCTAGCTACTGTTATCGTGTTCGCCTTCATCCGGAACGTCCGAAATACGATTATCACCGTTGCCGGACTCCCTGCCATCGTGTTAGGTACGTTCGCCGTCATCTCTCTGATGGGTTTCACCCGCAATATCATCAGCTTGATGGCGCTTTCGCTGTCCATCGGGCTATTGATAGACGACGCCATTGTAGTTCGCGAAAATATTTTCCGTCACATGGAGGGCGGAGCATCTCCTAAGGATGCTGCCGAAAAGGGTACGGGGGAGATTGCTTTTGCTGTCATGGCCATAACCTTGACGGTCGTAGCCATATTTATCCCGGTAGCGTTTACTACAGGGCAGGTAGGAATGCTCTTTAAGCAGTTTGGTATTACCGTTGCACTGGCTGTGCTGATTTCCCTCTTGGAAGCTTTTACCTTCGCTCCCCTGCTTACTGCCTACTTTGCCAAACCGTTAAAACTAGCTCCCAGGGAAACCATAGCAAATGCTCGACGAGGTTTCTTTTCACGCTGGGCGAAAGCCTGGCAATCCGTAAATACGGGATACAAAGGAATACTCGCCTGGTCCTTACGCCATCGGCTGGCAGTCGTGGGTATCGCACTGGCTCTGTTTTTGCCGAGCATGTGGATACTCAGTATTCTACCTCTCAGCTTCTTTCCCGTAACTGACCAGGGTCAGATTAGTATAGGCATCAATTTGCCGCCGGGGAGTCCTCTTGACAAGACTGACCAGGTGGCTCAACAGGTGGAGCAGGTCGCTATGGCCCAGCCGGAGGTGCAGACTGTCTATGCCAGGATTGGTAGCACAAGCAGTCCATACCAGGGCTCTATCTCAATCACGCTCGTTAATGGTGCTGACACGGATGCTGTAATCGCACGCTTGCGGGAATCCCTCTCTCAATACGGAAGAACGTTGAGCTTTGGCAAACCCAACCAGTTTATGGGAGTCGGGTTTGGGATGGGCAGTGCCAGTGTCCGCGGACGTCCTGTCCAGATAACAGTACAAGGTCCTGTGTCCATTGATACCCTGGATGGCATCGCTGACCAGGTTATGGAGCGTCTGAGCACAGTTCCGGGTCTGCGTGATGTGGGCAAGAGTCTCCCCCCCCGGGAGCCAGAGCTTGACATCGTGGTGGACCGCCAGCGGTGCGCCAATGCCGGAATTAGTGCCTCTACTGTGGGGAGCACGATTGCTACCCTGGTTCAGGGTACGGTAGCTACTCAGGTGGAGTGGCAGGATATGCTCACAGACGTTTACGTTCAACTCCGTAGCGAAGACCTTGCGGATGCATCGGCGCTCATGAGTTTGCCCATAGCCACAGCTAACGGAAATTTGTATCCTTTGAATGCGCTCGCTAATATTAAGTCGGGAACAGGCCCTACAGTACTTTCACGACAAAACCAGCAGGCCGTGATTACAGTTGGTGCCAATCTGGAGGGGCGCACCCAGGGCGAGGTAACACCGGACATTCAAAAAGCCCTGGCAGATATCTCCATGCCCGCTGCAGTTACCTGGCAGTTTGCCGGTCAACAGGCTCAGGCAGAGACAGCCTATAGCTCTCTGATATTCGCCCTGATTCTTGGTCTGGCCTTCGTTTATATGGTGTTAGCCTCCCAATTTGGGTCATTTATTCATCCGCTTACCGTTATGTCGGCACTACCCCTGGCGGCAGTCGGCTCCGCGCTGGCGATGGTGGCCACACGTACTGAATTGTCCGTGATATCCATGGTCGGCATCATCCTGATGGTAGGCCTGGCAACCAAGAACTCTATTCTTCTGGTAGACTTCATCATCCGTTATCGGAAACGAGGGCAAAGCCGGACAGAAGCCGTGTTATCGGCGGGGCCGGTTCGTCTGCGTCCTATTATGATGACCAGTATGGCTATCATTTTCGGCATGTTGCCCATTGCTCTTGGATTCGGCGCAGCCGGCGCTTTCCGTGCTCCCATGGCGATTGCTGTTATTGGAGGTACGTTCAGCTCCACCCTGCTCAGCCTTGTAGCTGTACCTGTGGTCTATACGATTATAGACGACGTTCTTATCATGACTTCCCGTTTATTCCATCGGATACCAAAGGTGACTGTACCGTCTGAGTCTGCCATGTCACCGGATACTGAAGGCGGACACAATGAGAATATGCAGACCGCTTCTAATGGCATTAGCCAGAACCGCAGCCGATGGCGCTGGTGGTTCCGTAAGGAGCATTAACGACTGCCCACCGCCCTTCGCGCGATTTAGTTTATTCCCGGTGGCGGTTGAATATTTGTGAGATAGATATGGGCCACTCTCAACTTTGAGTAAAAAGAACTGGAAATGGTAAGAGCGGCAGTAGTTACTGTTCTGTTCCGAATGACTTGATAGGCAGGATTATTGATTAAGTAAGACTTCGAAGGAACATTATGAGAAGCAATCTGGTGAAACTAGTAGCAGTTTTACTATCTCTACTAATTTTGTTCAGTTTTACTTCGTGCACTAAAGCAGAGCCTGGTGCACCTCCAAATGCGCGACTACAGAATACTGCCCCTCCTGATTCTCCGGCCAGTAACCCGGGAACCACACCTCCGGCAGCTATTGCCTCACCAGGTGAGCCGGCAATCACGGTGAGCGGTGAAGGAATTATTGCGGCTGTCATCTATGCCAATCTCAATTTTGCCACCGCCGGTAAGATCGAGGAAATCAGTGTTAAACAAGGTGACTATGTCAAGAAAGGCACGGTATTAGCCAAACTGGATACCCATAACCTGGAGGTGGCCTTAGCTCAAGCCAGGGTAGCCTTAAATCAGGCTGAGTTAGCTCAGGTACAGGCTGAAACAAATCTCGGGCTAGCTCAATTCAACCTGGACAAGACCAAGGCTATATCTGATATCAATGATAGAATCACCGACCTCCGGTGGGAGATCAAGCGTGCCGAAATACTGATACAAGAGCCTTCTAATCCTACCAACTGGACACGAAAGATAGCTATTTGGCAGCAGAATCTGGCTGATGAAAGGATGCACCTCTCGGCCTTACTGGGCCAATCTGAAGACGCTGATAAGCTTGCCAAAATAGCGCAAGAATATGACAGTGTGACCATTGATGATGCAAGGACGAAGCAACTTCAGATAGAACTGGCCCGGCAAACTGTAGAGAAATCTCAGGACACTGTAGACCAGGCCCAAAAGAGTCTGGCCCTGGCTCAGAAACAGTTAGACGAAGCCACCATTACCGCTCCCTTCGATGGGATAGTGGCTATCCTGAACTATAGTGAGGGTGATTTTGTTCCAGCTCCCAGCCAGACCCAGCACTCCGTCATTTATATGATTGACCCTGCCACCATGGAACTCAATATCGGTGTTAATGAACTGGATGTGCCAGGGGTCATTATTGGCCAGCGAGCCAGCATCAGTATTGATGCTTTTCCTGACACGGAACTCGAGGGTATGGTTGCAGCTATCTCGCCGACGCCTGCGGTACAGGGTGGAATAGTGAACTACAATGTAAAAGTCACCTTCTCCGTTCCTCCAAATTTGGAAGTTAGAGTTGGTATGAATGCCACGGCACAAATAATAATCAAGTAAACCCGGAAGACAACAACCCACCTCACACACCGGCCTTTAGCAAACTCTGGTCAGCCTGTAGAGTCAAAAACACGAAGTCTCTTGACAGTAGTTATTTATCCAATCTAGAATTCATATAGACTGTGCGGAGGATGGAGCACGATGATATGCCCGGTGTGCCGGAGTGACATGATTATCGTTGAGCATGATAATATTGAGCTTGACTATTGCACCAATTGTCACGGGGTCTGGTTTGATTCTGGAGAACTTGAACTACTGCTGGAATCGGCCAGGCTGGAGAGCCCGGGGCTGTTTCTTGGCTCACTGCTCAAGGCTGCGGAAGCCAGTTCATCGGAAAAGAAACGAAAGTGCCCCATTTGCCAACGGAAAATGAAAAAGGTTTTTACTGATGAAAATAAGGAAATAATGGTCGATGTCTGCCAGGGTGAACATGGTATCTGGTTCGACGGCGGGGAGCTTTCCCATCTGGTAAAGTTGCTGGCCGGGAAATCACCGGAGACAGCCGCTTCCCGGCTGGAGGTTATGAGTTTCCTCGGAGAAGTTTTTAAATCTCAAGGATAAAAAGCGCCAGATAAACAGGTAAGGAACACGGTCTGAAGTGAACTGGAATTCTAAGCAAAATGGGAGGTAATCTATGATTTGGGCCTGGATACTAATTGCTGTCGTCGTCATTTTAATCATCATATTCATCGGCACCTACAATGGTCTGATAGGCCTGCGCAACCAGGTCAAAAATGCCTGGGCGCAGATAGATGTCCAGCTAAAAAGGCGCTATGACCTTATCCCCAACCTCATGGAAACGGTCAAGGGGTATATGAAACACGAACGTGAGACGCTGGAAGCGGTAACTAAAGCCCGCAACCTGGCCCAGCAGCTTTCCTCCGCCGGAGCCGGGGAAAGGGGTAAGGCCGAGGGTGAACTGGGTATGGCACTGGGGCGTCTGCTGGCTGTGGCTGAGAGCTACCCTGATTTGAAAGCGAACCAGAACTTCCTGGCTCTACAGGAAGAGCTGACCTCAACCGAGAACAAGATAAGCTTCTCCCGGCAGTATTACAATGACGCAGTGCTGCGATATAACAATAAAACACAGATGTTTCCTTCCAACATAGTGGCCGGTATGTTCCGCTTCCAGGGCGGGGAATTTTTTGAGGTTACAGTAGCTGAACAGAGAGAGGCACCCAGGGTTAGTTTCACCTAAGCAAGAAACACTTTAATCATGTGGGAACAAATCAGGTCAAATCAAATAAGGTCGGTAGTGCTGGTCACGGCCATGGCCGCGTTATTGCTGCTCATCGGCTATTTCCTGGGACTATACTTTTTTGATAGCGGCGTGGGCGGGCTGGTCATTGCCTTTGCAGTCTGGCTAATCATGAGTCTGGTCGGTTATTTCCAGGGAGACAGCATCCTGCTCTCCCTGTCCCGGGCCAAAAAAATCAGCCGTGATGACTATCCCCGTCTCTATAATGTGGTTGAGGAGATGAAGATTGCCTCAGGTCTGGAGAAGATGCCTGATATTTACATCATTGATGACCCGGCATTGAATGCGTTTGCCACCGGCCGCGACCCCAATAAGGCTTCCGTGGCCATCACTTCCGGGCTGCTTCAGAAGCTCAACCGCGATGAATTGCAGGGGGTTATTGGCCATGAGATGGCCCATATCAAGAACCGTGATGTCCTGCTCATGGCAATATGTAGCGTTCTACTCGGGACTATTGTCATACTGGCCTGGTACGCATCACGTTCTCTTATCTTTGGCGGCATGACCCGGTCGAGAAGCAGCTCCTCACGTGGAGGGGGAGGGGGCCAATTACAGATAATAATCCTGGCTGTCGGTTTGGTATTGATGATTCTGGCGCCTATCATTGCCCAGCTTATTTACTTCGCTATCTCCAGAAAGAGGGAGTATCTGGCAGATGCCTCTTCCGCCCTGTATACCCGCTACCCGGAGGGTCTGGCATCAGCCCTGGAGAAGCTGGGTAATTCAACCGCCGAATTAAAATCAGCTAATCAGGCTACGGCGCCAATGTACATCATTAATCCTTTCCGCAAAAAGGGTATGCGCGCCGCTGACCTTACCAGTACCCATCCACCCATTTCCGAGAGGGTACGCATCCTGCGGGCGATGGGAGGCGGCGCTTCCTTCAACGACTATGACACGGCTTACCGTCAGGTTCACTCTGCCAGTAAGGGGATTCTCTCGGCGGCCACAGCGTCTGCGGTTGGAAGCGTAGGATTAAGAGCAGCTTCGACGGCAGAACCCGCCGTCGAAGAGCATAAATCGGAGAAAGTTGAGCGAACACGTGAGGTCTCAGATGTCATGCTACGCCTGAATAACTACCAGACTATCTCCTGCGATTGCGGCACCAGGTTAAAGGTACCCCCCACCTTCAAAGATCGTCGTGTTGAATGTCCCAGATGTGGCCGAATTCACACGGTGTAAGAAAAGGGGTAGTTGCATTCCATCTATACTGACGGCACAAAAATTCCAAAATTGCCTCTATTACAGTAACCCTATCCCGTATCTCCTCAGCCTTGAGGCCATTTTCTTCCCGTCTCCCACAAGCCTGTCCATCTCCAGCCAGAAATCCTTACTGTGGTCTTTTTTTACGGTATGTACAAGTTCATGCAGGAGAACATAGTCAATCAGTTCATCAGGGAGTTTGACGAGTTTCATATTCAGGCTGATATTATTTTTACCCGAGCAACTGCCCCATCTTGTCTTTTGATTTCGAATAAATAGCCTGTTATAGGCGAAGCCATGTTTTGCAGCGAGCTGTTTGAGCCTTCGGGTCAGCCTTGTTTTTGCTTTTGTCCAATCTATGTCATCAGCTACGCCCGAGTTGAAACGGCACTCTTTTTCATACTGCTGCATTTTTTCAAGGTGTATCTTTATCCAGTTTGTTTTGCTGGAGACAAATTCCTCCGCTTTCTGAAAAGAAAATCCGTAAGGAACCGCGACCCGAACGCCCTGGAACGGCTTCACGGATATACTCACATGTCTGGCTCGCCGGCTGCGTTCAAACAGGACCAGTCCCACACCATCAACATTGATAGTGCTGGCATTTGTGCTTCTGGAGTTTGATAATAGCTGAGGCACTTTTCTCCCCCTTTACCTAGTCCCTGGTTACAGAAATAGGTGTTAACATATTCTGGGCGATGAGACCCTTCGCTTCGCTCAGGGTGACATCATACGTCTGTCATTCTGAGCGTAGCGAAGAATCTCAATTGTAGCGCGGATTTACACAACTAAGGACTAGACCTCCGACCACTCAATGAT
>Ga0209164_1001850_pt1 | contig 24988 bp, 21 predicted proteins | sample MTBNYHSulfiMetaG_FD_187458 | JGI IMG/M metagenome (GOLD analysis project Ga0209164, IMG submission 187458) | Enrichment culture microbial communities from rom New York Harbor, USA that are MTBE-degrading - MTBE-NYH (New York Harbor Sulfidogenic)... | ecosystem: Environmental > Aquatic > Marine >... | reverse complement strand
GACGATTAGGAGACCTCCGCAGATCCCCTCGAAGTTCCTTCAAAGCCTGGAGCACCTTATCCTCGCTTTCCCGGCTCCGCCTGACCAGCAGCGAAATGCGGTCCCGCAAAAACGAAAAGTCGTTCAAGACCTGGCCCTTGGCACCCGCCGAAACCAGCCCGGACGCCCCGCGGCCGGCAGCCATCGCCCGGCGAAGCCCCGCCACCGCCCCCAGAAAAAGAAAAAACAGCACCAGGCCCACCAAAACCACAGCCACCGGGCCAAAGAAACGGAGAGAGAAGGCGAATCGGCTCTCAATATAAAGCATTCCAGCCGTCAAGAACACCGCCAAGACTGCTGCCAAAACCCGACCCGGCCGCCCCGGAAACCGATGCCGCAAAGACAACCAAGCCACCGAAAGAAACAATGCAAAATACAACAACGCATCAAAAAGCAGGGGATACCCCTCATACCAACGAATTCCCTTAAGAAGCCCCGAGCCGCCCAGGACCTCGCCAATTCCGACCTTCATACAAAGAAAAGAACATCCAAAGTATATTAAGCTTTCGTTGGCAAACGCAGCTGAACTGCCAGGCCATTACGGGAGGGCCTTCGCTCTCTTGCGCAAAAACAAAACGACGCCACCCAGGACGACCAGGAGCGCCAAGGCGACAAGGCCCGAAACCGCCGGCCCAATACTGCCGAGCCTGAAACCATAGCGCAGCTCGGCCCAGACCAGGAGAGTTGAAAGTATGAGCGCGCCAATTGATGCAGGCAGGCACCAACCGCGTTCGGGGGAGACGCGCCGAAAAAGAATCCAAATTAAGGCTCCAAAAAGGATGAGATAGGTCAACCCATCAAGAAATAACGGGCTCGAACGATGGAATATCGCCTCGCCCAGAGCCTCCCAATCCGTTAGAAATTCACTCAACAACGCTACCATGAAGATCAAGAGAAGCCGCCGAAGTATTTAAAGCTGTCGAATCCCAGCCCGAAATGCGCCGCCAGAAGCAAGGTCCGGGATGCCTTCTGGGAAAGGGGCTTGGGGAAAACCCTCTTTAGTCACTTGAGGAACATTCCACCGCGCCTGGCCGCGAGACAGGTTCAGCCCTCCGCCCGACGCCTTTCCGTATATGAAAAGAAAGACACCCCCCTCGTTTTAAGAGTCACACCGCTTGAGCCCGCGGGAAGTCTTCTTACTACTTACTTACTTCTTTTCAATATAGAAAGAAAAAAGAAAGAGAAAAAAAAGAAAGAAAAAAGAAGAAAAAGAAGAGAAAGAAGAGAACCCCCCCCACTCCTTCCCGCCTCCCCACTTGTAAAACGAGGGGTGTGTGTCCCCCCCCCTCCCTCAAGAACCAAAGCGAAGCCGAAACACCTTCTCCAAAACCCTCTCATCAAACAAGAACTCAATCGACCTCGAAGTCCCCCGATGAACCCGCGCAGCCACCAAAATCAACAACCCCACACTCTGCAAATAAGAAAGATGATTATAAAAATGCATATAAGTATAAGGAACCTCCCGAAAACGCCCACAAATCTGCCGGTACCGCTCATAAACCGGCTTAACCAGCTTCTGAGAGGACATCGAAGCGGCTTTCAAAATCAGCAGCACCGCATCGCTCTGATGAGCCACCAAGTCCAAATACAGGTCTTGCCGCGCCGCCTCGAAGCAGGCCTCCACGCTCGCGGCGCGGCCCGTCAAAAGGTAAAGCAAAGCCTTCATCGCAATACGAACATCCCCATGACCATCCCTAGAAGTCAAAGCGGCCACCTTGGCCAAATCCCCCTCCTGGTGCTCGCAGCCGCCTTCCGAGCACCGCATCCCCAGGATCTCCAGGATTTCCGAAGCGTTATAATTGCGAAAGAAGATGCGCTCCAGCTGGAGCGACGACCTGGCACTCAGGTCAATCCGGTTATAGAACCCGGGATTATTGCTCAGCAGGACCAGCATGTAGCGTTTTTCACTCCGGCTCAGCAGGTAGAGCAAGTCCTTGTTGCGGTCCCGGTCAGAAAGCAAATCCACCTCATCGAGCACCAGGATCAGGCGCTCATAGCGCCGCGTGAAGTCCTCGTAAAGCTCGGACGTGCCGAGGCCTCTCGCCTTTCTCCCGGTCAGTTCAGCCAGGACCTTGGCCGAGGTATTGGAGAAGCGGCAGTTGAGGTAGCGGATCGGCGTTTTCAGCCGGCCGCGCAAGAAGTCCTGTAAGTACTTGAGAAGCAGGGTCTTACCGCTGCCTCGCGAGCCGAACAAATAAAGATTAAAAGGCAGCCCGGTGGCATCAAACTTAACCATCGCGTCGATCAGATTAGGCGCCTCGGGTCGGATAAAGATTTGTTTCGGGACGTAACTGAAGTCGAAGACGCCGAGTTCCCTCACTTTTTGTTTGGCGGCGTCGGCAATCCGCCGCGAGGTTTCGAGGTAGTGGTTCAGATCCATTTTGGGCTCCTTCCAGCTGTAAACCGCACTGGACCAGCGCAGTGGAGAGACTTGTAAAACGGTTCAAATACTTAAAGCTTTGGCGTACCGAATGAGTAGTAAACAAAGAGTCGGTGACCAAGGCGCCCCGCAAGGGGCAGCTTCGGATCGGAAGATTTAAAAACTTCAACATCACAAGGACCGCCAAGGCCCCGAAAACGCCGGGGGCCGGAGGCACAAAAACCATGAACAAAGAAGAACTCGTCATCCTCATCGCGAGGAAAACCAACCAACCCCAAAAACACATCGACCGCTGGCTGAAACACCTCACCGACATTATGAAAGAAGCCCTGTCCAAGCACGAGACGGTTCGACTGCTCGGCTTCGGCACCTTCACGGTCAAACGCCGCAAAACGCGGCACGTCATCCACCCAACCTCCAAGCAACGCATCGAGATCGCGGCCAAACCCGTCCCGGTATTCCGCCCTGCGAGGCTCCTCCGGAAGCTGGTTTGCGGAGAGATCCAGATCAAACGCAAGCGGGGAAGACCCCCCAAGAACCCCTAGGTAGCCGCGCGGCGTCAGCTCGGTTGTATCTTGACCGGCATCACAAATAGATCATAATGTCTGCCATCAGCGCCAGATCGAACGCCTGAATCGCTGCGATAGAGGCCTGTTACAAAAAGGGGAGGCCGCCAAAGGTATGAGCGAAAAGCTCAAATGGCAAGGAGAACTCATCTCCATCCAGCCCCGCATCCGACTGACGCGCTCCTTTGACGAGCGCAGCCATACCTATCTGGGGTACTCGCTGAGAATTAAAGGAGTCATCGGTAGCGAAGAGCGGGAGTTTCTTATCGGTATCGGCAAAGCGGCCCAAGCTAAATACGCACTGCGAGCCGGGGACGTCGTCAGCGGCGAATCCGAAGCCGTGGCCGACAGCCGCCTCGAAGCAGTCGAGTTCTACAAAACCAGCAAACTCCGCCTGCTTAACCGGGCCATCCGGGAGCCGGGGACTCCGCCTCCGCCTTGGCACGGCGTTCCTCCCGAACTTTCGGTCTATCGGGAGCGGGGACATCGCAGACTCGACGCCCACACCTACCAGGCCAAGTGCACCAGGTGCCTTTGGGGCTGCCGCATGCCTGTCGAAATGATCATCGACCAGTGGAAGCCTGGAATCCGGCGCTACCGCTGTGAAACCTTCTGTTACGGCCCTAAATCGTGTCCCTCTTACAGGCCTGGCCCGAGGCGAAAAGTGCCGGGCCGCAAGGGCATGACTTGGGAAGAGCCGGACTGGGTCGATGAAGACGCCACCTCTCACCGCGCCCCAGACGACTGACCCGCGGCTTAGTAAGTGAGGGTTCCCCAGGTTACGATAAGCGTGACCAGCCACCCCCGGCCGATTCTGTCTCAGCCGATTCTCACTTTTTCCACTTAAGCGTTTCAGCCTTCTGACTAGACTTGGATCGATCTGCCCTTTTTATCCTTTCCAGGGCAACGGATAAAAAGGGAGGAACAGAGGTGAAACCAAATGAATCCCATTCAAAACCGATACATGGCAACGCAAGCGCGGAGTTACGCGTCAGAACTGGAGACTGTTATAAATAAAGCTCCGGGTCCCGGCTTCGAAAGCGCTGTTCATGATATCGAACGGCTTCTCAACCCAAACCGACCGGAGAGCGGGGCCTACATCGGTCTATACGGAAACCAACAACCCCGACATAACAGATCCTCAGCGCCGACCTATAACCATCCGAGTCAGAACTATTTAGCCCTATTCCTTTGCCAGATACGGCACTACGGATACTTCAGCAGAGCCTCCAAAGGCAAGAACGTCAAAGACATTCACCGCGTCGTCCTGAAAACCATCAATCACGAACTCCGACTCGGCCACTGCTACACCGAACACCAAAAACTCACTCAAAAAGTGCTCGCACAAAGCAGCTCTCAAGCAAACATCTCAGCCCCCAAAATCGAGGAAGCCATCAAAGACCTGGAATCCGCAGGCACATTAACGGCAACACACACCGCCCCAACGCGCCTCATCGCCAGAACCGACATCCTCCAAATGGAACACTACCTCGCAGCCACCTTCCAAACAGCCCAAGAACCCAACCCAATCTTCGGCCGAGGCCAAACAACCACAGCACGAGAACTGGCCGGGTTCCACCTCAACAGCGGACAACGCAAAGCCATCACCACCGCAACCAGCAACAAAATCTGCATCATCACAGGCTGCGCAGGAACCGGCAAAACCTACACCATCAAAGCCCTCTGGCACCTCTACACCTCAAGAGGCCGACGCGTCGAAATCGCAGCGCCCACCGGAAAAGCGGCCAAAAGAATCCAACAGGAATCCGGGCTCCCAGCCAGCACCATCCACCGACTCCTCGGCAAAGCTCCAACCGTCGCGGCAGAAGCCGTCATCATCGACGAATGCTCCATGGTCGACCTCGAACTCGCCTACCAACTCTTCAAAGCCATCAACCCAGAAAAAACCGCCGTCGTACTGCTCGGAGACCCGAATCAGCTCCCTCCCATCGGAGCCGGCAACCTCCTCAGAGACCTCAGCCGAGCCTCACAAATCCCGAAAACTCAACTCAAATGGGTGGTCCGCCAAGCCAAAACCCTCAGACAAAACTGCTTCGAAATCCTTAAAGGCCACGTACCCCCAACGGCACCCGCAGAACCAGGGGGCCACACAGCATGGATCCACCTCAACCAGCACAGCCGTCCTGAACAAATCCAACAGGCTCTCCTAACCCTCCTCAGAACTCTTCAGCGTATCGGATACGACATCATCAAAGACACACAAATCCTAACACCCACACACAGCGGAATCCTCGGAACAAAACAACTCAACCAAGCCCTGCAAAGGCTTGTTCAGGAGATATCCTTCGGCAGGCACGCGCCGCCGGCACCCAGCCGCGAGAAGACAAGCTATTACCCGGGAGACAAGGTCATCCAGCTGCGCAACAACTACGACCTCGGCATCATGAATGGAACCTTAGGCACTGTCCAGCGCTTCCATCAAGGACCCAGCCGCGCGCCAACCTTGACGATCGACTTCGAGGGAAAACGATGCGAAATCGCTGCTGAAAGCCCCGAAATCGACCTGGCTTACGCCATCACCATGCACAAAGCCCAAGGCAGCGAATGGCCCATCATCATCGCCATCATCCACAGCAGCCACGCCTACATGCACAGCCGGAACCTGCTCTATACCGCCGTAACCAGGGCAAAGCGAACCGCGATCATCCTGGGAGATGCCTGGGGCACCCAGCAATGTGTACAAAAAACGCACAATCAGTACCGGCGAACCCTACTCTCCTTACTCCTGGCCTCAAGCAGCAAGGCACCGCAACCCGGGACCCAAAAGCAGAGCGCAATCGATCCTAGTTTCCAAAGTCAACAGGACACCCGTTTATCCTTCTCCAGACAAGCAACAATCAAGAGGGGAGCAAGCCCCGGAGGTGAAACCCAATGAGCTCAACAACCCCAAAAGACGAAACCGAGCAGGCAACACCAAGAATCGAAACCAGAGTCGAAAAAGTTCCAGGCAAAAACCTACTCATACACCAAACCATCATCACCGACGTAAAACCGATCGCGTACTACAACGCCGTCATTGCAAAAGCGGACTCACGCATCGACCAAGACCCAGAAACAAAGCCTGATTAAAGGGAACCGATCACGGCCCAGCCGGGACCAAGAGACCCAAGGCAGGGATGGACCTCCGCATCCATCCCCGACAACTAAACCGCCGAAGACGACGAAAAAAACGGGTGGTCCCCAACCCAGGGAGGGAACCACCACCAAGAGTGGCTCCTATCGGAGGCCAAAACAAAATGGCAAAAACAAAAAAAGTATCCCATGAGCTCATCAGCAAGACGAGAATGGGCGCAGTTTGGTTAAAAGAGTTCGTGTTCCATAAGGTACGAACAACCACAGACAGCCATGGCGAAGTGCTCGGCGAAGTACCTTTCAAAGAGGTTCTGTACCTGATCTCAGTCGGCAACCAAGCCATCTGGCTGCGGCCCGACCAAATGCTGGAACTCAAGAACCTGCTGGACGACAGCGAGGAATAAGGCTCCTCAGCGAAAGCGAGAACAGCATCGAGGCAGGGGGAAGGGAAGCGGTCGACCCAGGCGCTCCCCTAAGCCGGTTCGGTCTATTTCGCTCCCGGCACATCGAGAACATTTCCGGCTTTTTCACGCCTGAAACATTTATGGAGGAGTTCATTCATCATGAACTCCATACCTAAATCTTTCCCCCAGGGGGGCGGGGGGGGCCGGCTAAAGCCCAATAGATTACCAGCGTTCCCTGAAGACAAGGAACGCCGAAAAGGGTGGTTCCCCACCAGAATGGGGGAACCACCACAAAGAGCGGCTCCTCCGGAGGCCACAAAATGAAAAAACGTCAACAGACGAATCCATTCCGGTACTCAGAAGATGAGGCAGCCGACATCAAGCGCGAGGAGGACGACGTCCTCACCGCAGCAGAGCTCAACCGATTGGGCTTTCTGGCCGAGCATCCAGAACTGGCCGATCCCCTGATCGGTCTACTCCCTGAGGGAGAACCCGGCCTGGGTGAATTGCTGAAGGAGCGCAGGCAGCTCCTGGCTGAACTCAGGGCGGCCAAAGCCGCACCAAGTAGGTAAGTGGGGCAGGCTCTTGGCAGTAATGCGCAACAGCGCGTTCTCATTTACGATCCCGCTTGCGGTTACAAAGCGCTTCTGGAGAACGTCTGAGGCGCAGGGGGCGGGGTGTGCCGACCCCGGTCGGAAGCGGGTCCTTCGGACCCACTGAAATCGGCCCTTGGGGGGCCGATGGGCACCGGGCCGATCGTTGATACGATGCCTGTTCCGGTCAGGAGGGAGCAGGATGCCAGTCTCGGTTCTGACTGGACATTGCAGGCTGCTGGATAGCTGATCATAGCAGGAGGGGATAGAGGTTAAAAACCGTGATGTAGGTATACCAGTACCCACCTTACAGGTGGGAGGGGGCTCTCCGAGCCCACCGAACTCGGGCCTTCGGCCCGAGGGGGGTGCTTCGCACCCTGGCTGTGTGCCGCGCATACACGCGCGGAGGTTCAAGGGAGTCCCTTCCAGGGACAGAGGCAAAGACGTGCGGACGCACGGAAAGGGAGAGGCCCCTTCAGGGCCGGTTGGATAGGCGCCAAGGCGCGTTGGTGATGGTTTCTGAGGATGAGAGGGGGGAAAAGCCCAGAAACAGAAACCGCCACCGTTTCAAGAGAGCAGACTGGCGTGCGGATGCCGGTGTGGAGCCTTCTGCGGACAGGATTCGTGTGCGGATTGGGAGGAATTCGCACGTTTGGACGGGATTCAGCCTTTGTTGTCCGCGCGTGCGGACGCCGGAATCCGCCCCTGAGCGACAGTGCGGACGGGCTGCGGACCGCCTTCAGAAGTCATTTCCGGCATATCGGTGACTGTGTCGAGTCCGCTGTTTCTCCCGGATGCCGGCGTATGCCTCCGCCACGGCTTCGTCCGAGGGATTCAGATAGACGCTGGTCGAGCGAAGGCTCTTGTGCCCGACCTGCCGCTGGACAATCGGCAGGGGGAGCTTGTGGACGTGGATATGGATCATGAGGTGGGCATGTCGAAGCGAGTGAGGGGTCAGCCGGTGGAGGCTTCGCCCCTTGCTGTCCTGGCCGTACTCATGGTCCAGGCCAGCCTTTTCGGAGTAGCGCCGGAAAACCTGACGGAGTCGATTCGGGGTGTAGTGCTCCCGGGGACGCCCCGGCGGGGAGAAGAGGAACAGGTCCGGGTTTCGAATCCTCTGGTTCCTCTTGTCCATCCGGCCTGTTTGCCGGAGAAGACTCACTACCTCGTTCATCAGGCCCCGGGGCAGGTAGCTCGTCCTTCGCCGGCCCGTTTTCGTGTTCTCAGCCGGGAAGAGCACGACACTTCGGCCGAGGTCCAGGTGCTTGAGCTGGATTCTGACGAACTCACCCACCCGGCAGCCAAGTTCGTAGATCATCCGGAACATCAGCTTGTGCCGGTAGTCCTCAATCGAGTCGAAGAATCGCTGCAGTTCATCCACGGTGAGATATCTTATGGTCTCGCCAAATCGCTCGTATTTCGGGCCCGATTTCACATTTGACGAAATCGGACCTCCAGGGCTCCCGTTCTTGCTGAAAAACTGCTCGTTTTCGGCCATTTGCTTCACACTTGTACCCAAATGTGAAACCAGACTATTTAAACCTTCCGGTCGAAAAGTGAGAGTTGGAGGCAAGACCGCAGTAATGGCGGTTATCAGGCCTCCGATAATCGCAGTCAGCTGGGTTCCAATAACCCGGTTATCGGTACTTTGTTCGGACCCCTACTTGTAGGATTTCCATTCAGACGATACAGCCGTGCTACCCTGCTGGCCACTGAGGACCGAAAAAGTCGTGAAATGTGTGGTTGTCCCTGTCACACGGTTCAAAACAGGATTCAGCTGAGAATCACTTAGTTTCTGCCAATGGCTGCCGTCAAGCCAATAAACCCCGAGGGCCTGCTCGGGGAATCCATAGCCATCAACCAGCCCATCGTCGTCCGCGTCGGGATAATCAAAGGACAGTGTTGCTGCCATTCCGCTTGAGAAAGAGGATTGCCCACTGCCCAGAATGAGAGCGACGAAGTGTCCGATTCCGCTAAGCCCGTCTGCGGATGGATCAAAATCTGCTGGATTCCTGAATGTCATCGAAAGAGTTGTATCTGCCAACAGGGCACCGGCTGGTACTTCCACTTCGGCGGCAACCGGTCGTTCTGAATCACCCCCGCTTAAGGCAGTGTTTTGGGTCTGAAGAGCTGGCGCTACGACTTGGGTCTCCCCGTCAGCGTTGAGTCCGCCCTTGTGGCCACAGCTGGCTGCCACGGTGAACGTAACAAATCCAGGATTCGGGTCCACATAATCATCCATAGTTGTGGCAACAGCTCGAACGTTATAATCACCTTCAGCCATCTCACTCAGATCCCAGTGGATGAAGAACGGATAAGACGTATCCGGGTTGGGATGATTCGGATTTGCCGGGGCGATCAATATCCAGGGTTCAGTCCCAGCTGGACGATACTCAAACTGCACCTGCTTTATCTCTGTCCAAGCGATTTCGGGTGATATTGTGGCACGGATTAACACTCGGTTCCCGGAACGGCAACCACCGTCTAAATTCGCATCGATCACTGCGACAGGCAGAGGAGTAGGCGTTGGTGCTGGAGGATCCGTTGGTACCGGCGTTGGAGGAGGATCCGTTGGTACCGGCGTTGGAGGAGGATCCGTTGGTACCGGCGTTGGAGAAGTATCTGTTGGTGCCGGTGTTAGTGGAGTATCCGTGGGGCCTTGCAGGCCTTCAATAAGGGATACATCATTACTACCCGAGTTCGCCGTAACGATGTCATTGTCTCCGTCGTTGTCTGCGTCCCCTATGGCTACGGCAAGGGGAGACGCACCGACAGAGACAGTAACCTGTGGGTCAAATGTAATCCCATTCCAAAGGAGCAGGGAGATATTATTACTGTCCCTATTCGCTGTGACGATATCATTGTCCCCATCATTATCCGCATCGCCTACAGCAACAGATCGGGGGGAAGAACCGACCATCATCGTCACCTGCGGATCAAACCCGCTCCCGTTCCATCGGATCAGCGAGACATTGTTGCTATCAGCATTTGCGGTTAGAATATCATTGTCACCATCGTTATCAGCGTCCGCTATCGCAACGGAGTGCGGATAGGTACCGACGAGCCTGTCAGCACGTGGATCAAATCCATTCCCGTTCCACTTCAGCAAGGAAATGCTATTCGCAACGCAATTTGCTGTAACAATATCATTATCACCATCGTTATCCGCATCTCCTATCGCAACGGACACGGGGTTCGCACCTACATTCATAGTGACTTGTGGGTCAAATCCAACCCCGTTCCATCTCAATAGAGAGACATTGCTGCTGTTATCGTTTGCCGTAACGATATCATTATCTCCATCGTTATCCGCATCTCCTATGGCTACGCTCCAGGCATCATCACCAACGGACATCGTGACGTATAGGTCAAACCCGCTCCCATTCCAGTGGATCAGGGAAACACTATCACTCTCCGCGTTTGCCGTGACGATGTCGTTGTCCCAATCATAATCCGCATTCCCTATCGCTACAGAATAAGGCCCAGCGGCTACTCCTACCGTAGGGACTACTTCCATCGTGACCTGCGGGTCAAATTCGCTCCCATTCCAGCGGATCAGGGAAACGTTGTTACTCCCCGCGTTTGCTGTGACGATGTCATTATATCCATCGTTGTCCGCATCCCCAATGGCAACCGAGCGCGGGAGAGAGCCGACCGCCATGGTAACAGTAGTCTGAGCAAAAGCGGTGAATCCAGAGGAGCCATTCCCAAGCCATAAGGTATCTGACAGTAACAAGTGTAAAACCAACAGAAGCGACAAATACCTCAGTGTTTTCCGGTCCATGATCTTCCTCCTTTATTGAAGAGTCACACCTGAAGCCAAGTCCGCCTATCCTTTGCTTCCCCGAGAAAGAGTCTGCTTGTTTTGCACTCAGGACCATTAGCAGACCCAATCTATCTGAATGCTGACCAGCCCCCGACACCTGCAGCATCGAACGTAGTCACGTGCACGGATGATACGGCAGCTATCATCAGCTCGCCGTTAATATTCCCACCATTGATCAACATCAAAGGTTGGTCCTGCTGGCAGTGGGCCAGCCACCAGAACCAGACCAGAGCCAGTCTCCGCATAGACCATATAGCTATAATACTGCCAGAACTCGATGTCCTCGTCCGTATACTGACCATTGCTGATCGCCGCTAGAGAGGACCCATTGATCCTCTGAAATTCCTGCGCTTGAGCCCCATCCCCTCGATGAATCTGAATCCCCGCGACTCCGCCCGGAACATCGGGAAGGTCATACCATTCGACCCGAACACCATTCGAGATCGCCGTCGCCAGGCCATTATTGGCCCCGGTATCGCTCGTGATCAACAGCTCATAATCCGTCCCCTCGCCGAAGTCCGCTGGATTGCCCGATTTTATCTGGACGTAGAACCACCCCGTGCCCGAACTGATCCACGAGGCCAACTCCTCTATCCCATAAGCCCAGTCGTCAATTGGGGGTATGACAGGATTTACAAGGTCGCTCTCCGCAAACAGGGAAATCACCGTATCGCAGGTTGCGCCCGGATTCAGCGTCGAAATAGTGTATGGCCAAGGAGTATTGTAGACATAAAACTTCACCCAATCTTCATCTCCAGCATCATGGAAGTTGTGCTGCTGGGGCGTCGCGTTAACCACGATCAGGCTCGCTTCGGCAGGGGAATCGTCCACCTCGTAAGCGTCCGGGCTGACGTCCCGATAGAGCACCGCGTGAACCGGCAGCGACAGCTCCCCCGAGTTGTCCCGAGCGAAGAAGACCAGCTGGTACTCGCCCGTCTCGGTAAAATCGGCATAGGTCGCCTCGTAGCGCATGTTTGTACTGCTGTAGATCAGCGTCGCGCTGGCGACATCGTCGTCGGCAGGATTAAAACCAGGCTGCAGAATCTCCACCCAGACCGCCTTGATGCCCTGCCCGTCCGGATCAAAGATATTGCTCGCCCACAGCGTGGCCGTCGTCTCGGCTCCCGAGACAATGAGGCCGTCGGAAACCGTCCCGATCTGCGGCGGCTCGTCCCCAGTGACAAACGCCGCTCCGAGGTAAGTGCCCAGCGCCAGAGCGCCATCCCACTTGTCCCCGTCGCCATCCCCATCGTCGTCCAGCAGGGCGTTCTGGGTGTAACCGGAGATCGCCCGCATGGCGTTCCTCGCCGCCTGGAACGAATCCCGCACGTTCAGTCCGCTGAAAAGCCAGTCGAAATAATACTGCGAGAAAGAGATCAGCCCTCCCGCCTCGCAGTACGACGCCTCGGAGGCCGAGCAGCCCGCTATGGTGATCCGCTCCTGGCCCGCCGGGGGAGTCAGGTTATCCAAAAAACTACCCGACTGAAGGGCGTCATAGACCACGACCACCTTGCAGCCGGTCGAGTCCTGGAACCCATCCAGCCAGCCATCGAGATCGGTTGCGCTGACGACCTCGCCGGCCTTGATCTGGAAGGTGTCCGGGCTGCCCGCGCCAATCAGGTAGATCGTCAACTGGTCGGCATCGGAAGCCCAGGTCCCGATCCCCGTCTGGAGGTTAGCCACGGTCGGCAGGCCGTCCACGTCATCCGCCAGGCCGTTTCCATCCACATCCTGCGAGGGGTTCGAGTTGAGATAGAGGATCTTCGCCTTGGGAATCCACCGATACAGGCAGGTCCGGTAGGCGTAGTTGGCCACATAGTTGATCGTGCTCTGGAGCGAGTTGGCGTCGTAGCTTTCCTCGCCCGCGACGATGATCACCTTCTCCGCCGAAACGGTCTGGTTGATGTAAGTCTGCTTGGGAACCGACACGCTGTCCCAGACGTCCCGGGCGTACAGAACGACTTTGTAAGCTCCCAGCTGGGTAAAGCCGCTGTAAGTGCCTTCATAACGGCTGTTGGTACCGTTCCAGAGCAGGTCGAACTCCGGCAGACTCTCGATCGGTATGCCCGGCTCGACCGTCTCCTCGGGCTGAAAGTCCGGGGCGACCACTGTTCCCCATACCCGCTCGATGGGATAGACCGAGGCAATCTCGGAAGCCCAGATCAAGGCTGAGGTGGAGCCGGTCAGGGTTTGGTTCGCCGAGATCTTCCCGATCTGCGGCCGGTCGGCGCCCGCGATGAAGGTCGCGCCGACGACCAGGCCGTCCGCGACGGCGCCATCCACGTCCTTGTCGTAAACGCCGTCGCTGGTGTCATCCATCCACGCGGTCTGGAAGCGGTCCATCGCTCCCGCCGCGCCTTGGAAGCTGGCCCCGACCGACAGGCCCGAGTTGATCCCGCTCAGCAGGGCGTCGGTGAAGGAGATCAGGCCCTCCGCCGTGAAGAAAGCCGCCTGCTCATTGTTTGTGCTCGCCAGCGTCACCCGCGTCTGGCCCCAGGGCGGCGTGACTTCATCCAGGAAGCTGCCCGACTGGCAGGCGTCCACAGCCAGGACGATGTCGGTGCCGTCCTCGTCTTGAAGCGTGTCCAGCCAACCGTCGAGCTGCCCGGCCAGCAGGACTTCCGTCTCGTTGACCCGGACGTAGGCCGCCCCGGCCCCCTGCTCGCCGCCGTGGTCGATCAGGTAAACCAGCAGATCGACCGCATTGTCGGCCCAGGTCGAAACGGCGTGCTCCACGTTCGCCAGCGTCGCCAGAGCATCGACATCGTTACTGCCATCGCCATTGGCGTCCTGAGGCGTCTCGTTGCTGAGGTAGTAGATGTTGTTATCCGAGAATCCGCGATGCCTCAACGTCTGGTAAATCTGATTGGCCAGCCGCTTGGTCGTCGGCCACAGCGTATCGGCGCTGCGCTTGCCCGCGACGATGATCGCCTGCCCCGCCCGGGCGATATCCTCCGCGCTGATGACATTGACATACGCCCGGCCCATCGTCCCCGAAGCGTCCACCACCTCGATGACGTCCACCACGCCCGCCGTCGCACCGGAAACGTAAGTGCACGCTGTGCCGCCGGGAATGAGCAGCGCCCCACTCCGGTCGTGCAGACGAGACCAGGTAACACTCCCGACGGCTCCGCTGACGACGAGATTGACGGAATCGGAGTCTTCGACCGTCGCCATGTTGGGCGAGATATCGAGGCTGGGCAGGACGCAGCGATATTGGACCATTCCCCCGTCATAACTACTGACAAAAACGTTAGGTGCACCATCCCCATCAATGTCTGCAGCGCTTACAGGAGGGATATAATATGTTCCGAGATTCATCCAGTTCCCTGTTTCTAACACATAGTTGTGGCTGAAGCGGGTCCCGGTATTCCTGAAGAAATTGACTTGCCCATTCGTAGCGTCGCTGACGCCCACAAGAAGGTCGAGGTCCCCATCGCGATCTACATCCACAAGTTCGGGAAAAGTATAGTCGTTGGGGCCGGATGTTGTGACAAGCTCGATCGCTGCATTTGGATTGAAAGAGGGATTAGATAAAGAGCCAGTATTGAAGTAAAGGTAAGCCTTTCCGGTATGGCACGTACCCATGACTAAATCCGGCAGGCTGTCTCCATTAACATCACCGAAGCAAAGGCTGGTAAACCATCCCCCTATGGGCACCGATTCTCTTTGTATCCCCTGCCAGCCTGTGGACTCGAGAACAAATACGGGCACGGATGGTGAACCAGTGTTCCTCCAGAACCATACTCGCGGGCCGCCTGGATCGTAACCTTCCACGTTGACTGCGAACAAATCCAGATCGCCGTCGTCGTCAATATCTTGAAGGACTGACCCGTAGAACCACGAGTTGTGGGCTATAAGAGCCTCGTCTGCAAGAACCCAATTCGGGCAGGTGGGAGAACCATCGTTTCTGTATAGCCCAAAAGATGTCCTCGCACCCATCTGTATCGCATCCAGGTCACCATCATCGTCTATGTCACCAAACGCCGCTATTCCATTCAGATGCTTGTAGGTGAATGTCTGAAAATACTTGTGGGTCACTGACCATTGCGGCGAGTAAGCACTGCCGATATTCTCCATGAATGAATAGAATCCGCCAGACGTGTGAACAAATATGAGGCAATCCGAATCGCCGTCAGCGTCTGCATCGAATACGCTGGGAAGGGGCCAATAAATGTCCGGAATTCCCGGGAAGTAATCGCTGTTCTCCAACACAAAGAGAGGAGCGGATAGCGACCCATCGTTGCGATAGAATTCTATTCTCCCCGTGGGGGTGTCATGCCCCAGCGCTGTTCCCGCGAACAGGTCGAAGTCGTGATCTCCGTCAATATCAAACAGGGTTATCTGGCGGCTATTGTTGTCGGGTATAAGTTCGACAGGGGATTCAAAGTTGGGCTGTGGAACACCTGTTCCCCCTGTGTTTCGGAAAAAGAATACTCCGGCGTCAGTACCAAGCAGCAGGTCACAGTAGCCATCATTATTCAGGTCCTTCGCACCAACGCTGGCGTGCGCTCCCTGACTCGGGACCAGCGCATTGGTAACCTCGGTAAACACCATATTGCCGTCATTTCTGTAGTAGTAAACCTCTCCTTGCCAGCAGGCAATAACAACATCGAGATCGCCGTCGCTGTCGAAGTCCGCTACGGCAGGCTGCAACATGTGATAGGCATGGGTCTTTGGCATGTTGAGCACATTGCCATTTACCAACGTCCACGCCGGCCTGACTGGCGTGCCGTCGTTTCGAAAATACCGGACGAAATAATCCCCGCCGATGAGTAAGTCTATGTCCCCGTCACCGTCCATGTCTGCGGCAGCCGCTTTTCCACGGCAGACGCTTTGGTGAAATAGGTTAACCCTCTGCCCTTCGTAGAATCCCTCAACCACCGGTTCCCATTGCTCTTGCGCTTTGGCCGTCAGGATCAGACCCATTGCGATCATCAGGGCTACAAAGACGACTCGCTTCATCTAGACTCTCCTTCCACATTTGATCTGAATTCCATTCCCGTCTGTCGTCTGATTACTTCGCAGCGACAGGCTTCTCATTCGCTACCCGGAATGACGCACCCGCCGGGTTGTGCTTTCCCATTCTTCCGACTCTCTTTCCACCCTCTCCAGCGCCAGGATCAGCCGCTGTTGGCTGCCCCGGATGCGATGCAGGAGGTCGGCGAGGCGGTATGGCTTCTCCCGGCCGTTGCCCGGGATGACGACCTGGGCCAGCGTTTCCTCGCCGAGCGCCTTCTCGAGCAATTCGACATAGCCTATCGTCACCGCCGCGGCGGTTCGCGCATGGTGGGAGATCGCCCCCAGATAGAGCGGCTCCGCGTCGACGACCAGCGCCTTCTGCGTCCGAGACTCGAAACTCCCTATTGTGCCGTTCATATTCCGCTCCCGCCCGATTTTCCAGACCACTTGACCTGTCGCCCTTTAATCCTGAAACTCTTGCTTTCGCCCCACTTCTCTGCTATCCTTCTTACCGAGGTGGCGATGATGAAAGTAGACTGGCGCGACTATATCGAACAACGGCCCGACGTCATGCTCGGCAAACCCGTCATTAAGGGCACGCGTATTACGGTGGAACTGATTCTCGAGCGCTTGGGGGATGGCTGGCCTGCCCAGGATCTCCTGGCCGCCTACCCCGACCTGAAGCCCGAGCATCTTCAGGCGGCCCAGGCGTATGCGGCTGCTTATCTGGCCATGGATGAAACCATCTTCCACCATGCAGAGGCCCATTGAAGATCCTTGCGGACGAGAATGTTTCTCCAGAGCTGGCAGACTGGCTCCGCGACCAAGGCCATGATGTTCTCTCGGTCCGGGACATCGCTCGAGGATCATCCGACGCAAAGGTACTTGAACGAGCGGCGCACGAGACACGAGTGGTCCTGACAGCCGACAAGGATTTCGGAGACCTTGTCATTCGGCGAAAATCGCAATGCTCTGGAGTTATCCTGCTTCGCTTCCGCACCTCCTCAAAGCAGGAGTTCTTCGATTTGTTTACCTCCTCCTGGCCAGACATCCTTCGCCAAGTCCGAGGGCATTTTGTCACCGCCACAAACCGAACCATCCGCATTCGCCCCCTTTCGGACCAATAGCGCCAAGGGTAATCTCAGCCAGCATTGTTACCGGCCGATTCACCATTCCACCTTCCCCTCGCTGTTCTTCTGTGTCCGCAGGATATTGCCCCAGCTGATCGTCCCATTGGTGGGATCATAGGGAACATCCGAGCCCCACAAAGGCCAGTCGTCGGAGAAGCGAAAAGAATCCGAATAGTTTTTATCCGGACCGAAGGAGACGAGCCGCCACGCCCCATACTTTTGAAAGGCCCCGAGGTTGTAAGTCGGTGAGTCGACGCCCTCGTAAGGTGGGACCGGCCCCCCAGCCAGCACCAAAGCAACGCGTTCTTCGTCGGTTACGATCTTTGTGTAAGTGTACTGTCGCCCCAGCTCGCCCCATATCGGATCCCAGTCTTTTTCCTTGAATGGATCGATAAGATTCGACCTCGTGATATAGGGGATGGGCGTGGTAATCTCGAAAGGCAGAACGTTATAAATCCCGTCATTAGGCGGATAATCGTTGTGGTCAATCCGATAATTCTCCAGGCAGGTCGTAATCGCTTGAAAGTCGGCCTGCACCCGGGCGACCTTCGCCCGGACCTGCGCCGCCAGGAAGTTCGGCAGGGCGATCGCCACCAGAATTCCGATGACTGCCACAACAATCAGCAGTTCGATTAAGGTAAACCCCCTCAGCGGAACCCTGTCATGCAGGCTGCAACTGGGCCAGCTGGCGTTCATATTCACCCCAATTCCCCACTTTACATCTTTGACACAAGGAAATGAGACCTACAAGTGTCTCGCGAATCTCATAGTTATTGTGGATCGACTTGGCCGACTGAAGAGCGGCCTGATAAGAGGCCAGGGCTTCTTCTGAAGAACCCTTCCGCTCAAGAACACGGGCACATAAACGTTCGCCTCGGGGACCCATTTCTGCAAAGTAGGACTTACGAATGTCCTCCAGCAGTTGGTTAACCTCTTTGGTGTCTATTTTGGCTCGCTCGTTGTCTATCAACAGCTCGATCTTTCCCAGCCGGGCCGAAAGAACTCTTTCCAGATCGCCGAGGTCTTGCGCGAGTTCCAGCGCCTGGTCAAAGTGCTCCTCGGCACTTGCGGTCTGGCCCAAGGCGGCATACCCCAAGGCGATGTTCTCCAAGGCAATGGCCTCCGAGCGGCGGTCGCCGATCTGTCGGGCAATCGATAAGGATTGGGTGCTGTATTCCTGGGCGTGGTGGTAGTTGCGCCTCTTTAACTCCAGGTTGGCCAGATTGGCGAATACGGCTGTCAATCCTTGGCGGTAGTCGAGCTGCCGCATCAGCTTCAGGGCCTTTGAGTAATCCTCCTCTGCCTGTTCGTAGCGGCCTATTTGTTCTTCAACGATCCCGAGGTTCATCAGCGTTGCTGCTATCCCAAAGCGGTTATGGGCTGCTTGGCGACACCTCAGCGCGATGAGCAAACAATCGCGGGCCTTCTCATAGTTGCCCCATTTCCAATAAACCAGTGCCAAGTTATTTGAGGCATCGCCCAGCACCGGCGGAACATCTTCCTCCCCCTGGTCGGTCAGAACCTCTGAGAAGGCTCTCTCGGCTGCGTCAAGATCGCCCTGCGTCCAGGCGACGAGCCCCAGCGCGTTTTGCGCGACTCTGATTTGCGTCTCGTCTTTCAGTCCTTGCCAAATGTCGAGACTGCGCTTCAAGGTCTCTTTCGCCTCTTCAAAGTGCCCGAGGTGTTGCGCGGTCAGCCCTAATTCGTAAAGGCAATGTCCCCGAAGGCTTACGTCCCCCAGCTGCGAGACGATCTTCTCGCAGGCTTCAAAGGACTCGACAGCGTTCTCTAATTCTCCGAGCAGCCGATGGATGCGGCCCCGCTCGATCAGCAGACGGGCAATCTGCTTTTGCCTCTCGGGAGTGGGGGAGAGCTCATCCAACTTGCTCAAGGCTTCTTCATAGAGCTCCAAGGCGTTGCGGTTGGCATAAAGGAGTCTGGCCCGGTCACCCGCCTTCTGCAGATAGTAGACGGCCTTCTCGGTATTCTGTGTCCGTCCATAGTGATAAGCCAGGACATCGTACAGTTCGTGTTCCCGCCCTTGGTAAGCCTCCTCGAGCCGTCGTGCGATCAGTAAATGTAACTCGGCCCGTCGCTTCTTTCTGAGCGACTGATAGGTCACTTCCTGAACCAAAGGATGGGTGAAAAGAAACTCCACTTCCTGCTGGGTCCGGTGGGTTTGCAGGAATTCCAGCCCTTGCAGCGTATAGAGTTCCTTCAGAAGGTTGTCACGGATCTCGTCAAAGAAAATGAACAATTCGAGGGCAAAACGCTGTCCCAGAACCGCCGCGCACTGTAGCGCAAGCCGGGTCTGTTCCTGAAGAGAATCGATTCGGGACTGAATAAGTTCCCTGAGAGAACCGGGCAGGCAGTGGATCACCATCGGAGATTCTTGTTCTCGGTCTTCTGTTTGTCCCACCCCTTCTGTTTTCTCCAGAAAAGCTCGAACAACCTGTTCGATGTAAAGCGGGTTACCGTTCGCGCTTTCCGCGACGACCTTATTCATCTCGGGCAAAAGATGCCGATGATTCAGCAGGTAACTCAGCAGGGTTTCCCGCGCTTCTTCGGAAAGTTCGCCGAGCAGGATTTCTTGGATATGCGGGGTTGGAGCCCAGCCGGCCTGAAATCCGCTCCGATAGGACACTATCCACTTATCGTTGTGAACGGGGCTTTCCTCAAAAAGCTCTCTCAGGAGTCGTAGGCTTGCGTCATCGACCCACTGAAGATCATCAATGCAAACAAGGAGACCTTCTTCGCCGGATGCGACTGAGAGCAACCTCTGAAAAATGCTCTTCAAATTGTCCCGCACAGTGGAGGCCGCCGATTGCCTGAAGTGTTCGATTGCCGACCCGTCGCCCAGCAGGTAGCGCAAATAAGAAAGATCGTCGCTCGAGAACTGTGGGAAGCGGGCAGGCAGCGAGCTGACCTGGTTCCAAACGTCCTTGGAATCCATCGATCGGAGACCCAGAAAATGCCTGAGGAACTCCCCAAACAAGAAATAGGGCGTTTGCACCCTCTCAGGGCGGCCTTCAAGCCAATAGCACTTGCCTTGGGGTGCCTCCAGTTTCGCTTCGTGCAAAAGGCGGGACTTTCCGGTTCCCGGCTCGCCCGTGATGGCAATAATGCGCGCCTGATCGGCAGGCGCGCTGAGGAACGAGCAAATCCTCTCCATTTCCTCGTCGCGGCCGAGCAAGGGGACCTCGAAGGTTCGCGCTAAAACAGGTTCCTGCTTTGTTCCAAGGACAGCGTAAGCATGCTGGAGCTCTTCGGAATGACCGGTTTGACTGGAATCTCTAGGCTGAAACCTGAATCGGTCCTTCACCAAGGCATGGGTGTCCTCGGAGGCAAGGATCTCTCCTTCGCCAGCACGTGCCTGGAGCCCGCAGGCGGTATCGACTGCATTGCCGAAGACATCAAAGGAAATGTCTTTTTCATGAGTGCGCAAAATGCTGGACAATATCTCTCCTGTGTGAAGCCCGGCCTTGATGGAGAATTGTACCCCTTGCCGGCTGGGAAGCAGATTCACTTCATCCCGAATCTCGATGCTGGATTGAATCGCGGACTCCACATCGCGCTCATAAGTGACCGGCGCGCCAAAAACCGCCAAGATGCTGTCCCCAATCAATTTGACCAGAAATCCATTGTGAAGGGATATCGCGTGAACGCAAATGCCGTAGAATGTCTCAAGACATTGCTTCAGTTCGTTTACAGGAAGCTGGGGGGAGAGTTCCCGGTGCCCGCAAAGATCGACCGTAAGAACGGTTGCGACCCGGTAATCATTCCGAGTCTTTGCAACGATTCTCTTGATCCGGTCCCCATTGGCTTTTGGCAGCTGGATGCCTTTGGCTTCGAATTCCTTCTCGACCAACGTGGCCAGAGTGTCATACTCGTCGGGAGTCTGGGCATGCTCGGGCGGCATACCCGCAAACGCGAACCGGATGGACTCATTCGCTAGAACCGCATGACAGAAGCGGCAGACTTTGGCCTTCTCCTTGATCTCCTCATAACAGAAAGGACACTCCTTAAAGCCGGACTGAACCATGATCCTGCCCCCTCGCAGGCTGGAATGTCACGAAGTCAGCCCCTGTAAGTTCAGGCTGATTTCTCTTCCGTCCGCTTTTGCTCGAGCCACAGGTCGATATCTTCCTTGCGAAAGCGCCACTGGCGTGAAATCCGCACTGCCGGTAATTCTTTTTGCTGCAATAGTCGATAGATGGTCTTCTTGCTGACCTGGAACTGCTCGGCTAAATCATCAATCGTCAGGAGTTTCTCAGGCATTTATGGATACCTCTGTCTATTTTTGTCTATCTATAGGCTTCTTTGGCTACGATGTCAAGCTCTTTTTTTCAGTCAAGCTTCTCGACTCTAACCTCTTGATTAAGATTGGGTTACAATTATGAGAGGCTTTTGGGGTGGAGCACGCAGGCGAAAAAAACTCTCCGGGCAGGGCTACGATGGTATCGCTGCTGTCCAGGCTTGAGGAAAGGCTTAACAATGTCTATGACCACTGGCTGCCGACGGCTGCTGGACCTGGGCCGAAGGCGAGACACATGAGTCTAGCAGGCGCTGGCTGCGGTTATTGGAGGCCGCGAACGAGCAACATCTACCTCCATTGGGACCCTTACCAGGATGTTTTTTGACACGATCACGGTCTTACAAATGGATTTAGAATCGACGATCTGAACTTGGGCGCTGGTTTCCCCTCCGAGCCGTCATTTGTTTATTCCAGAAACGTTTTGTGCGTTGTCCGGTATGGCCAGGAACCCTCTTCATCGAGGCCAGGCCGCCAGGTGTAACTTGGAGACCGGGCCGTTTCTTCTCATCCCCATTTGACATCCGGGCCTGTCCGCGTGAGACTCGGGCGACGGCGCTCGGTGTCTCTCAGAGGGCAGGGCAGGATGGCCAGGGTTCGAGTGACTAAGGGATGGATTGCTGCCGGGGTTCTCGTGGCTATCATGGGCGGCATCCTCCTGTCGTGGCAGATTTCGGCCTACCGGATGGCGAAGGACTTCAGCCGACAGTTGCGTGCCGGCCGTGTCGAGGGCTTGCCCATTGACCTCCGGGACAAGGTCTGGACGAAAGAAGAACTATCCACGGTCGAGGTGCTCACCCTGGATGACAGTTACGGCCCCCAGCGCTCCCTGGAGCGGCTGGCCCATACCCGGGGAGGCTATACCATTTCGCCTTCTCATTACTCTCATCAGGCGGTGCTCACGGACACCAGCACCGGCATCCGGCACGTGTTCGGCCATCGCCGAGCCGAGCCGGGCGGCTGGCGATATGCAACGGTTCACCCCGACTCCGCCCAGCGTCACATCGAGCAGCGGGGGCAGTTGAAGGTCCCGGGTCCATAGGCAAACCCGGCCGGCGAGGTCCACAGAGCACGAACGGCCCCGCGGGGGAGGGGGGGATCGGGGGGCGAGGCGGGCCAAGTTGATTTGTTCCCTCGCTCTTAGATGTTGGGTAGTTTTTTTGCCTCGACGTGTTATTCTGGACATCGTGGTTCCTGAGTATTGACAGCGCAGTTCTATGGCGCGAGAATCAGGGCAGTGTCGGGGGAGAGCACTCAAGTTAGGCGGGGCTGGCGGCGTACCATGGAGACTTTCATGGTGCACCTCCAACCGTCGGCCCCGCCTTTGCCTATTGGCTGTTCTTGACAGCTGCTTGGGAACCCCGCAAGGAGGGTGACTGTGGCACGTGGGCTCTCAATCGAAACACGACGGATTCCTATCAATGGGGGTTACATACTGGAGGTCCTCTTGAAGGGGGAGTTCTATTACACGAATTACGGCGATGTTGAAAAGGCTGTAACGGAAGAAATGAAAGAGGGTCTCAAGGGTATCTTGATAGATGTAGAAGGCGTCGAATACGTTGACAGCACTGGGCTGGCGAAATTGGTTTCGCTTTCAATCAGGGCATCCAAGAGGAAGGCAGGCGTCGTTCTTTTCAATGTCAGCCCCCGGATCAAGCGACTGCTTCAGTCAATTCATTTGCAGGACCTACTTGAGATACGCAAGACACGAGACGAGGCATTGGACTACCTTAAGTCGCAGAGCACTGAGGGCCAAGCGGGAATATCGTGACTCTGGGGGTAGTGTGGGGGGCCTTTTAGGAAGAGTAGACTCGGAAGAAGTCGCCTGACAGGTCCATAGGGAAAGCAGAAAGCGAGCGAATTACGGTGTGAAATGAGAACTATCGGATCAGATCTCTGTAGCGCTGTTCGACCGCATTCGCTGAGGGGGGTAGAATGCTATGGATAGTCGCCCAATCATCTGGTTTTCAGTCTTCGGAAGCTTGAGCGGGTTTTCTGCAGGCCGGCTGTCTCAATGGGCGATCGGTGGATCGCTCACGATCCTGCTTCTGGCTTTTGTTGCAGGGGATGCGCCGGCGGCTTTCATCGAACTCAGCTCTCCCCATGAAGAGACAGGCGGCATGTTCGGGACCTGCGTCTCCAGCATGCCGGATATCGACGGCGACGGCCGGGGGGACGTTATCATTGGCGCCCACGGAGAGGATGTTGGGGCCGTCACCGACACAGGTCGCAGCTACATCATATCCGGTTTCGATGGAACGGTGCTTTCGACGCTGGTTTCGCCGAATGCGCAGGAAAGAGGCGGCTTCGGCTGTTCCGTATCAGGCGTTCCGGATCTGAACGGCGACGGCCGGGGTGATGTCATCGTAGGTGCCGCTCACGAGAGCATCGAGGCCGGTACGCCCGAGGCGGGGCGTGTCTACATCTTCTCGGGTTCCGATGGAACGCTTCTCCAGACACTGGTTTCACCGAACGAGGAAGCCTATGGCTACTTTGGCGTTTCGGTTTCCGGCGTTCCGGATCTGAACGGCGACGGTAGGGGTGATGTCATCGTCGGTGCCGTTCGCGAGAGCATCGAGGCCGTTACGCCCGAGGCAGGTCGTGTCTACATCTTCTCGGGTTCCGATGGAACGGTCCTCCAGACACTGGTTTCACCGAATGCGCAAGAATCGGGCCTGTTCGGCTCCAGCGTATTTGGTATGTCGGATGTGAACGGTGACGGTCGGTGCGACGTGATTGTAGGTGCCGAACTCGAGGCTCCGGGCGATAGTCCGCCTTATGCAGGTCGAGCCTATGTTTTCTCGGGTTCCGACGGGACGGTTCTCCATACGCTGATTTCACCCCATGAGAGCACCCATGGCAGGTTTGGAGGTTGCGTTTCTGCGATTGCGGATCTGAACGGCGATGGTCGAGACGACATTGTGGTAGGAGCCTACATGGAGGCCTCGCTCTCGAATGGCCTGATGGCGGGCAGCGCTTATATCTTCTCAGGTTCCGACGGCGCACTGTTGAGAAGATTGTCTTCACCGGGCGAGGAAGACTTCGGCTTTTTCGGCAATTCTGTGTTTGGCATTCCGGATGCGGACAATGACGGCTGGGCTGACGTCTTGGTGGGAGCGCCTTTTGAGGAGGCGGGTTCGAGTCCGGGCGATGCGGGGCGTGTCCATATCTTTTCCGGCCACGAGGGAACGCTTATCCGTACGCTGGCTTCGCCTCATCCGGAGGCTCAAGGCAGTTTCGGGTGGGACGTTTGCGGGGTCCCTGACGTGAATGGCGACGGGAGTGGTGATATCGTTGTGGGAGCTTACTTTGAGAATCCGGGTTCTAGTCCGAACGATGCAGGCCGTGCCTACATCTTCTTTGGCCTGCCGAGAATAGCCGTTATTGCACCGGCAGGTTCTCTTGACTTCGGCACTCAGGACGTTTCGTCGGGCCCAACAACACCACGCATGGTGTTGATCGCCAATGAGGGAGAGAGTGAGCTGAACTTCATAGGAGCTGGTTTTGTGATCAGTGGTTCCGACACCGGGGAGTTTCTCTTCTCGTATACGCCAGACACCTCACCTGTTGCACCGGGTGACGCACGAGCTGTCTTCATCGCTTTCGATCCCTCTTCCGTGGGCGAGAAGTCGGCCTTTCTAAGAATTGCCAGCAGTGATCCGGACGAACCGGTCGTCGAGATA